>ERZ772920.792-NODE-792-length-17376-cov-2.984701_pt1 | contig 17376 bp, 13 predicted proteins | sample MGYA00511469_ERZ772920 | MGnify/ENA primary metagenome ERZ772920 (study PRJEB29015, sample SAMEA2738069) | human oral metagenome | biome: human oral; feature: human-associated habitat; material: saliva | place: China | collected 2216 ... | reverse complement strand
GAGCTCACTAACCTTCCTCTTTACATCTTCGTCCACAACTCTTTGAGAGCTGAAAAAATGCACTTCTCTTTTGAGCAATTCTCCAAGACGTTTTGCTACGGGCCGCAAGCTGAATTCCTTATCGGGTTCGCCCTTAGGCCTTCCAAGGTGCGACAGAAGTATGACCTTCGCTCCCTTATCCAGCATGTACTCTATGGTAGGTATAGCTTTAACTATCCTCGAGTCATCTTCTATTTCACCATTGCTGATACCGACATTAAAATCGCACCTGGTTACAACGGCCTTGCCGGTTAAATCGATGTCCCTTACAGTCTTTTTCACGTTTTCCTCCAATAGCCTCTCTTATGCGTTATTTAAACATCCTTGGATGCCATATAACTTATGAGTTCAAGCACCTTTGCAGAATATCCGTATTCATTATCATAAAAGGCTATTACCTTGAAGAAATGGTCGTTTAACTGGATACCCTGTCTCGCATCGAATATTGATGTGCACGGATCACCGATGAAATCTCTTGAAACAACTTCATCATCCACATATCGTAAGATACCTTTCATATATGTATTCGCAGCTTCCTTTATCTTCTCGCACATTCCCTCATAACTGGTGGGCTTCTCCGTGTGAATGTTTAGATCCACGAGCGATACGTCTTCTATAGGAACTCTGTATGATATGCCCGTAAGCCTTCCTGCCAAATCCGGAATTACCTTGCCTACCGCCTTTGCAGCGCCGGTGGTGGATGGAATTATATTTCCAAATACACTTCTTCCCGTACGCCAGTCCTTCATAGATCTTGAATCGACTACTTTTTGTTTTGCAGTAGCTGCATGGATGGTGGACATAAGCCCTTCTTCGATACCCCAGTTATCATGGATTACCTTTGCAAGCGGCGCTAAACAATTAGTTGTACATGAAGCATTTGACACCACCTTCATTCCGGGATCATATTCTGTATGGTTTACCCCCATCACAAACGTAGGTGTCTCTTTATCTTTTGCAGGTGCAGATATAACGACCTTTTTAGCACCTGATTCGATGTGCACCATTGCTTTTTCCGTAGTTGTATATGCACCTGTAGCTTCGACAATGTATTCCGCTCCGCAATCAGTCCAATCTATGTTAGATGCATCGGATTCACTATATACAGCTACCTTCTTGTCATCTATTGCAATTCCGTCCTTGATTGCTTCTACTTCCGCAGGGAATCTGCCAAATGTACTGTCATACCTTAACATGTACGCAAGATACTCCAAATCCGCATTTCTGATATTGATACCCACTACCTCAATATCATCTCTTGATTCGGCAATTCTCATGATCACTCTGGAGATTCTTCCAAATCCATTAATTCCTACTTTGATCGGCATCTTTTCCTCCTAACAAATCTGTAAATTTCATAAGTTCTACACGCTTTGTGATAAAATTTCAACCTCAATAATTATAGCATATATTAAACTATTATTAGTATCTGCCGAGCAAAATCACCCCTTCAAAAACTCGGTCTAAATTTTCCGCCCAAAAAACTGTCTGCCTGAGTTTTTTAAGCCCCATAACATGAAACCTCCTCAAGCATACCGGTTGCAAGTGTGGTGCTGTCTAAGAATTTTTTATATGCCATACATTTAATTATATATATCCGTCTTAAATCATGTATTAGCTTTAATTAGGCTTTATAATTTTTAAGAATACGTTTTTTGCAGAATACTTCAAGCTTGAAGCCCGGTTACTATATTTAATCGCTACACATATTCTATCAGCACCCGGTTTGCTAAATCCATGCCGAGATCTGTCAATGCCAGCCTTCCGCTGTCACCATCCAACGAAAGTAACCCCTGCTTTATAAAATCACAAGTTCGAATATCGCTTGCAAGATCTATCCCAAAAACGTTTTTTGCAACGCTTAAATCTACTCCTTCTTTCATTCTGAGTCCTGTGATCATGAAATCTGAAAACCCCGCCTTTATATCATTTTCTTGCTTTTTAGTAAAGCCTTCCAATATATATGAATTCATATCATCCGTATTCTTAAACCTTACGCAGGGATAACCCTTACGTTCTAAGACATCACTCTCTAATGAATTTTCCCTGTTAAGTACATGTGCAAACCTATCCTCGCCCCTAACTACCCCCATGCGTATCGCATCATTTCTACCTAGGAATGACGATGCACCTAGTCCTACTCCCAAATACGGCTTATATCTCCAGTATTTAATGTTGTGTTTGCAGGCGAATTGCTTTTTTGCAAAGTTTGAAATCTCATATTGATGAAACCCTAAGGCATCCAGTTCTTCCCTTGCAGCTTCATGCATCCTCCTATTTTCTTCATCGCTCGGCATAACTAGAACGTTTTTTTCTACTTTGTTGCTGATTGCCGTGCCGGATGCAAGCTCCAAGGAATAAAGAGAAATATGTTTGACCCCTGAATTTGCCGCTTGTTTTACTCCCTGTAGCAGTTTAGATAAATCATTACCCGGAAAGCCGAATATCAAATCTATATTGATATTATCTATGTTGCCGGAAGCTACAAGATCAAGAGCTTTTTGCGGTTGGTCTTTCGTATAAAACCGCCCGAGAGTATCCAATTCTTTATGATCAAAACTTTGTACTCCAAGGCTTATCCTGTTTATTCCGCAGTTTTCATATGCTTTTAACTTTTGACGGCTTAGCGTTTCCGGATTTGCCTCTATCGTAACTTCCGCATCTTCACTCATATTCCCGAAGCGTGCTAATAAATCGAAAAGCCCTTCTATGTGCTTTGGATCTACAACCGTAGGAGTGCCGCCTCCTATGAAGACGCTATCTATTTCATAACTTCCCGCAAGTCTCTTCAATGAAAACGTCAGCTCCCTATATAGAGCTTTAAAATAATCATCTTCTACTTGAGGTGAATTATCAAACGATAGGAAGTCACAGTAGCTGCATTTCTGCACACAAAAAGGCACATGTACATATACTCCTAAAGTCGATTTATCCATAATATCCTACTTGTTCTTTATTTATCTTGATATTTAAGCACGGCTGTAAACGCCTCCTGAGGTACCTCCACCTTGCCGAACTGCCTCATTCGCTTCTTGCCGGCTTTTTGCTTTTCAAGTAACTTTTTCTTTCTTGATATATCACCGCCATAGCACTTTGCTATTACGTCCTTCCTTAACGCCCTGACCGTTTCTCTGGCTATTACCTTCTGCCCTATCGCTGCTTGAATCGGCACTTCAAACTGATGTCTAGGTATGATGTCTTTGAGTCTTTCGCATATCATCTTGCCTCGTTTTCTGGCACTGTCTTCATGTACGATTATTGAAAACGCATCCACAAGATCTTTGTTCAAAAGGATATCCAACCTTAGCAGTTTTGATTTTTCGTATCTTGAAAATTCATAGTCCAGGGAGCCGTAACCTCTGGTTCTCGATTTTAATTGGTCAAAAAAGTCATATACCACTTCGTTCAAAGGCATGTCATAGTGAAGCACCACCCTGTTTTCGGTGACATATTCCATGTTTAACAACGTGGATCTTCTCTCTTGGCAAATCTCCATGACGGTGCCCACAAACTCCTTAGGTATCATGATATCAGCCTTTACTATGGGTTCCTGCATCTCCGATATGAGTGTTGGTTCCGGCAAATTGGAAGGATTTTGAACCATCTCAACGCTACCGTCATTCATTACGACTCTATAGATTACGCTAGGTGAAGTGGTTATAACAGCCAGATTGAACTCTCTTTCAAGCCTCTCTACTATTATCTCCATGTGAAGTAATCCTAAGAACCCGCATCTGAAGCCAAATCCGAGAGCTATAGATGTTTCAGGTTCGAATGTAAGTGCGGCATCATTCACTTGAAGTTTCTCAAGCGCATCTTTGACATTTTCATAACTTTCGCCTTCAGCCGGATAAATTCCGCAAAATACCATGGATTGCGCCTTTTTGTATCCGGGTAGCGCCTTTTCCGTCGCTCTGTCTGCGCCCGTTATCGTATCTCCTACCCTTGCATCTTTTACCTGCTTTATGCTCGCCTGGATATACCCTACATCCCCCGCACGGAGTTCTTTAGATTCTTTTGTAAACGGCACGCAATATCCTACTTCGGTAACTTCGTATTTCTTATCGGTGTTCATCATTTTTATAATGTCACCTTTTTTCACCCTACCCTCAAACACCCTTGCATAGATGATAACTCCCTTGTAATTGTCATAATATGAATCGAATATCAAGGCCTTAAGAGGTTTTGATTCATCACCGGAAGGTGCAGGCACGTTCTTCACCACATCTTCAAGCACATCACTTATTCCAATCCCTTCCTTTGCAGAAATTTTTGGAGCTTCATTTGCTTCTATACCGATCAGATCTTCTATCTCGCTACAGGTTTTATCTATATCTGCACTCTGCAGATCTATCTTGTTGAGTACAGGCAAAATTTTAAGGTCTTCATCAAGCGCTAAATACACATTTGCCATCGTCTGCGCTTCCACACCCTGCGTTGCATCCACCACCAGCAATGCACCTTCACAAGCGGCAAGGCTTCGTGAGACCTCGTATGTAAAATCCACATGTCCCGGAGTGTCTATTAAATTCAGAACGTAATTTTCGCCGTTTTCAGCCTTATATTCAAGCCTGGTAGTTTGAAGCTTGATTGTGATTCCTCTCTCTTTTTCCAGAGCCATATTATCCAAATATTGCGCATCCATATCCCTTACCTTTACGGCTCCGGCCTTCTCTATAAGCCTGTCTGCAAGCGTAGACTTCCCATGGTCTATATGCGCTATTATACTGAAATTTCTTATATGCTCTCTGTCCACCTGCATTCTATCTCTCCTACTCTACGACATATACAATAATAAATCCGAACTACCATTTTTTAGGCGGTTCGGATTAATACTTGGTGCTCCTGAAAGGAATCGAACCTCCGACGCACGGTTTAGGAAACCGACGCTCTATCCACTGAGCTACAGGAGCAAACGCTTCACCAATTATACATTAATAAATACGAAAAAATCAAGGCTAAAAATAACTGCACTTTAACTGCTTTTCTTAGTTGTCAAAACATATGTTGCACTTTAAAAAACATTTTCCGGATCAAAAATGATAATGTTATAATGCACCACAAAAAAAATATCTCAAATTGAAAATTTCGGTATACCCCTTATGAGAAAAAGATGATATTATCAGAAATGTAGAACTAACAACAACATTTGAACAGCTACCTTTTATTATTATAAAATAACCACAGAGGTTAAAAAACAAAGGTGCACTTGCCTCACTATGCATTACAACGAATATACAGCGTATGATGTGAGAATATGTAAAATCGACAAGAGTTTAACTTACTCTAAAAATTACAAGGAGGAATCATGAAAATCTTAATTGTAGAAGATGATGAAAATATAGTGAGGGTTATCAGCGATAATCTTACAAAATGGGGTTATGATGTCCTTGCTGTAGAGAATTTTAACGACGTTATGGAAACATTTAACAATTTCAAACCGCAACTTGTACTTCTGGATATCGTGTTGCCTTTTTTTAACGGTTATTATTGGAGTAGCGAGATACGTAAGATTTCTACGGTTCCCATTATTTTCATATCTTCAAAGGCGGAAGATGGAGACATAGTGATGGGGATGCAATTTGGAGGCGATGATTACATAACAAAGCCCTTAAATATGGATGTTTTAAACGCAAAGATACAAGCCGTTCTAAGGCGAAGCTACAATTTTGTAAATGAAATTGAATATTTGGAATTTAAGGATGTCCAACTCTACCTTTCAGAAAGCAGAATAGAACACTGCGAAAAAAATGCAGATCTTACTAAAACCGAACTGCTAATTATGGACAGCTTGTTCAGAAAACAGGGCGGTATTGCAAAACGCGAAGAAATCATGGACAAATGCTGGCAAAACAGCAAATTCATCGATGATAATACGTTGGCCGTGAATATAACCAGATTGAGAAAAAAGCTTTATAGCATAGGACTTACAGACTTCATAAGGACGAAAAAAGGCAGCGGGTACTTTATAGAAAGGAATGTACAAAAGGGTTTGTAGAATGAAAAAAATAGATAGCCTATACGGATACATCAAAAGCGTACTTCCCGTTCTCATCTGCGGATTTTTTTGCATAGGTATATTTAAAATCACCTTCTATATTGCGAATTTAAAAATGGAATACTTCAAAATGGCAGCGGAATTTATTATCTTCATGTTGATCATATATATGATAGTTCATTTTATCCTACATCGGAAAAATGTAACTTTAAAAGAAAGGCTGTCCAAAATTGAAGCCGAAAATAACGCCCTCAGAAGTAAAAATCTTTACGAGCGTAAAGATTTGCAGGAATACTTCCTCGCGTGGATTCATCAGATAAAAACACCTATTACCGTCTCTAAACTGCTCTTGGATGAACTTGAAGATTCCGACACTGCAGAACATCTAAAGACGGAAATGCTTTACATAGATCGTTATACGAATATGGCACTGGGATACCTTAAACTCATTAATCATGAAAAAGATATGGATATCACTGCCGTCGAGCTTGACAAAGTAGTATCGCCGATTCTCAAAAGATACTCGAGGCTTTTTATCAGAAATCATATTTATCTTATTTATGAAAATATAGGTGATAAGGTGGTGACTGATGCAAAATGGCTTTCCGCCCTACTTGAACAAATAATTTCAAATGCAGTGAAATACACGAAAAACGGCAAAGTGGAAATCAGTTTTGACAAAAAAAAGAATAGATTGGTAATTTCAGATAGTGGAATCGGTATACGAAACGAGGACCTCCCTAAGATCTTTGACAAAGGATATTCCGGATTTAACGGAAGACTAAATCAAAAATCTAGCGGTATAGGCCTATATATGGCAAAGCGAATCGCACATAAGCTCTCAATAACCATAGATGCGGAGTCCGAAGTAGGAAAAGGAAGCAGCTTTTTTATTTATTTTGGCTGAACATTACACGTTTCTTTCATTTTTGTAAGATTTTATTTAATATTGTCACATTAGATAAATGCACGAGCAATGAGGAATCTGATAACATATCCTCAGGTAAAGGAGGTCTAATGATATGAGAATATTAGATGTAAAAAATGTAAGAAAAGTGTATGGTGGCACAGGCGGAAGAATTTCCGTAGAAGCACTGACAAATGTAAATTTTTCTGTAGAAAAGGGAGAATTTATAGCTATTATGGGAGAATCCGGAAGCGGAAAAACGACCCTCTTAAATGTTGTTGCGACTCTTGATAAAGCAACGGACGGTAAAATTTTAATCGGGGAGAAAGAGATCGGAAAGCTAAGCGACAGCCAAGTCGCAAGCTTTAGAAGAAATGAACTTGGCTTTGTTTTTCAGGATTTCAACCTGCTTGATTCATTTACAAACAGAGACAATATTTATCTTCCGCTGGTGCTCTCCGGCATGGAACATAGGGAAATGGCAAAGAGAATTTTGCCGATTTCACGCAATTTAAGGATTGAAGATATATTGGATAAATATCCGTATGAGATATCGGGAGGACAAAAGCAAAGAATCGCCATTGCCAGAGCCTTAATAACAAATCCCGGATTAATTCTGGCAGATGAGCCTACAGGCTCTTTGGATTCAAGCGCTTCAGAAAATATAATGAAAATCTTTTCTGAAATTAACAAGGCCGGCCAAACCATCCTAATGGTTACACATTCTTTGAAAAGCGCATCGCATGCGGGTAGGGTGCTCTTCATAAAGGACGGCATGGTTTATCATGAAATCTTCAAAGGTGCGGAGAGTCATCAGGAATTCATGGAAAGAATCAGTGCAGCCCAATCTATGCTAAATAGAAAGGAGCTGTAATCATGGATACCAGAATAGCTACAACCTTCGCCTTTCGAAATTTGAAGGCGAATAAAATCTTATACATCCCGTTTATCATATCCACAGGAATAATTGTAGGGTTATTCAATATAATGATAAATCTTTCGCAAAATGATTATGTACAAACAAGACATAAATCACTACCGACGCTGCTGTACTTGGGCGTAATTGTAATAGGATTCTTTTCTGCCGTCTTCATCATATATGCAGCGAATTTCCTATCTAAGAGAAGGAGCAAAGAATATGCGCTATACACCACTCTGGGTTTAGAAAAAAGGCACATCAGAAGGATAATTTTTATAGAATACCTGATCAACATGCTGATTTCAGTATTCAGCACAGCATTGGGATATGTACTTGGAAAGTTTCTTTTTATCATGCTAAACAGAGCAATGCACGATATGAATGTGCGACTAATGGATTATCCGTTTTCGGTTTATTCACTCGTAATTACGATAGCATATATAGGCATAATTTTCCTGCTCCTATTTATAGACGGCTCACGAAATTTAAAGAAAATTTCCGCCATTGAACTCATGTCACAGAGCAAATCTAAAGAGAAAGAGCCAAAATTAAAGTTTGTTCCGCTGTTACTCGGAATTATATCATTGGGGGCAGGTTATATACTTGCGCTAAATGTAAAGGGAACCACGGAAAGCCTTCTATATTTTTTCGTTGCTGCAATACTGGTAGCTATAGGAACGTATTTACTCTTCACCGCCCTGTCCATCGCAATTCTTAAAATGATGAAGAAAAATAAAAGATATTATTACAGAGAAAAAAAATTCCTGTCCATTTCAGGAATGATGTACAGAATGAAAAGCAATGCACTCGGTCTTGCAAGTATCGCAATACTTTGCACAGGCGTAATCATTACGATTTCAGCTACATTAGCTATTAACAGCGCTATGCCTGCTCTTGTTTCGAGGGCAATAAAAAACGATTATACAATACGCAACTCTATGACTTTTCCTGTAGACGTTCCACAAAAGGATATCGTTAAAGCCAAGAAAAAAATGGCACAGTTTGCAAAAACTTCCGTAACCTCAAATGAAAAAATCAAAAATTTTTCCATAAAGGAAGAATTTTCTGCTCCTGTAATCAAAGATTCCGAAACTATCAAACCTTATGCCGATAATACTGATGGAGAAAATATATTAATGCAGATATCTACCCTGGATTCCTATAATAAACAGGAAGGAACTAACTATCGCTTAAAAAAGAACCAAGTACTCATTACTTCCAATCGTGATAAACTGCTGGATATTAATTCATTAAAACTGGGAGGCAAAAGAAAAAAGATAATCAAGGTTAAAGATAACATCAACAAATTTATTACAGTTGAAAATTACTCCATAGTAGTTCGAGGACATAAGGAACTCAGCGATTTGGCAAAGCACTATCAATTTACCGGTACGCCTACAGAAAGTGAGTACGTCGACTCTCAAATCTCCTTAACGGGAGGATGGGATGTTAAAAATGGTTCAACATCGTATCTCAATAATCTAAAGAAAAAATCAGCAACCAAAGGATATTTATTGGAGACCAAGCCGGAAGTTAAAGCCTGGATATACGATATTAACGGCGGTTTCCTATTTTTAGGCATAATAATAGGGTGCGTATTTTTAATAGGAACCATTTTAATCACCTATTATAAGCAGATTTCCGAAGGCTATGAGGATAGGCGGAACTACCAGATAATGAAAAAAGTCGGCCTTCCCGATGCCTTAATTAAAAAGTCTTCTTCATCACAAATCGTATGGATGTTTTTTATTCCGCTTATCGTTGCCATACTGCACTCAATGGTTGCCTCAAAAATAGTATATCAACTGCTTGGACTCTTCGGTTTAAATTCGTATATGAGTTACTTGAATGACATAGCCATCATAGTAGGAAGCTTTGCGGTAATATACTTTATCATTTTCAAACTCACATCAAATATATACTATAAGATTGTAAGATAACTGAATAAACCTCAACATTTACATATAAAACAGTCTTCGTATTCAAGTGTAATCGATGTTGCGGCAAGCTCGTTACTTCAACATTTACATATGAAATCGATTTTCAATAACTCACATCTTATTTGTCGAAGAAAAGCTTCAATGTATCATCTGAAGTTTTCTTTCCTACTAAACTCCCTACTACAAATGTGAGCACAGATATCAATATGCCCGATACTATGGCTGTAGTCCCGAACATCGACACCTTAAACTGATTCAAAAGCAAAAACCCTACTACTCCACAAAGCATCGAAATCACAGCGCCTGTAGCATTTGCCTTCTTCCAATACAATCCGAAAATAATAGGGCAAAAGAATGCACACTCAAGACCACCCATGGCAAATAAATTTATCCAAACTATCAAGTCGGGCGGATAAACCGTAAATACGAATACTATTATGCCAACTACCAAAGTTGTGAAAATAGACAGCTTACTTATCTTTTTCTCCCCGCTCGATGTATCCTTTACGGTCGCATCCATCACATAATTGTGATAGATGTCCTTCACTATACCGGCAGATGCCAAAAGTAACAATGAGGAAACGGTAGACATTACAGCTGCAAGTGGCGCCGCTATGAATAACCCCGCTACAACAGGATGCATGTGCTGCAATACTAACCTTGGTATCACATGATCCGGTGTAACTCCCTTAGGTAGAGTGAGCACGGCAGGTGCAAACACCCCGGAAATGTGCATCACAAGCATCAAAAATCCTACTACAAGCGAACCGTAAATCATTGCTTTATGTAACGCCTTTGTATCTTTAAAGCCCATAGCTCTTACAGCAGTCTGAGGTAGCCCCAAGACTCCAATACCCACAAGCACCCAAAACGACATTACAAATGCTTTAGGGGTAGCACCGTCTCCTGCAATATCGGACCAGTGCGGATTTGCGGTATTTAGCTTTGCAAGCAACATATCCGTTCCACCTGCTACATGAATAATCGTAAAAATCATGATAAAACCGCCAAGTACCATGATTATTCCTTGAATGGTATCAGTTATAACGACAGCTCTGAATCCCCCGAATGCCGTGTATAAAATAACTACGATTCCAAAAAGCGCCAGACCATAGATATAAGACAGCCCCGTAATCTCTTGAAAGAGCACCGCTCCACCTATAAACTGCGACATCATCTGTGCAATGAAAAATATTACAAGACATATGGATGCCAAGATGGCAACTGTCTTTGACTGATACCTCTCTTTAAGATAATCCGTAACCGTAACAGCTCCTATTTTTCTTGATATCATTCCGAATTTCTTGCCCAGTATCGCAAGAATTATAAACGCTGTCGGCACCTGAATCATAGATAGATACACCCATACAAGCCCCTTGGTATAGGCTATTCCGGGGCCTCCTATGAAGCTGCTCGCACTTGTAAATGTTGCTACCAATGTCATAGCAAGGACAATACCGCGGTCAACTTCTCCATTACCTACTCCTTTGCATACGAAAAAATAATAAAATAAGGACATAAAAAAATCCCGAAACTGCCGTCGGAATATAATTCACGCCCTATCTTTAAATAGGTGGGATATCTACTTTTGCGGTTTGACTTCCCGTAGGACGGGCTTGCCATAATGCAAAAAACACGAATTCCCTGTGAACATGCGTAGGTTGAATTACATTATCCGACAAACACTTCAGGATGACTGTACACCTTTTTATTGAATAAGCATCAATCACGTAGCGCCCTATGTATGACAAATTGCTTTGTCAAAATCATTATAGCATAGCAATTGAAAATTACAATTAATTTTTCCCAAGTTTCCTTTGTTCTGCTCTTTTTATCCTCGCCCTGTAATGTGCATATGATAATATCAAGGATAAAACTGCATATGCTATTAATTCATATCCCGCAATTGTTGATAGTGAATCAAAAGCTTCATCTGCATAGGAATTAATAACCGCTAGAATAATTATCTCAAAAAAAGATAAAAATGCCGCTGCAATAAAGCCAAATTTAATGTCTTCCTTGGCTATCATTTTTTTATCTAACATTTCCAACCTCCTTAAAATCACTCTATCACTATTATGACTCTACCATAAGTATGCTATCTATTTCTATTTTACCACTAATTTCTTGAAAACTATCTTTTTCTACTCTTTTTATTTTGATCTTATAATGTATAGCTGCGAATCTTTTTTATTTCATGCATCATGGCTTCAAACTGATCTGGCGTTATTGACTGCTCTCCATCGCTGAGCGCCGTATTAGGGGTATTGTGAACCTCGATCATAAGCCCGTCTGCGCCGGCTGCAACCGCCGCCTTTGACATGGCAGGCACTAGGCTTGCAATACCCGTGCCATGACTAGGATCCACGATCACCGGCAAATGCGTCATAGACTTTAATAGCGGCACGGCAGTGAGATCCAAGGTGTATCTGGTGATATCGGAAAAGGTTCGTATCCCTCGTTCACATAGAATTACATTTGGGTTCCCTTCTGCCAAAATATATTCCGCACTTTTTAAAAATTCTTCTATGGTTGCAGAACTTCCTCTCTTTAATATAACGGGTTTATTGTACTTCCCTACCGCCTTGAGCAGTGGGTAGTTTTGCATATTTCGAGATCCTATTTGAATCGCATCTACATTTTTAAAATGCTTAAGTGTCAAAACATCCATAACTTCCGTGACAATCGGAATGCCGGCAGCCTTAGATACCCTCTCAAGTATGCATAGTCCCTCAAGCTCCAGCCCTTGAAATGAATACGGTGAAGTTCTGGGCTTAAAAGCTCCGCCCCTTAGGACATCCGCACCTATGGATTTTAGGCTTAAAGCCAAGCCTGAGAGCATCTCTTCACTCTCGACTGCACAAGGACCTGCAATCACGGAAAATTCGCCGTCTCCAAAACTTGCAGTCCCAATAGTTACCTGTGTATATTTATCTCTTTTTTCGTACAAAAATTTTCCCATTCAAACCCCTGCTTATTAATCTAATTAAAGCTTCATACTATTACTACCTCGTCATATATTGTACTACACTTACATACTTAAATTGATACCGTATTATGCCGGCTATGGTAAAATATCATTACTTTGAGAGTGTAATACCATAGGTAAGGTCTATAAAAATATGGAACGATCAGTATATGAAATAGGAAATGCTAAAACCACGGTGATTTTCCCTGAGCGAAATTCATGCATTGCCACAAAAGATTTAAGGGACATTTTAAATGCAGATAAAATCACAGGTGATATCGTAATAATACATGACGAAAATGTTCCGGGTGAATTTATAAACTATTACTCCACAGCCTTTGCTCCTAAGGCTGTCATCTCACTCTGCGATAACAAGAAAAACACGGATACATACTTAGAGATAATATCCGGACTGTCATCACTCAATTTTAAGAAAAATGATATGCTGGTAGCTGTTGGAGGTGGCAGCACGACGGACATAGCGGGGTTTGTAGCATGCACATATAAACGAGGTATCGATTTTGCAATAATTCCTTCAACACTGCTATGCGCCGTCGATGCAGGACTTGGAGGTAAAAACGGCATCAACACTGCCGAGGCCAAAAATCTAATCGGAACATTTTATCAGCCGAAATATGTGATAAATGACTTTTCAATGTTATCCGGACTCAATAGTGAGCTTATACATGAAGCAACTGCAGAGCTTATCAAAATGGCTTTGCTCGGCAATGATCTCCTCTTAAATATTCTTGCAAATTCCGATGCAAACGATGAAAGCACCATCTTTGATAACCTTTCTCAAATTGTAAAAAGCGCTACCGATCAAAAAATGAAAATCGTGTGTAAAGACATTTATGATATGGGCGAAAGAAAATTCCTAAACTTCGGTCATACATTGGGGCATGCGATAGAGTCTTATTCTGAATATAAAATAAGTCACGGCAGAGCTGTAACATATGGAATGATCGGTGCATGTAATCTGGGGCTTAAGCTTGGAATAACCTCACAGGAATTTAAGCAAGCTCTATTAAATTTGTTGCAAACACACGGCTTCGATACTACATTTAACTTTACATATGAAAACCTCATAGATCACATGCTTTTAGATAAAAAAAGAGAGTCACAGGACATCTCATTCATAATACCGGAAGACATACATAAATTTACCATCGTAAATATCTCCCCCGATGAATTAAAGGACTTATTATGAATACGGATATACTGTTACATCCTTGCAGCCTCGACGGCAGGATTCCACTGCACCCTTCAAAGTCATATCTTCACAGGCTCATAATAGCATCCTACCTCTCCTGCGATGACCCCAAAACCCTGCACTTATTCGATGAATTTAAAGATATCCAAGATCTTAACTCTACTATAGACGGTATGAATGCCTTATTATCTTCAGATAACAAACAGGTATTTACAGGAGAAAGCGCATCTACCCTAAGAATGCTGCTCCCTCTAGCTCTCACGATGAATAAACCTTGTAAATTCATACTCGCAGAGTCACTCGCAAAAAGACCGATTAAATTTTTGCTTGACATCCTCACGGATGCAGGCGCAACATTCACTACAAGTTTCGATGAAAACAATCGTCTAAACATCGATGTAACAGGAAAAATAGATCCCGGCACTTATACATTCGATACTGCCGTCTCTTCCCAGCACATATCCGGCTTCCTCTTTGCCCTACCGCTCCTTGATAAACCCTGCGAATTAATAGTAAATGAAAAATATTCGGATAAAAGCTACATAAACATAACCTTAAACGTGATAAAACAATTCGGCATCCGCTATAGTATTAAAAAGTTTCAAGACCGCTATGTCATCAACATAGACGGAAGGCAGACATATACTGCTCCCACATACAATATTTTATCTATTGCAGAACCTGATTTTTCAAATCTTGCTCCATGGCTCATAGCAAGAGCAATAGGATCCGGCAAACTTACGCTACCTGATCTCCCCTCTTCATCGCCGCAACCGGATTCCATAATAATGAAAATAATAAATGCCTATGATACAATGAACAGAGAAAAAATCCGCTTAAATTCAAGCGAAGAAGAGCCATACACGATAGACATTTCAAAAAGCCTCGACCTCTTCCCTCCGCTATGCGTGTTGGCCACATTTTCGAATACTAAAACACTGTTTACAAACATAGATAAACTTAAGATTAAAGAAAGCGATAGAGTAAAATCCATGCAAGATATTTTAGCAAAAATAAATATCGATACGAACATTTCAAAAAACACGCTGCTAATAAACGGAAATCCTGAATCCGTTTCTTGCAGATCGCCCAAAGGTATAATTCATTTAAACAGCTACGGCGATCATAGAATTGCAATGGCTGCAATAATACTGTCTTGTAGGTTGAACACGCCTATACATCTATGCGGAACGGATGCGCTGAAAAAATCGTATCCAAGCTTTTTAAAAGAATTCAAGTCACTCGGAGGGAAGTATGACATCTACGTATAACGGTAAACGCCTTACAATACGCATTGACGGCGCTTCTCACAGTGACTGCATAAGAGTCTCTATAGATGGAATCCCTGTAGGATCCACCTTTAAGTATAGCGACTTATCAGAGCTTTTGGCTGCGCGTCGCCCGTCATCAAAAATAGGCTCAACTGCAAGGCATGAACAGGATACGCCTATTTTTGAAAAGGGCATATCGCGCAGCCAAGATACGATGACCGTTACGGGCAGCATAGTATGCAAGGTAGAAAACAAAGATATAAACAAACGGGATTATGAGTTGTTTAGAGAGATACCGAGACCCTCCCACGTTGATCTTCCTGCAATGATAAAATATGGCAACAATGTAGACTTAAGCGGAGGCGGCGCTTTTTCGGGTAGAATGACCGTAGCTGTGGTAATAGCCGGAGGCATAGCCGCATCAATGCTGAAAAAGGAAAACATCTTCACCGGAACGCATCTTCTAAGCGTAGGAAACTACGAAGTTAAGATAAAAGATAAAAACGCAATCGAGCCTAGAATCCTCGACATTTTAAATTCAGCAAATGATAAAGAATCCGATTCCTCATGCATCCTGCAAGAGCTTGAATATAAACTTGAAAATAAAAATTTTCCATGTATTGTGGATGCTGCAGGCAAAGCTATGTTGGATGAAATTACAGAAGCGGCAAACACCGGTGATTCAATAGGCTCTGTAATAGAAGCTTGGTGCAGGGGCGTCCCCGCAGGACTCGGTGGAACACTTTTCGATAGACTCGATTGCAAGCTTGCCGCATTGCTGTTTGCCATACCCTCTGTGAAAGCGGTAGACATAGGTAAGGGCGTAGACTTGAGTAAGTCCACCGGCTCATGCACAAACGATGTATATGAAATTACAACTTCAAAAGACGGCATCACCTATAACGGCTTAAAGATAAGAAGCAAAACCAATAATTCCGGAGGCATAATAGGCGGGCTCAGTACCGGAATGCCGATAATTCTCAGAGCCTTTTGCAAACCCGCACCGAGCATCAGCAAAACCCAAACCACATTAAATGTAAACACCGGCAAGCCTTCTGAACTGAGATGCCGAGGAAGGCACGATTCATTTATAGGCAGGCGAGCTATACCTGTGGTGAAATCCGTTATTTCACTGGCCATATTGGATGAAATGCTGGCCAAATAAAAAAGAATATACGAGGAAAATAAGCTCATGAAATCATATAGAGATGAAATAGATAAGATAGATGAAACCATTAAAAAACTTGTGAAAAAAAGGCTGGACGCGGGGAGAAAAATAGCTGCAATAAAAGCGGCAAATGATAAACCCATCCTGGATTTACCCCGCATGAAAAAATTAGCTGCAAAATTTTCAGATGATGAACTCCCTTACATTAAGGACGAATTATCTACCGTCATAAACACCATCATGTCTTCTACGATCCACGGCGAACTCCATGATATGCAGAAAAACTTGCGGTACGGACTGGCAGGGCGCAACATATCCTCAAGTCTATCTCCCAAATTGCACGAACTGTTCGGCCTATATGAATATGGTTTATTCGATATGAATAACTTTAAAAATTCCGAGTTTATCCAAAATAAAGACTTTTCAGGGATAAATATTACAATGCCATTCAAAAATGACGCCTTTGCCACCGCTAATATAAAAAGTGAATATGCCGAATTATCTAATTCTGTAAACACACTGATAAATAAATCCGGCACTCTATATGGGTTCAATACCGATGTCATTGGAATCGAAAACACACTTGATGAACATACGGATTCCATAAAATCTGCATTAATACTTGGAAATGGTGCAACTTCAAGGTCTGCATGCATCGCACTTTCAAATAAGGGCACAGATAAAATCTATATTGCGAATCGAAATAACAAACGCTATTTTAAATCACCGCATATAAGCTACATAAATTTCAAAGAAATCTCTGCACTTAAAGGCGTAGATGTAATTATAAATGCCACCCCCGAAGACGAAACCATGTCTTCCTTAATTAAAGACTTATCCGATATTAAACTCCTACTTGATATGAATTATTCCTCCGCACATTCAAACCTGATGCAGGTCATAAAAGAGATGGGCGCTAATGCTATAAACGGTCTTTCACCCCTCATACACCA
>ERZ772920.791-NODE-791-length-17386-cov-11.331256_pt1 | contig 17386 bp, 24 predicted proteins | sample MGYA00511469_ERZ772920 | MGnify/ENA primary metagenome ERZ772920 (study PRJEB29015, sample SAMEA2738069) | human oral metagenome | biome: human oral; feature: human-associated habitat; material: saliva | place: China | collected 2216 ... | reverse complement strand
AGCCGGGCACGCCCACCGGCGTGATGCCGCCGTACTCCATGCCCGACGCCTCGACGGCGCGATCCTGCGGCCAGAAGCTCGCCTTGCGCACGTCGAGGCGTTTCTTCACCACGTGATTGACGTCAGCGTTCGTCGTCGCGCGCACGACGCACGCCGCGATCCGCTCCTCGCCCGCGCGCTTGCCCGCCACCAGGATGCAGTTCGACGACAGCGCCAGATCCATGCCGAACTCGCGCGTCATGACCTCCGTGTCCGCCAGCTCAGGGTCGATCGCGACGACGAGGGCCGACGAGGCCGTGGCCACCCCGTGCTCGGCCAGTGCGGTGAGAGCGGCCGCGACCGGCGGCGCGAGCAGATTCAGATTGTCCAGTGCGGGTGCGGGCTCCAGCGAGCCGATGCCGGGAATGATGATGTCGCTCATGGTGTCAGGGTAGGCCTGTCGGCATCGGAGTGTCTGGTGTGGCCGATGGGTAAGCCTGCGTGACGGCCGGGTGTGCGTCCGTGCCCGCGGTGTTCGGGGTCTGCGGTGTTTCGTGCCCGTAGTGTTTCGTGCCCGCGGTGTTTCGTGCCCGCGGTGTTCCGCGGCATGGTCGCCGCAGCTGCGCGCGCCGGGTGAAAACGTGTATGCTGGGGGCCGGTCCTCCGCGTGACGGTATCATCCGAACCTCCCCAGGGCAGGAATGCAGCAAGGATAAGGGTGCGCTGCCGGGTGCGCGGAGGATCTTTGTATATGCTGCTCGATCTTGGTCGGCTGAAGCACGTGCTCCTTCAGTGTGGTTCAGGTCATGACTCTTGATTTTGCATCCTGATGAAGAGCGTGTAAGCTTATACCCAGCCAAACGGCAAAGCGCCCGTAGCTCAATGGATAGAGCATCTGATTACGGTTCAGAAGGTTGGGGGTTCGAGTCCCTTCGGGCGCGCAGCGGCCCCCCTCGGTGCGATCCACCGGTGGGGGTTCTGCGTATCCGCCTCAGTGACGAGGTTTGCGACCGACGTTCCAAGCACAGCCGCGACCCCGTCAAGTTCGTCTAGCTGCCATCTGTGCACGCCACGCCACCGTGTCGTGATCTGATTCTGCGACATGCCAAGCGCGCGCCCGAGGGCGCTTTGGCTATATCCGAGCCGCGCCGCTTCGGCGCGAATGTTCCCAGCAACGATGTCCCCAGTGGAGCGCTTTGCGCTCGCAATTTGTGCGGTGCTCATGTCGTTAGGCTAATGGAAAATACCCTAACTTACCATGTGTGCGCATTTATATAGTGGACAATCCTTGTTGCGAGCTAATGCAAAAAGCATTAGATATGTGTGTATGTCATCGAGTCAATTGATAGTCAGTGAAGCTGTCCGATGCTTTATGGATGCATCTCACATCTCGCAGACCACGCTTGGGCGAATCCTCGGGGTCAATCAATCTCAGGTCTCCGCACGCCTTCGCGGCGTTATCCGTTGGTCTCTCGATGACATTGATCGGCTTGCCGCCGCCGGCGTCCCGATCTCTATCACCGCCTCGACGCTCGAAACGGAGTGACATCATGCACCGCCGCTATCACATCGACTGGACCCAATTCCTCGCCGCGATCCTCGCCCTGACCTCATACGCCGCAATCATCGTCGCGTGCTTCGCGTTCTATGTCCCCTGGCCGATCACCGTACCCCTCATGGTAGTCACCATGATCGCATCGGCTGTTTGGTCGTTTCGCCGCGACCAGCACGAGACCCAGGGGGCGGTCCGATGAGCTCGCGCCTCGTGGATAACGTCTCTCCCGCCCTCATGGCCCGACTGGACCAAGAGTCGGCAAGCATGGCAGCAATGGTCCTGATCCGAGATACCGGCGAAACCGAGCTTGTTGCTCGCGATGAACACACGCCCGCCGAGCTCGCTCGGGCGCTCCGCAACTTAGCGTTCGCTCTCGACTCGGTTCAAGCCGAGTACGACGCCGAAACGGAGCGCCGGAATAATGATTAGTTACTCTGACGCCGCAATCGTCCGCTCTCTCTTGCGTAAAGCCCAAGCAGTCAGCCTTCAGCTCGCCGATGACGCCGCCAAAATGAATGTGACCGGCGCTAAGCGTATGCGTCCTAAAGATCGCGCGCAGAAGATCAAGATGTTGCACTGCTATGTAACTGTCGCCATTCGTTACATGGTGGAAACGCAGCCGTGAGCGCCGTCGCCGCATGGACCGAAGAAGAACGCAGCTGCTTTATCGCCGCTGCGAAGGCCGCGATTAAGGGGCCGCGCGCCGAGGACGCCGCCTGCGCACCTGCCACGCCGCCGTCGCCGCGCCGTGGCGGGCGTCTGAACGCTGGCATGAGCCTCACGTCAATTCTCGCGGCGTTGTCCCGCGTTGGTTGGGGTCCGCTGAGGGGCAGGGAGTTCGCGGCCTCGCGCGCTGTCCTCGACACGCTTGCCCTTCTCGCTCACGACACGAAGAGCGATCTATCAGCGGTTATCCAGACGACGGCGCGGCAGCTCGCGAAGCGCGCGGGCTACTCTCTCAAACACACGTCGCGATGCCTGCAGTGGCTCGAAGACGCGGGCGTCATCGAATGGCACAGGGGCGGCATCCGCACCGGCGCGCCGACGCCCGGCGTCGTCAAGATCATCAAACGCACTTTGGTTAGCTGGGCGCTTTCGTTCCGCTCGGCCTCGGACGCCGAAGACCGCGCCCGTAACGCCGCGACGCGCGCGCGCCTGCAGTTCTACCGCATTCGCCGAAACAATCAGCGCCCCGCCGCGCTCGCTGATTCCCATGTGGACATGAGTTCGCCCCTTCCCTCCCTACGGGATGAGGGCGCGTCTGACGCCGCGCCTCGTTCCACCCGTGAAGAGATCATTTCGCCACCAACACCCACGGAGACCCCCACAATGACGAAGAAGTACCGCCCGACTTACATGCGCTACATGGCGACATACTGCAATCACGGACAGCCCGATCCCGAGCGGTGCAACGCGTGCAAGTACGAAGCAATCATGAGACAGCAAAGCGCTATGGACGCAGAGAAAGCCGCCGCAGAGCGGCGGCGCAAAGAAGAAGAGGAAGAGCAGACATCTAACCCCCTAGCGCCGTGGCCAACGGCATTCGTCGAGTATATGCAAGCTGCGTATCCCGACAGTCACTACCGCTCATGGGCTCGTCTCGCCCTGACAGACTCGAAAGCTAAGGAACTCCTAAATGCCTAACTACGCGCCGAGCCTTGACACCCGCGCCGTTGTCGCTGACATCGCAGTTGATATCGAAGCCGCTGCGATGCGAGCACACGAACAGCTAAACGGCTTGCACCCGTACAGTATGAGCTCAACGCAGTTCAAGCTTGCCGGGCTTGCCCTGCAGATCGCGAGCCTATCGCAACAGATTCGCGCAGAGATCGCCGCATCGTATCCGCCGCCGCCCATGCCGACCGCCGACGACATGAGAGGTGCGCGCCGTGGCCAGTGATGCGATGACCGTAGCCGTGAGCGTCCCTACCGGCGGCAGGGAGTTCTACACGCCCGCCGCGCTCGCTGAGGAACTGAACATGAGCGTTGATTCACTTAAGTCGCTGCGCTCTGCAGGGGGTGGCCCCCCCTTCGTGAAGATCGGCAGGCGCATCGCCTACCCGGTCGTAGGCGTGCGGATATGGGCCCTGCAGCGCATGACGCAGGGAGGGCACTCATGAGCCAAGCTCACGACTCATGGCGCGGCCTGTCCGGTCGGCAGCGCAAGCGACTGACGCAAGTCATCTACGACCGAGATGCTGGCATCTGTCACCTGTGTCGCCTGCCTGTGCGTCGCGAGGACGCGAGCGTTGACCATGTCATCCCGCTATCGAAGGGCGGGCCGTCGACGATGGATAACCTCAAGCTCGCTCATCGCCGTTGTAATAGCGCGAAGGGTAACCGAGTGTGGACAGGTCGCCGTCGCTTCGTCGTCGACGGTCTCGACTGGTTCGAGAGTCGACGCGCCGCCGATTTTTCTGAGATTGATACCTCCGTTCCACCCCGCGCTTTAGTGCCGAGATCTCTTCCCCCAAACAAATAAAAAAAGCCCGAAAGGTAGCCAAAAACGATGAGCGCAGCGACCCTGTTTGCCGTGCCTGAACCCGCCCTAAATCCAGGTACTTTATACGAAGAAACTCTGAAAACCGTGGAACTCATCAAAGAAACGCCCGAAATCGCGCGAAGCCTGGGCGGGCTATGCGCGCTCGCTCTGAAACTCGCTCTCGAAGCGGACAACCTCGACATGAGCGAAAAAGCCTACGCGCGCGTCAAGGTATATGACTCGCTCGCCGCTGTCCTCGACAAGCTCTACCAGGCCGTCGACACATCCGGCGCGGCGTCAGGTAGTCAGCTCGCCGCCGTCCTTGACCTCGTCATCAATGACAACGCCGACCCCGGCAGCGACCTATGAGCCTGCCGCGCCCGTTCCACGTTCTCCCAAAGCCGACGCACTGCCCACCGCCCGACAGCGCGTATCCACTGAATGAGGGCGGCGAAGTCGCACGCGTCGCGCTGCTCATGGGCATTCGCCTACAGCCGTGGCAGCGCCTCGTCCTCAACCGCGCCACGCAATACAGGTGGGAGACGAACGCGCTCGGTGCGCGCATCCGCGCCTACAAGTACAAGACGGTGCTAATCACGGTCCCGCGCCAGTCAGGAAAGACGACGCTTGTCGGACCATTGCAGGTGTTTCGGATGCTGCTTCGCCCAGGCTCGAAGAGCCTGTACACCGCGCAGACCGGCGCAGACGCATCCGAGCGCATCCGCGAGCTTATCGACGCCGTCATCACCTCGCCGCTGCGAGAGATCATCACTCCCAGGTACTCATCCGGCAGCGAAGGCCTCACGATTAAAGAGACCGGCTCGCACCTGCGTCGCTTCTCGCCGACGCTGTCATCTGTGCACGGCGGGCACCCCGCATTGGTCACGATGGACGAAATATGGAAATTCGACAGGTATCTAGGCGAGGGCCTTATTGGCGCTATCGGACCCTCACAGGTAACGATTAGGCAAGAGGCGCAAATCTGGCTTATCTCAACCAAGGGAACGGCGCGCTCGGAATTCATGAACGACCTAATTGAGAAGGGACTCACCGGCTCCGATCCGGCACTGTGCTATATCGAATGGTCAATGGCCGACGGCCTCGACCCATACGACCCGGAAACATGGAAGACATTCCATCCGGCGCTTGGCAACACACAGACCGTCGACTCGCTCGCCGCTGACACCGGCCTGCCCTATGCGGAATGGATGCGCGGCTACATGAATGTCATCGTAGCCACTGACAACCCACTTATTCCGCTCGAAGACTGGGACACGCTCGCGGGCACACCACTCACGCGCCCATCACTCAACGATGTCACTATCGCATACGACGTCGGCACTCTCTCCGAGTGTGCAGCCGTCGTCGCCGCGTGGGTAGACGCAGACGGAAAAACCGCTCTTCGAGTCATACGACAAGCCCCCGGCTCCGCATGGCTCGCGCCCTACGTCGCTAAACTCGCCGATAAATACCCCGACGCCGCAATCTGGGCAGACGACGGAGGACCAACCAGACGCGCGACCGACGATCTACGCGAGCGCTTCGGACTCACCGACCGGATTAGGCCCATGCGCTTCACAGAGCGCGGCATTGCAGACGCCGCCCTCCTCGCAGCGATCACCGAGACACGCAGCATCCGACACGACGGCTCAATCTCGCTGCGCTGCGACATCGCGAACGCTGTCACCAAGGAAACCAACGGGACACCGATCTTCCACCGCGATAAGTCGACGGCACCTATCCCGGCACTCATCGCCGCATCGGTAGCCGCCTACGGAGCCGCGCACCCGCCCGAACAAACCTGGGTGCTCCCCTAGACGCCCCCTATCCGCACCTCACCCGCTCAGGACTTGGCGCGCGCACCCTAGGGGCGTCAGACTCGCCGCATGACATGGACAGAACGCACCCTCGCCGCGCTCGGCATCACCCGCGCCGCCGACGCGACCGGAGCGCTCGCCGCCGTCGCCGCGCCGCCCCGCACACCCTCCCTTGGCGACCCCCGAGGCCTGACCGCCGTTCACCGCGCCCTGCAGGTGCTAACGACAGCCGCCGCTCAACTCCCGCTCACCGTTGAGCGCGGCGGGCGTCTCCTCGAAGGAACCACCGTACCGGCATTCGTCCGCCGCCCCGACCCGCGCATGACGCGATCAACCTGGGTCACCCACATGGTGACCGCGCTCGCGCTCTACGGCAACGCCTACGCCCTCATCGAAAGAGACGACCGAGGCAACGTCCTCTCGCTGCGTCCCCTCGACCCGCGCCGCGTCATGATCACCGTCAACCCCAACACTCACGCGCTCATCATCGGCGTCGACGGGCGCACACTGACCGCCGCCGACGTACTCCACGCACACCTACAGCCCCAAACCGTTGGCGACCCGCTCGGCCTCGGCCCGATTCAAGCCGCCCGCACCGACCTACAGGGTGCCCGGATGACACGAGATTTCGCCGCGCAGTGGTTCGACGGCGCCGGGCAGCCGACCGGCGTACTCTCATCCGACGCCGCGACATACGAAGACGCCGTAAAGGTACGAAACGCGTGGAACGGCCTCGACGCCGACGGCAACCGCGTCGACAGCTCCCTAAACCCCAGCGGCGTGAAAGTCCTGCCCAAGGCATTCAGCTACTCGCCGCTCACGATCAATCCACGCGAAGCGCAGTGGCTCGAAGCCCAGGAATTCAACACGCTACAAGTCGCGAGGCTCTTCGGAATCCCCTCGACACTCATGCTCGCCGCGCCCTCGGGCGGCTCTATGACCTACAGCAATGTTGAACAGGACTGGATTAGCTTCGTCCGCTTCTCCCTCATGTACTACCTGCGACCCATCGAAGAAGCGCTATCAGACGTAGCAGTGAACGGGCAAACCGTCCGGTTCAACCTCGAAGGCCTGCTTCGGTCTGACACGAAAACCCGGTACGACGCATACGCTGTCGCACTTTCCATGGGATTCATGACCGTCGACGAAGTCCGCGCGCTCGAAGGGCGCGACCCGCTCACCAAGATGGAGACCGAATGAGCACCCCGATGATCACACGCAAGTTCGGCGCACACCTGCGCGCCGACGCCGATGACGGCAGAACTCTCACAGGGATAGCCGTCCCTCTCGACGTCGAAACCGAGATCTTTCCCGGCTGGCGGGAAAAGATAGAACGCGGCGCGATTGACCTGACGAGCACCCCAGCGCTGTTCTACAGGCATAACGAACCGATCGGAGTGATCCCCAGCATGACCGAAACTCCCGACGGCTTGCAGATCATCGCTCGGTTCTCAGACACAACGCTTGGGCGTGACGCCGTAACACTTGCCAAGGACGGCGCAATCAAGAATCTTTCGATCGGCTTTTTCGAGCGCGAATACACCGACGAGGTCACAGACGACGGCGCGACCCTGCGCACGCACCACGCGATCGACCTTCGCGAAGTATCGCTAGTGCCCGTTCCTGCCTACGAGGACGCGAAGATCATCGACGTCCGCGAAGCACAGACCGCCCCCACCACAACCACCACGAAGGGAACCCCCATGACCGACCAGATCACCCGCGCTGACATCGACGAGCTCGCCGACGCGTCAACCGACCTCGCCCGCCGACTCTCCCTGCTCGAAACCACCACCGGCACCCCCGCCGACGCTCCCACCGAGACGCGCAGCGCCGGTCAGCTGATCCAAGCCGCGATCGGCGGCGACACCGCCGCCGCTGACGCGCTCCGCCCGTTTGTCGGACGCTCCGCGAACACGACGACCGCCGCTGACGCGCGCATCAACGAACCGACCTTCGTGCGCGACCTCGTCCGCTACATCGACAATGCGAATCCCCTCATGGGCCTGTTCGCTACCGACGCACTGCCTTCCACGGGCAACGTTCTCGAATTCGCGCGCCTCAAGGAATCCACGCTCACCGTCGCACAGCAGACCGCCGAAGGCGCGACCCTGCCGACCGGCGGCGTCGCGACCGAGGTCGCGACCTGCAGCGTGAAGACCTACGGCGGCGGCACTGTCCTCACGCGACAGGCTATTGAGCGCTCGCGCACGAACGTTCTCGACCTCTCGCTGCGTGGAATGGCTATTGAAGCTGGCAAGAAGCTCGCCGCCGACTTCGCGACCTTCTTCGAGACGACAGTCAAGGGACAGGCAGCGAGCGCGGTCACCCTCAACGTCGCAAAGATGAACTGGCAGACTCTCCTCTCCCTCATGCTCGACGCATCGGCAAAGTTCGAGGACATGGCCCTCCCGTGCGACGGCCTCATCGTCGACCGCGCGACGTTCGAGCTCATCGCCGGAATGACCGACACCTCCGGACGCCCCATCATCAACATCACTGGCAACCCCGGCGTCAACAACATCGGCACCGTCAGCGCGTCCGGGAAGTACGTCGACCTCGACGGCCTGCGCATCGTCACCAACCGCCACCTCACGAAGACCGGAATGGGACAGGACATCGTCGGTGCGTTCTACTCCAAGGACGCAATCCGCTCCTACACCTCGCCGCTCGCGTCCCTGCAGGATCAGGGCGTACTTGACCTGACCAACACGTTCAGCGTGTACACGTACGCCGCCTTCGCTGACGAAATGCCTAGCGGCCTCGTCCCCCTCAAGAAGGTTGACAGCCTGTGATTAACGCCGTAAAGCTCGGCGCATTCGTCGCCGCGCCTGACACTGACCCGTATCTCGCAGACTGCGTTGATACGGCAACGGACCTTATCAAGGCATACACAGGCGCGGCGACCATCCCGGACAGCGTCCTCGACCGCGCAACGCTCGAAGTCGCCGCCGATCTCTACCACCGACGCAGCGCGCGAAACGGCGTCGCCGGATTCGACGACAACGACGTGAGCCCGGTGCCCGTGCGCATTAACCGTGACCCGCTCGTCCCGGCCCGCCCGATTCTCGCGCCTTACATGGGGGTGCCCATCGCATGAACACCAAAGAGGCTGCCGACTACATAGTCGCCGTCGCTACCGAGGCCCTGCAGGGCATCGCGGTCGTCGTTAGCGACCCAGAGGACGCGACAGGCCACCTGCTCGCGGGCACCCCCTGCGTCGTTGTCGCGCCCCCATCGATTACCGGCGACACGGGCCCCGCCCGCGTCCTGCGCTTCGAGACGCCCGTCATCGGCGCACCGCTCGGCGACAAGCCCGCCGCGTGGGACGCCGTCGACACGATCATCGACCGACTGACTCCGTACATCGAGTTCGAGAGAGCAGAGCCGATCACATGGGCAGGCGCACAATCCGCGACCGCGCCCGCCTACCTCATCACTCACACCCTGACAGTATTTAAGGAGACCCCAAATGCCTGACCCCGCAAAGAAGATCGCGCAGACGCTCGGCCCCGGTAGCCTCAAGTTCGGCAAGACCGGAGCCGAAACGGAATTCGCCTCGAAGGTCACGAAGGCGACCTATGACCCCGGCTACTCCGAAGCCGACACGACGCCCATGCTCGACGGCAGCGACTTCAAGCCCGAAGGCGATTGGAAGGGCGGCAAGATCAGCGGAACCTTTTACCAAGATTTCACGTTGGCTGGCCTCGAAGCGTGGTGCTTCAACCACGCCGGCGAAACTATGCCGTTCGTCTTCACGCCGAAGACCGGCCAGGGCAACTATAAGATCAGCGGCGATTGCGTGATTAAGCCGGTCAGCATCGGCGGCGACCCCAAGAAGACGAACACCGCTGACTTTGAGTTCTCCGTCCTCGGCAAGCCCCGGATGGAAGCCACGGCCTGACTTGGTGAAGTACTTCGAGGCGTATCACCTCGACGGCTCCCGCGAGCTGCGGCGCGCACTGCGCAAAGCGGGTGACGATCTCAGCGACATGAAGGCCGCCCACCGCGCCGCCGCTGAGATCGTCACCGCCGCCACACTCCGAGCCATCCCCCGCGTCACCGGCAGGCTCGCGCGCACCGTCCGCCCCGGCGCATCGAAAGTCAGCGCGACAGTGCGCGCAGGCTCGAAGCGCGCGCCCTACGCGTTCGCGGTGCATTGGGGACGCATGTACTGGCCATCGAAAGAGGCACAACCAAACCCGCCGCGCCGCCAACACCAAGCGTTCGTTTACCCGCGCTACTACATCACAAAGCCCGCAAGCGAGACAGAACCGAAATGGATTGAAGAATACATGTCTCGCGTCAACCAAATCAAAGAAACCATAGAAGAGGAAGCCAGACCATGAAGAAGCTCTTCATCTCCATCGAAATGACCGACGGCACCGCTCACGAGAACCTGCGCATCTTTGCCGCCGACCGCGTGCGCGCAAGCGAGATCGCACGAACGAACTCTATCCCGTGGGAAGACACGCCGAAGTGCCACGCCCTGCTTGGCTACTGCACCGTCAAGCGCCTCGGCCTGACCGACGCCCCCGACTTCGATACGTGGATGGACAACGTAGTCGACTTCGCCCTGACGAATGACGCGCCCGACTTCGTGGACCCTACGACACAGACGGCCTAACAACCGCCGTCGTCGCCTTAGCGATCCGCTCAGGCATCCCCGTGCACACGTGGCTGGCAGGTGACCCCGTCTATCTAGAAGAGGCCCTGACGCTCTTAGAGGAAGAGGCAGACCAACGCAATGGCTGGTAAAAGCGCAATTCTCGCCGTCAAAATCATCTCAGACGCGAAACCCGCTATTGAAGGATTCAAGCAGACGGCAGACAGTGCGGACGGCCTCGGCGGCAAGCTCGCGGCGATTGGCCCCGGCGCTCTCGCCGTCGGCGGGGCCGTCATCACGGGCGTCGTCGCCGTCGGCAAAGCGTTGTATGACCTCGGCTCTCGATTCGACGAAGTCGCCGACACGATCCGCGTCGGCACCGGCGCGACCGGCGAAGCCCTCGACGGCCTCGTCGACGTTGCACACGGCGTCGCGACGACGATTCCTACCAGCTTCGAGCAGGCAGGCACGACCGTCACCGACGTCAACACCCGCCTCGGTCTGACCGGCGACACGCTCCAAACGGTCGCTTCGCAGTACCTTGAGGCAGGGCGCATCCTCGGTAGCGAGGTGGACATTGCCGGGACATCCGCCGCGTTTAGTGCCTTCGGCATTGAAGGCGAGGCTGTCAGCGGCGCACTAGATGAGCTTTTCCAAGTTAGTCAGGCCACCGGCGTCGGCATGAATGAGCTCGCCTCAAGCGCGCAGAAAAACGCCGGTGCGATGCAAGAACTTGGATTCGGCTTCGAGGACTCGGTCAGAATGGTCGGTGTCCTCAATAAAGCCGGTATCGATGCGGACGCGACCCTTGGTGCGATGCGTAAGGGCCTCCTTGGCATGGTACAGCCAGGCGAAGACATGCAGGCCACGTTCAAGCGAGTCACTGGCGAAATTCAGGGCTATATCAATGCTGGCGACTCTGCAGCGGCCCTGAACGAAGCAAAGAACATCTTTGGCGCTAAGGGCGCTGACGAAATGGTGCGCGCGATCCAAACGGGCGTGCTATCGATGGACGACCTGACGGCAGCGACCGGGCAGACACAGGACACGATCCTTGGCGTCGGTAAGGACACGATGGACGCCGCCGAAAAGTGGGAAATCCTGAAAAACCGTGGCCTCGAAGCATTAGAGCCACTGGCGTCCGGCGTGTTCGACTTCGTTGGCGATGCGCTTGGTGCTGTCCTCGACTGGCTCGACACCGCCGACTTTACGCCCCTCACGAATGCGTTTAACTCCCTGCAGCCCGCTATCGACGCCGTTAAGGGCGCGTTCTCGTCCTTCGACACTTCCACGGCTACCGGCGCATTCACCTACCTTCAGCCGATCATCGAAGCGTTCGGAACCGCTATCGGCGACGCGGTCCCGAAGATTATGAGCCTCGCGCAATCGATTCAGGGCGCGCTCACGCCGATCATCGAAGCGCTCGCCCCTATTGTTACGGGCGTCATGCAGACAATCGGGGAAGTATTCATGGCTGCGCTCGATATCCTCACCGGCGCATTCACTGTCCTTCAAGGCCTGTTCACAGGTGATTGGCAAATGGTGTGGGACGGCGTCGGTCAGATCGTCGACGGCGCAATCAACCTCGTCGTCTCTGCCCTGAGTGGCTGGTTCAACATGATGCAGGGCTTCTTCTCGACCGGCGTCAGCATGCTTCAAGGGCTATGGTCATCTGGCTGGGAAATGATCAAAAACGCCGTATCCAACGGAATATCTAGCGTCATTTCGACCGTGGCCGGTTTGCCCTCCTCGATACTGTCAGCGCTCGGCAACCTCGGCTCTCTCCTGTACAGCGCCGGTAGCAACGTCATCGCCGGGTTTATTAACGGCATCCGCTCCAAGGCTTCAAGCCTCGCATCCGCCGCAATCGACACCGTGAAAGGCGGCGTGGACGCCGTCCTCAACTTCCTCGGAATTCACTCGCCTTCGAAGCTGTTCTACAAGATCGGCGGCTTCACAGGCGAGGGCATGGTACTCGGCATCCGAAGCCAAGCAGACGCCGTCGCCGACGCATGGGATGACATGATGACCGTCCCTGACGCACCGCGCATCACCGTGACGCCCGCCTCACTATCCGGTCGCACTACGCCCGCCGCGCCCGTATACAACATCAATGTCAGCGGCGTGCTCGACGGCATGGACGCCGCTCGCAAAATCCGCGAAGTTCTCGCCCAGTACGACCGCGTCACCGGCACGGTCAGAATGGGAGCCATCGCATGACGCCCGAGTACTCCGCACGCCTCACCGTCAGCGGCACCGAGCTCGCAGCATCTGCCGACGCCCTACACACCGGCGCGCCTGCTCTCATCGACGGCCTCACCTTCCAGTGGGGACGCGATTCCCGCGTCGCACAGCCAGACCCCGGCTCTCTCACTGCAACGCTTCTCGTCCCATCCGACCGCGCACGCGACACCCTCGCGATGCTGACACCCGGCGCAGAGGTCGTCGCCTACACCTCATACAAGGCAAGCGAACGATCCGGTAACCTTGTCAAGTTCTATGACTTCGGCACCCTGCTACTGCCGCGAACCATCAACGAAGGCGAGTCACTGACCGCCGCGCCCGCGCCGCTCAAACTCATGGCCAATACCGGCGACCAATGGACAGGATTCTCCCGCTACGACGGCCCCGACTTCGTGTCTTACCTGTCTTACACCGTATCTCGCTCATACGCGCCAGCCCTAAGCGCACTCGCCGTCCGCCCCGTGTACTATGCGACCCCTCGTGACCCCGCGCCCGCGCTCGGACCGTGGACAACTGTCCCGACAACGGTCGGAACGCACACGGTCGGCATCGGCCCCGCAACCACGCGCGCGCCGCTCGACCCCGCACACATCGGCACGTTTATCGGATGGGAACTCAAAGCAACCCGCGCAGGCGCGGCGTTGTTCGGCACCATTACCGAGCCGTTTTCGCGGCATACAGAGCCGTTCTCGCAGACCGGCGGAATCACGATCAGCGAGATGAACGTCAATACATCCGCGTCGACAGTCGTTGAGCTCTGCATCTTCTCCGGTCGCGTCGCATCAGCACCGATCACATGGGACGAAAAAGCGCACACCGCACGTATCACGCTCTCCTGTAATGAATGGACGACCGACCTCAAAAACCACAAGGTTGGTGCCGAGCCCTGGCCGCCAGAGTCGGCATTCCAACGCATTAACCGCATTCACAAGCTATGCAATATCCAATGGTCAATTGGAACTGGCGTATTACTCGACACGCTGGCCGCGCCCCGCGATATCGATTCACGGCCAGCGCTCGACCTCATTCACGAATACGCAACCGCAATCGGAGCCGTCGCGTGGCCATGCAGAAACGACACCTTCGGTGAGTACTTCATTCTCGAAGCCGAAGACTCGCGTATCAACCTCCTCAAGGTCATTTATGACCGGACAGGGCGCGCCTCAATTACCGTCAATAACAACGCCTGGCAACCAACCAGCATCGACGCCGCCGCTCTTCGCCGCTCCGGCGTGACAGTCGATCGCGATGTCAGCGCCCTCGCAAGCGCAGTGCGCGTGAGTGCTAAGCAGACCATCCCGCCCGCCGTCGACGGCCCCGCTGTCGACGATCCGCACGCATGGGAAGACTACGACGTATTTATCGACGACCCCGGGCGCTCACGTGAATTCGGCGCGCATGAAATCCACATTACCGCCGGAATCGCCGCCCGCACCGACCGCACGACAGGTCTCATCGGCACGAGGAAAACACCCGAAGACCTCGCCCGCGCCGTCCTCGCCCGGTGCGCGCCCGGACAGTGGAAGATTCAAGGCCTCACGCTCGATTCACGCGCGAGCGCCGCGACGACCGAGACCCTGACTAGCTTGCTCAGTATCGCGAAGCGCCCCGGCCGCGCGATCATCCTTAGCAACATGCCCGAATGGATGCCAGGCGCGCCCTCTATCCCCGTCTACCTCGAAGGCGCAAGCTCAACGCTTACCGGCAAGCACTGGGAAATAGCACTCACGATCACACACGGCGGCTCCCAATTCTCAGCTATCACATTCAAGCAATGCGACGCACACATATTTTCCGACTATCAAGACCTTACATTCTCTAACCTAGCCACCGCCCAAGCATGAAAGGACGCCCATCATGAGCGCAAAGACCCCTCGGTATCAAATCGAATTCCCCACAATCTCAGATCGCGTCGCCGACGCGCCCGCAATCAATCAGCGGCAATCTCAAAAGATTGAAGAGCTGTTGACGCGTATCATTAATTCGCGGCAACAGGGGCGCGTAGCTCTCGGACAATACCAGCCGAATCAGTCTTACAGCGCGAAGATTAATTTCACGCGCCCATTCCGCAAGACCCCGAATATCGCAGTGTCATGCAATAATCAGCGTTTGCGACTTGCCATTTACGACGTGTCTGCAAGCGGATTCACATACTTTTGTTGGAACGATACGAGCACTCCCAACGACGCATCCGCATATTTCGATTGGATCGCGTCAATTGATGAATTCAACGACTGATTGGAAAATAGACCATGAGTACAGCTAACGATCTTGCGCGCCGCGCATACTGGATGTGCGCAGAAGCCGATATCGGATATTCCCAGCCGAATCGCCTCGACATTGCCCGCACACGCGGCGTTGAATCACCCGGCTTCCAAGCCGAGGCAGATTGCTCAAGCCTTGCACTCGAAGCCGCTCGACAGGCCGGAATCCCGACCGGCTCCGCGTCTTACACGGGGGACATGCGCGCAGGCCTCGAAGCCGCCGGATGGGCTGTCATCCCCTACGGCCTCACGGGCGGCAACGCCGACAACCTATATACGGGCGACCTCGTCCTGTCCGAAGCCGCATCCGGAGGCGTTGGGCACGTCGCTGTCTATATCGGTGATGACCGTCTCGCCGAAGCATGGATTGATTCGACCGGCGATATTGGCGGCTCGGCATGGGGTGACGGCCCCGGCGACGACAACAACGGAGAAACACGGGTAGTCAATTTCTACGCGCACCCATACACGATACGGGGCGCATGGACGCACATCCTACGCCCGCCAGCTGATTCAACTACCTCGGGCGCAATTCCTGCACCCGCATCTATCACACCTACCAAGAACGGAGAACACCACATGCACATCATCACCACAAAGACGCCGTGGGGCGAATGGGCCTACGCGATCATCCACGACGGTATTGGCGGCGCACGCGCCGTCGACAACACGTACGGCGAGCGCACTGCATATGAACAGATGCTGGGCGCGGCGAAGGTTGTCGACTGGGATTTTTACAACCTCTTGGTGCGCCAGGCCTGGGAGCGCCACAATTTCGCCGTCGACGTCATCCGCAACGGAGTGCGCGAGGACATTCAATCAGCCGTACAGCGCGTTGTCGACGCCACTAAGAAGGATGCCTGACATGAGCGAACCAAAGCACGCACAGACCCCCGAGCGCGTCGCCTGGCTTACCCCCGACGTGCGGCGGTGGCTTTACGGAATCGCAACTGCCCTCGTGCCAATCCTCGTCATTTACGGCGTGATTGAGTCAGAAACAGCGCCCATGTGGATAGCCCTCGTCGCCTCCGTTCTCGGCACAGGCACAGCTCTCGCACACGTCCCCGGCGGGAACTCGTGAGCTTCACCGCCGAGGTTATCACTGCCCTCGGCGGCCTGACGGGCCTCTCAACCGTCGTCGCATCCGTGGCCACGCTCGTGCAAGCCCGCCGAATTCACGCCCGCGTGAGTCCCAACCACGGCTCAAGCATCTCGGACGCGACAGCGAGAATCGAAGAGCGACTAGCCGACCACGGTGAAACCATCCGCCGCATCGAAGCCGAGCAAACGCGACAAAGCGCTGACGTGCTCATCGCGCGCCACTCGGTAGAATCGCTCACGCGCGAAGTCAAGGGGCTCGGGCACGAGATCGGAGACCTTCGAGCGACGCGCGATCGCGAACACGGCGACTATGACGAGCGCATCCGAAAGCTCGAAGCACAGCCGAGCTAAACCGCCGCGCTCATCGCCGCCGCACGCAAGGTATCATCATCGACCGCAACATAACGTTGCGTAGTCGCTACCGACGCATGACCTAGAAGCCTCTGCACGCTCACTAGGTCATGCGTCGCGCGGTTTACGACCGTCGCGAACCGGTGGCGCAATTGGTGTAAGGTCACGCCCTCGGGCAACCACTGTGAACCGAGCTTTCCGACGTGACGGGCAGTCATGTGCCCGCCGGGACCAGGCAGAAGCCAGTCACGCCCCGCTAGGACGCGCTCGACCTCGCGACCAAGCGACGGCGACAAGGGGACGAGGCGGACGCGATCACCCTTGCCGTGCACAACGAGGGTGACGCCCGCGAGGTCTGCGAGAAGATCGCGCCGGTGCACGCGCGCGATCTCGCCGCGCCGCAACCCTGCTTCGCCCGCGAGCCGTAGGATGACGTGCCCCCGTTCGTCCGCCGCCGCGAGGGCGACCCTATACGCTCGATCGGTTGCCGGGCGTGGAACAGCCGGGCCGGGCTTGATCGATGGAAGCGCACCCGTGGGGTCTTCCGCGCAAATCCCAGCATCGACCGCCCACCCGTAGAAGCTGCGAAGGGACGCGTAGTGCGATCGACGGGTCTCGCGCGCCCACTCGCGCGCACCGGCCCAATCGACCAGGCGCGCGGCACTGACCATACCCGGCCCCGGCGTGCCCGTCTGCCTTGCAAATCTGCGCAGATGCTCTGTTCGCGTCTCAATACTCGCCGCTGATCGCCCTGCAGCTCGCAGGTGCACGGCCCATGTCTCGATCGCCGCCGACCACGCGGCGGGCATCGCATACCGTTTCATGACAACTATGCTGCGCTAGGTGTTGGCTGCTCTGGTTTATCAATGAGTTTCGCCACATTACGCGGCGTTTCGCGCGGCTCTCGATCGCCCTGACCGTCGATTACTAACCAGAAGGTTGGGGGTTCGAGTCCCTTCGGGCGCGCAGCGGCCCCCCTCGGTGCGA
>ERZ772920.789-NODE-789-length-17407-cov-8.222453_pt1 | contig 17407 bp, 25 predicted proteins | sample MGYA00511469_ERZ772920 | MGnify/ENA primary metagenome ERZ772920 (study PRJEB29015, sample SAMEA2738069) | human oral metagenome | biome: human oral; feature: human-associated habitat; material: saliva | place: China | collected 2216 ... | reverse complement strand
TCGAAACAGGTAAAGACGGCAAATATCAAAGAACAATGTTGGTTCATAATAGTGCATGCTATCAGGCTATGGTTTCAATGGTACATCTTAACTATCCATTGATTTTCGGTTCAGGTAACTTTGGTACATTAGTGGATCCCGCGGCTGCCCAACGTTATACAGAAGCACGTTTAGACCAATATGCAGATGATGTTTTCTTCCATCCGGATTACATTAACGTAACTGACACAACAGGTAACTTTGATAATACGGAACAAGAACCAATTATCTTAAATGCACTCTTACCAAACTTATTATTGAACGGTGCGTTTGGTATTGCAACAGGTGGTCGTTGTGCTATTCCTTGTTTTGAAAAAGAAGGTGTTATCACACTAACTAAGAAAGCAATTCAAGGTAAAGCAGTAACAGTCAAAGACTGTCTAAAACATTTAGTACCTACATCAGCAGAAGGTGCTAGTGCTTGGTTAGAAGATGAAGATGATATTGAGAACATCAAAAACTTTTATGAAACAGGTATTGGTTCTGTTTATTGGGTTCCTGAATATGAAATGGATGTCGCCAAGAAGTCTATTACAGTGTTTGGTTTTGCACCAATCGTTGCACAAGGTCTTGAAAGCACACTCAAGAAATTAGCATCATGGGACGATATTGCATCAATCGAAGATGACTCTGATATTGATGAACATGGCAACCCTAAACTTCGATACACATTCACACTTAAAAAGTCGGTTGCTAAAGCAGATGTTGAAGAATATTTAGAAGATATCTCAGCAGAGTTTGAAACCAGTCAAAGCCTAGTGTTTGCAACTACAACACGAAGCAAAGTTGTTGATGAAGAAGGTGCTTCTGTATCAGACGCAACATTCCAGATTATGACTATGCCACAATTCTTTAAAGAATGGGCGGCTTACCGTATTGACTTGGAACGTAAATCTGTTAAATACTTAATGACAGTAGTAGAACAAAAGTTATCTCGTGCAGAACTATTATTACTGGCTGTATTAAATCGCGACATTATTATCAAAGCGTTGGATCGTGATGATACTGAGAAGTATTTAATGAAACAACTTAAGATCACAGAAGAACAAGTGAACGCTATTCTTGAGCTTAAAGTAAGACAGCTTAAAAAACTTGAAGAGACAAACATTAAAACTCAAATCAAGGAATATAAAGCTCGCATTAAAGAACTTAAAGCAATTCACAAAGATCCAACAGATGCAATCATTAAATCATTGGATAGCCTATGATAGATCTCAAACAACAAGTAGAAGAAGCAATCGCTAAAACGCTTGATGGGAAATTAGACTGGTCTAACTTCACACAAGACCAGTCCTTGTTTGATGAATACCTTAAAGCTATTAGAGATATGCGTAAAGAGGGTTGGGTTTACCACATTCGTATTGTTAAACACAAGACTAAACGTGGTTATTCGCCAAAGTACATTAAATACAGAAGACTATATGGTATTTATAGATCCGAAGTTGTTATAGAAAACGGTGCTGTAATCATACACAATTATATTCATCCGCTACCTATGTTAGAGCGGATTAAATCGGAGGTACTAAATGAAGGTACTAAAACAATTTGACACCTTATACGATAATGTAGATCAAGACGTGATTGACAACATTATCGAAACACTTGAAAACTTTGGAGATCAGTTTGATGTTCTACCACTAAGTATCAAGAAAGCACTTAATGCTATGGCATCTTTAGGTCAAGTGATTGACAATGAAGGTCGCATTACTCGCTCTATGTTAGATCAAGTTAAAAAGATCTTGGTTGAATACGAAGAGTCACTAGCTCAATTAGAGGCATCAAACGATGACGACGCTGATTTGAATTATGACGAAGTGTTAAGTCAGTTCGACAAACAGATTCAACAACTTGATGTTGAAGACACTAACTTTAGCACACAGATTAAGTCTAAATTAGCTCGCGATGTTAAACGTATGAAAGCGAAGTTAATCACTGATCTACCAACTGATGAACTATTCAAGGTTGTTCAACTTGATACAATCCCTATTGTACATCGTAGACTAAATGCTCGTAAACTACAGGCACTTGGTTTAACAATCCGGGAATTCAATGAATACTTCATCTTTGAGAACCAACGTGTACTAGCTATCAACATTGATTATCTCAATGAAGTGAATAAAGGTGTTGCTAAAAAACGACAATTAGATGCGTATGATTTAGCTGAAAAGATCCTGAACGAAAACTACAACCTAATGAGTATCTTCGGACAAGACCCAATACGCATTAGAGGTACATCACACTTATACTTCTGGTTAATGCCAACTTCAATCATGTCTGATGTGGTTAAGCTAGTAGGTGTAATGGACGAATGGGGAGTAAATTCATAATGGAAACACTATACACTGCCTTACATACGGCACTATATACGATTGCCATTTATGCAGTCTCTTATGTTGCGGGTATATTATCATATAGACTATGGGTAGCCTACAAAGATAAGAAAGACAACAAAACCGCCACTCTGTTTCAAGAAGGTTATGACCTAATGGACAGTGCATATCGTAGTGGAAATACATCTTTAGTACAAGACTTATTTGATAAAGCTATGAGTGCACCTGATTACAATGACTTTGATCGCGGTATTATTAAAGCGTATTCTGACTGTTCAGGTCCTAATACAACCTGTGCTAAACTTGATATTAAGGAAATCATATGACGAACGTTCAATCTCAATCTTTAGTGCTTTACTTTATCATCGCTACAATAGCAGTCATCTTTCTATACAGATGGTACAGCAAAGTATCTGCTAAAAATAAAGACGTATATGTTGTAGGCTACAACAAAATGGTTAGAGCTTTTCGCAGTGGTAATCTGGAACAAGTTAAGAAACTTAAACGTGAGTCCCAACTTACTCCACCTGAACTTTACTCTGCATATAAAGCAGGCTTAAAGAAAGCATACGCTGACTGTATCGACCCTAATAAATCAGTTAAGGAACTATAATGGATAAACAACTTCTGTTAAACACTAACTCAGGTGCTTTATACTTTGCTCGCCGTACACCACGCAAAACGAAATCTAAACAATCCCGATACGTTCGTGTGTGGACAAAATTAGGCAGAGTACTAAATATAGATTTATCTACTTTAGGGCTTCAAAATGAAAATGCGAATAACACACCCGCCCGAACTGCCTGATAAACTCAATCTAGCATTTGGTGCTGAGAACAGTCCTAACATTTGTTGGGTCTGCGGTCTAACAACATCATTAGAAGAACACCATATGATACCCCGTGCGTATGGTGGACAAGATGGACCTGTCATAACACTATGTGCCGGTTGCCACTCATGTGTTCACAAACTGGCTGACTACGATGCACAAGATATAGTTTATGCTCAAAAACTTTTGAAAACTGATAATAAAAAGAGCTTGACACGCTTATCAGAACTTGCTATAATAATTGCATATAGTAAGCAAGTAACTAAAAATGATGAAAACAAAACAATCGTTTTTATGGACAGGTTCCCGGCTAGTGTAAACAGGCAACTCAAAGCATTAGCCAAAGTCTTGAAGAAAGACCAACGAACCATTGTGCGGTTGGCTATCGCACAGTTATACAAAACTTACTTTAAATGATCCCCCGATAGCTCAGTTGGTTAGAGCAGTCGACTCATAATCGAACGGTCGCAGGTTCAAGTCCTGTTTGGGGGACCAGTAAAGTAAACAACTAATAACATCGGAGCAACAAAATGAACTTCAAAATTCAATTAAAGGCTGAAGATCACATATACTTCACCAACAGACCAGACGCAAAATCATCAACATTTGAAGAGCTTGGCATTATGCCTTTCGCAAATGCGCCTGAACCATTCTTACCAGATTTGACTAAACTATGCTCTAACGTATCAATGTTAGATATGGCAAAGCTAGTATCAACTTTTAATGCCAGTCAGATCAGAATCTTGCAATACTTACTAACACAGGTTGCTGACTTACAAGAAGAAGGATTAAAATTCGGTCAGTTAGCTTACTATCGTGTTGCAACAACGCCTAACATTTATATTTCAGATTTCATCAAAGTGAGACCAATAGCAATTAAGAAAATAAAAGGGACTACTTTTATTGTGTGCTGTTCTTCACTTGATAACGTAAACGGGACTTGTTTGCTAATTGAAAGAAATTCTCTTTTGACACGCTCCGAGTTTAAAAAGGTTTTCCGAGATCTACTAGCCCTAGGTCAAGCAAACAGTCCCACCCCTTTATGGCATAAAGAAATCCGTAAAATTGAAGATGTACCTGAAGTGGATATTGTTAAAACTGTTAAAATGACACCTAAGTTAAAACAAGAATTGCGTAAACCACGCCGCAAAGGTAACTTCACAATTAAGATGAACGCCGTAAACTAAATTTTTCATAGTAGTAACCTTAGCTTTAAACACGCTAAAACTTTTGGGGAACAATACGTTCCCCCTTTTTGTATCAGGTCACTTATGCTAAAACGTATAATCAAAAAACACATCCTCAATAAAAAAGATCTTGATGATGTACTTAGAATCAGTAGTTTATATTTGTGCAGAGCAATAGACACAAAGGCTTTTCGTGAATACGTTAAACCTCTTGTTGATAACTTCACAGAATTAAAAGCTGAATTAAGAGCCAATGGCTATCTGCATTTGAACCTTAAAACTTGGGTATTCTACTGTATTAAAAACGGTTTGAAACCTAAGCAAGCTAAACTTCAGATGCGACACTTCGATGTTAAGTATTCAGACTATGAAGTGCTTTGTTCTATTATGAAAGACAAAGACAGTCGGGAACTATTTGAAAAGTTTGACAAGTATAAGGCTCATACGCTAACACGTTATAAACAACTTCTGGCGGACACGCTTTCTAAATGCGAATATTATGCTGTCAGATTTGTGAACACTAAACTAGTGTTCTTAACTATGGGGTCATTCCTAACCAAAGAAGACTTAACATCTGAGCTTATGATGAAAGCATACGATGCATTACTACTTCAATATCCATGTATTGAAAGTAAATTGCACCATGAGAATATCTGTCGTAGAGCTATTCATAACTTCGGTCTTAATACCTTGTATTTCTATAATGGTAAAGGTAGAGCCAACTTAATGAATAATGGAGATGGTACGTTCACTACTACATCTTACCACTATCAGGGCGTTCAACTGGAAGACTCAAACAATTCAGATGTAGTATTAGATTACCATACATCTAGTTCAGATGAATCTGACAAGGGTATTTCATTAGATCAACTACTTAAACAGTATTCAGGTAAAGAAAGACGGTTCATAAACATGCTCGCAGGTAATTATGATATTAAGTTTAGTAAATATTTATCTAAGCTTAATATGTTACCTAATGACGAGCTGTATGATAAGGTTAAGTTTGATAAATACTTAGACCTGGTGTGCGACCACTTAGAAATATCTGGGTACAAAGCACAAACTTTAATGACAAACATTCGCAACCAACTAGAGGCATAAATATGAAAATTTATTGGGACAATGTATCAGACGTAGATCACGCAATTTTATTTCCATTAGGTCAAATGGTGGGCAATAGTTATATTGCGGCATTTACTGCGGAAGGTACTAACAACAATGAAGAAGCTGTTATCTTAGATTTCAGTACAGGTAAAAAACAGTTTAAGGCTGTATGTGATAACATCGTAGACCATAAACTATGGGTTAATGATCGTTACCATGAAGTCGAATACACAGATGAGAGCGTTGTTGTTAGAGCTCGCGGGCTTGATAAACAAATTACTTTTGAGACCATGCTACCTAGAGATGCAGTCTACGTTCAATCATTTGAGTCAGACGTGGCTATGCCTTTCCAACATCAGAAAGATTACATTGAACAAGCAGTACGCCTTGCCAATGAAGATCTCAGTAAGAAATCAAGTACACCTGAAATGAAGGTTACTGTACGCACAAACAACGACATTTTTAGCAATTCTAAAAACAAATACTTCTTCCGATATACACATGGCTTACCAACAAGTACATCGTATGGTTGTCAGAATATTTGTCATGGACACCTTAGCTACATTGAGCTAATACCAAAAGACGGTGTTCAAGAATACATTGCTACTCGTTATCGTGGTAAGTCTGAACTTAACAAATTGTTTGATCGTTTAGGATTAAGAGTGTATAATCAGTCTGTTGCTATGACACCTAATTATACATATTACGGACAACATATGGCGAACATTCACTTCATTTGTCCGACAGCTAATGTAACAGATTTCGAGAAGAAACCAGACTCATTAGACTATACAATCAAAACAAATACTCGCGGGTATATGTTAAACAAAATCAAATTTGAAGAACATAACCGTTTTTATAACTATGTAGAACTTGACACGTTAAGCACAATAGAAAACTTAGGTGCTTTCTTTAAACGTGAAATGGAACGTCATTGTCCAAACTTATTGGAATACTTTGATGTGAAGATTTCGGAAGGTTTAAGTAAAGGCGTGTTCTTATAAAAATAAAGGGAGGTACGCCTCCCTTTTTCATTATGTACGTTGTTCTTTAGCCCATTTCATTAGAGCTTTATAACCGTGCTGTTTAGCGAACATAAAGATTTCTTTCAGATTTGAATTATTTAACTCATCGCGAATAGTACGCAAGCTGTTAATAACACTTGTTTCACCTTGCTCTTCTACTTTGTTTAACAAAGTTAAAACTTTCGCCTGAGCTAAGTTTAAATCACCTTCTGTTACGCCATCAGATGCAATTTCTTCTTCATCTTCATCAAAACCATGTTGAGCATTAACACGGCGCAATTCTTCATCAGCACCTTCAGATCCTAATAATTGAAGTGCTTCTTCTTCATCAATGATAACCAGAATTTTAGCGTTTACTGCACGGCGAAAACCCATACTGTCAATTAAACGTTCCCAAGGCATTTGTTCAATTAAGTTGCTAGGCAACCATGTATCAGGAACGAACACGCTATCAACACCACCGCCATTTGATTTAGGGCAAGTGAATGTAACAGGACCACGGTTAGACCCCTTTGATTTATTGAGTACATAGACCGGTTTACCTTTGTATTCCGGTTTACTAATGTGTGTGAAGGTTAAGATCATATTTACCTCTTTTAGTTGATAAAACATTATTCAGCTTGGTAATATCTCCAACTGAACAGAACATAACTTGTTCTAATTTATATTTTACATTGAATTTGCGACAAAACTCCCGAAATAAACTGCGTTTACTTAATGCAACAATATGACACAGACGTACATTTAACACTGGATCTTTTTTGTAGAAAGGCATATCTTCAACTACATCAACTAAACGTTCTCTTTGTAGTGCCGTCAATTTAAATTCCGGGATTAAGTCGTTCTCCAATGCCCACTCATAATACTTATAGAAACAAACAATATAATGCACATTCGCTATTAACGTATTCAGATGTGTCATAGCTCTGCTATAAGACATGGACTGTTCGTCCATAATCTTCATTACTAAATCACCTTTTTCCATTAAGCATACACCCTTTTTACACGTCTTTGAACCAATTTTACTTCAGATGAACGTTCAACACTTGCCATTATGCTATCTCTAACCATATCATCGGTCCACCGTCTAAATGGGGTTTCATACGACAAGATATGAGCATAATAAATACCAATTAAGGTTGCATCGTACTGGTGCGGTGTAGTACCTATCAACTTGTATTCGTCTTTAATATTGTTAGGCACAATTTTAGAACGTGCCGCATTATATGCGTTCTTCCACGTACTCGCATTGACAAGTTTAAAAGGTATATTCAGATTTCTACATAGCGTAATAATGACACCTATCATTATATTAGTAGTCTCCGAAGTAGTACCAACTTTTATACCACGCCCCATAAAGCGTTCCATAACAACATAGTCAGGACGAAACTCTGCAATCATTTTACTGATTTCATCGCAAAACTTTATATGTTGCCCTTCAAGTATTTCACTTGTCTTCAAATTATTTATGCAATTAGCAACTAGACCGTTTTTAATGATTTTATGCTTTAAACCGCCTTCGCTTTTGTGCATATTCATACTATAGGCAAAGTTTTTCTCGCCCGGGTCAAAACTGAGTATTTTCATAATACCTCCATATTTAAAACTTTACAGAAAAATTGTAATTAAAATTACAAACAGGAGGCATTTATGCAACGAAAACTTAGTAACAGAGTTCGTTTAAAACCTCAAAATACACGTCTAAAACGAGTAGATGAACAGCACCAATTTTATGCGAAAGTCCAACAGATGTACATGAACAACACGCTTGTAGCATCGGGGATCACTTGTAGCATATTTAAATGGGAACCTGTTGGAATAAAATGTACTTGTAGCCAACGTGCTTCTTTATTAGACGATAACGGAGACTTAACCCCAAATGGCATGTTGTCTATCGCTAATGGCGTACAGCAACTCTATGGAGAAACTAAACGGGTATCATTCACTGTTAATGATCTACATTTAGAAGATATTGATAACGAACCTGTTGATGAAGACTTCCAACAAGATGTACCAATAACTGACGAGAGCGTTGATTTATTGGATTTCGGTGGATACGATCAACAACATTGTGCGATTTGTTACGGTTCTGGTTACGTTAATGGCTTAACTCTTTCTAATGGTATTCGCCGTGTTTATGATACTCAGTCGGTGTTTGATACAGACCATAAATTGGTAACATCACACCAACCTTACTACTATGAAAACGGTACTTATTTCAAAATGAACATAACCTTGCCGTTGTGTCATAAACCAACAATTCGTGTATTCAACAACACGGAACTTGTAAATTTTGAATTAGTTGATATCCCTAATGGTAAGAAAGGCGTACTGCATATTAGAACAGACAATCCTTTCACGCATGTAGTGATATCTGAGATTAAGCGTAACATTCCAACCGACTTCCCACAAATCCCGGATGACTTTAGTGCCAATATGTTATCCGATCAACAAACGACTACATTCATTTTCGATAATAAAGCGTCTATAACAAAGCACAGCTTAATTAAAGAGAATAAATTTGGTCGTATTTGGCAAGTAACAGAGGTAAACCCTCATTTCGATAATCGCGGTATATTAGTTCAATATGAAGTAACTGCCCGATTAACTGGACAACATGAAATATTCTACACGTTAATGAGTACAATATGAGAACACTAAAGATTATAAATGCAAGTAGTCGGCAGATAGCTTATCGTACTATTGGTGAGATTATATCAGAACTTGAAGACTTGCGTTCAGCTTGCGTCTTTCCTAAGAAAGTTAAGAGCGTTCACAATAGTTTAAACTCTATTCCGCATTTAAAGCATAGACCTGAAATTATTGAGAACTTGAACCTTCTTCATTATTATGATGAACAAGCTAAGAAACTTGTATCAATTAAATCTCAACTAACATACGCATTTAAAGACAGTCCAGACTACCGTCAAACCTATCAAATGGTGAAAGACATCAATGCAGAGCTGACTAAATCAGTAGCCGACATTTTGAAGGTCACTCACCGTTACTGTTGGGCTAATGTAGCACCCGACATCAAGAAAGATTTAACCAATATACAAAAAGCCATATCTACTAAGTACAAAGGTAAATTCTTTATGCTAGTAGATACAATCAAATATAAGAGTAAAGACCATTTGGTTTACCGCTTTTATATTCGTCTTGATAATGTATCAGATGATACTGGCTTTATTTATCCGCACTATTATATTATGCTAACGTTCTTCAACAACGATTGGTATATTAACACTGGTGCGTTTTTCCGTTTAATCCGTTTTATGGATCCGGGTTCTAAAATCAAAGTGTCCGATAACTTAGCGAAGAGCCTTATGTTCGCTATTCAACAAACCTTAAATAAGGACGGACTATGATTAAAATTTCGCCTACGCTATCAGCTTCCCAACTAATGACCAGACTCGCCCGTAATATCCGATTAGGTAATAGTGCTTTATGCCCTATACCAATCGAGAAAATGGACGATGAAGGTCTAATACTCTTATTAGGTTCTAAACCAACTGTATATCCGGAGTTTATTGAATTTCTAAATGTAGAGAACAATACAACAGTAGATCCATATACAGGTGAACCACTAACAGTATTCGGGAAGAAAGTAACTCTTAACAACACAGAATACCATATAGTATATCAATGCACTGTTAAAGAGTTTATTGACGAAGCTGACATTCACTTTTTAATATCGAGCTTAAGAAATGCAAAAGCACAAAATCCTACTACCTGAAAACGTAGAAGTACCTGATAAGATACCGTACTACGTTTATCAAAACGATTTCCTTATTGATGAAGGTATGACTTCAGTTGCCAGTATTGAAAACACTGCTATCGGTCAAGCTCTACATTTATACGCAGACTATGACCAACGCATTACACTTCCCGGTGTATATGATATAGTCATAACTGCTACAATAGGTGCAAATTCATACTCAACATCATCTACATATACAATTTCTGACGATCCTGAACGTGATATAGACATCATTGTTATGGATCGTAAAATAGAACTAGCAGATGATTGTAATTATACATTGTACAAGGATAATGAAAAACTTTGCGAAGGCACGTATAACCTGTGTATTCCAACCTCTATTGAGCCATCATTAGATCCACTCTACTTAATGGCAACAGATGGAGCAACATATACAGATAAGCGTGTGTTTTTTGTTACCCCATCTATTATGGGTGCTGTTAAAGATATGAGATCATATTTAGACAGGCTCAATAGACAACTTCGCATAGATAGTCTTGAACATACAGACGCTGATTATCTATTATGGTTAAAAGCCGGTATGGATAGACTAAACTTGTTACTCACTACAACCTTTACTATGACCTTGGCAACAGGGGCAATCAGAGACTTGTGGTTAGTAGCATCTCAGATTCAATGTTTACGTACTCGCTACTTAGAAGAAGGACTAACATCGTTCAACTACTCAGGGTCAGCAGTACAATTAGACGTTGATGTAACCCAGTATTTAGACACGTTAATCTCACAACTTGAAACACGTTTAGATAACGATGCTACTAAACTACGACTCACACTTCATAATCGTGGCTTAACTTCTGGTTCAGGCAAATACGTTCAACAATCTGCATTTGCAGGTGCATTGGGTGTATCACGTGGACCGGCGGCTAGTCCAATATTTCGGAGATAAAAAATGCGTAAGCTAACCCTTATCAATAAAAAACGTGTTGCATTAGCGGCTGCACCTACTGTGGTTGTTACTGTAACATTACCTCAATTAGATGACTTAGGTTCTCTCTTTGAAACAGGTACAGTTGATTTCAAATCGCCAGATGGTTCTATTCAAGGTATCATCAATAAAGGCGTTGTTGTAGTCAATGTTACCCAAGAGCAAGTAATCAATGGTATTATTGCTTTAAACCCAAGTACAGAAGCATTATCACTTTCTGAACAAGTGGACAACCTTAAAAACGTTGTTGAGTCTTATGAAAGTTTTGCAGATGCTGTTGCTGAAGAAGCAACCCAATTAACTAACATTATCAAAAATGCTAAAGGCAAGAAAATCAAATCAGTATCTCAAGCATTAGAAGTGCTTAAAGCTGAAGGTGTTTTCATTGCTAAAGCTGAACCACAACCTGAACAACAAGGAGCTGAATAATGAATTTATCTCATATTTATACTAAGGCTGCTGCCCGCACTAAAAATACTGCTCGTATTGAACAAGTAGAACAAATGGGTAACGTAGCTCGTATCGTTTTAGCGTTTAGCTCTAAACCAAACGGTGACGATATCGAACGTGTTGTTGCAGGCTTAAAAGGTTTTGAAGCTGTACCAAACAGCTTTACTTCTAAATCAACAGACGAAAAAGTTGTTGCAGGTTTCTTACGTTCTAAATCTGGTGAATTGAATATCAACGACATTCCTAAAACTTTCAAAGAAGTGGCGGCAAATGTTTATATGGACGAATCAGACAACGGTATCTGGCGTGTTGTAGGTGGAAGTCTAGTACGCACTCAAACTGAAGACTTATCTGAGTTAGTTGCTATTGCTTCTGCTCAAGCAACACCTGCTAATATCCGTGCGCCTTTAACCAGTTTAGCATCTATCCGTCCTTTCGCAGGTGCGGCTAATACTCAAATTGTTATGTATGTAAGCCCAGAACGTGCTGAAGTTATTGCAGGTTTCCGTGTATCAGAAGATGAAGTTTGGAGTCCTGAAGAAGGCTTAACTGAAGTTGCTGAAGACCAAGTTGTAGATACTGAACAATTAAATGGTACAGATATCGAAGACGAAGAAACAGCGAAAAAATGTACTGCATCTACTGATGTGAACGAAGTGATTGATTACTATTCTCAATTATACGCATACAACCCTGTGTATATGGATCAAGTAATCGAACAAGTTAAACAACGTTCAATCTACTAAGGAGAACATCATGCGTAAATTAGTAACGGTAGCCGCAGGTCCAAAGAAACCACCTAAAAATGCAGAAAGCAATAAAGCCAAAGCATCTGCCGAGCAATTAAAACTTATGGTTTCGATTTTGAAAAAACTAGGTGTTGATTGCAAATCTGGCAATCATGGTTGTAGTTTAGGTGGTGTGTTCTGGTTAGGCGAAACCCGTAATGGCGGTTTAATGTTGGTTGGTGGTGAAGATGGTTTCACTGGCGATGAAGAATTCGGTTATGAAATTACTGAACACTTTGAACAAGAGGCAAATTTACCTGTGGACAAATCGCTTGAAAAGACTTTCACTGCTTTAGCTAAAGATATCGTTAAAGAAATTAAAGAATCTCCAGTTGAAACATCTGATGTTGCAGGTTGGTTCTGCGTATTAAACAAACGTAAATCAGTCGCTTTAGTTCACGTTACTGATAGCACAAACTTCGTTTATTACAATGGCAAGGTTATTGAAAAACGTAATACTGTATCTCAAATTGCTAAAAATTTAGGCGGTACAGGTACTATGAAACTTCGTAACGATGAAGATGTTCTCTTATACATCACTAAAATGTTAGAGAAATGAGAAAGATCGTACTAAGTAGTTCTCAACGTAACAGAGATATGATTCGCCGTCATCAGGATCATATCTCTCGTATAAACGCTGATATTAAAGAACTGCAAAAACGAAAAACTCCATCCGCTGTCAAGATGATAACTAAGAAGCAACAAACTATTAGACGGCTAAGACAGCAAATTCAAAAATTACAGAAGGTATAAATATGCGTAAATTAGTAACAATCGCAGCTACACCTGCACCAAAAAGTAAAGCTCGAGGTCCTTCCAGATCTGAAACAGTTATTGATGTTTTAACTGAACCCTTTGATGTTACCAAAAAGAGAGTCCCTACTCGTTCTGGTAGAGTGCTTTACTCTTATGAACTAGCTGACGGGTTAGATTTAATTGAAGATAGCAACGGTGAAATGCACTTAAATGCTGCTCCGTCATACAAAAACATTGACAAGATCAACAATGCGTTAAGCAAATTAGATGCTGATGACGATGCACCTGCTAAACTTAAAAAAGCAGAGCTTATCGTTGACGAACTGATTAAACTCGCTAAGAAAGGTTCAACAGCAGACAGTCAGTCTAACGAAGACACCATCTTAAAAGCTAAAATGTTGCCTGCAAACTTCACTGGTACTTTCAAAGGTACACCTTGCTTATTCGTCATCGACGGCACTAAGAAAGGTTTAGATGAAAAAGCTATGGTTATGGCTTCTGAAGGTCGTGCTTTAATTGGTAAAAACATTCCACTTAATAAGATCAATGATGTTGAAATTATCAATCCTAAAACACAATGGAACATCTTCCACGATACAGTGATGATGATGGCTCGTGATATTAAGTAGAGGTCATTATGCGTAAAATTACAGCAGCCTACAATACAACTGCGGGTGGCAAAGCTAAAGCTAAACCAGGTCATATTAAAGGTGGTAAAGGTGGACCTCGTTATGATAACATCATCGATTCACTTTATGACCAACTAGGTCCAAGTGCCGAAGTATCTGGTACAAATGATTACGAGAAACTCGTAGCAAACGGTATCACCTTAAAATATTACCCAGAAGACGATAAGTGTGAAGTAACTGGTAAAGACACCAAACTCGTTCGTAAAGTTAAAGATTTCATTGGCGACATCAGCGACCTATCATCTATTAGCGGTCCTGATAATCGTACTGTAGATGCAATCGTGGACATACTAAGCGGAACTACACAATACGATGAAGGTTGGTATGGTATCACCTCTGGTGGTAAAGCTAAATCTCTTCAAGCAGTGGTTTATTACAATGGTAAAGACCAATGTATCGTTTATGCAGGTAAGAAGATCAGCACACGTTGGTATGATTTAGGTTCAATCGCTAAAACTTTAGGTGGTAGCGTTACCAAACTCAAAACCAAAGACGATGCTTTAATGTACGTTCGTGATATTGCATTTTCTAGAACCGACCCTAATTCATTTTAAGGTATTATTATGAAGATCATTTGCAAAATTGGAAATACGAACTTCAATATTATCGCTCCATTAGAATTGCAAGACCAAGTTGAGTCTGCATTTGAACAGGCGAAAATCAATAAGTTCGCACATAAACCAGTAGTGCAAGGTGAAAACGTTAGCTACACACTTCGTGTAGCTAATTATGATCCCGAATCCATTATTGGTATTATTGCCAGACCATTAAAAGGTAAAATCCAAGACGATTTATCTATTGATGTACCTGAGCAAGAAACAGCCGGCTTATTTGAAAATGCTGACTTCCATAAAGGTGACCGTGTATTAGTAAACTATGGGACTATTAAAGAACCTGAAGTTTATATTGGTACAGTTGCCGCACGTTCAACATCTAAGAAATTAGTTCGTATTGAATTTGACGATGGACACAAACAAGCATATCCAGTAGATAACAAAGGTACTGGTATCATTGGTTATGCTCTTAAGAAATTTAGTCGCAGACGTGTTCGTGAAATTCCAATCGACTTAGTTGATGACTATTTAGACCAAGACCGTTGGTTTAGTGGTTCATTAAAAGACGTAAACAAACCGGGATTCACATTACGCAACTACAAAGTTAAAACGGTTAAACAGAAAACTGACCCTACACAAAAAGGTAAAGTTCAAAATAAAGTTATTCCGGAAGTTAAACCAAAAGTTATTGATGTTCCTAAACAAGAAGTCAATATGCTTAAAGTGGCTAACCAAGACGAATTCTTTAAACCAATGCTTAACCTACTTTCTCCAGATCAACGTACTATGTACGAAATGATTAAGAAAGAACATTTGCCACTTCTTAAAGTATGGTATGAAACTGAAGACACAGACTTCTCGTTTGACTTTGGTGCATACAGCTTAGAACAAAGTGCATTAGACGGTAAATGGTACACAGTAACCCGTGTTGGTAAAGGTCATAAGTTCGGTCCTGAAACTGACAGTATGAAGAAAGCATTTAAGATGCTATTAGATATTTCCAATAGCACACTTGCAAGCCCTGAAACTGCAGAAGTTGTTTATGTTCAGTACGAGGCTGAAGATCAAGCTGAAACATTTGAAGATGACGGCGTTGTTGATTTATCAATCTCAGACGAACCAACATTCTTAGTATCTATGTATAATACTAAGATGGCTCAACTGATTATTCAACAACTAAAAGGTCTTCGTGATGATGACTATATGAAGTCGTGTGTTCACCACTTCTATGTGTCATTTAGCATAGATCCAACCGCGGCTGTTTCTAACGCATTATACAACTATGCACAACGTATCGCAGGTTCATATGACCCTTACTTTGGTACAGTAGATCAAGTTTATAACAAACTTATCAAAGAGTACGAAGAAGGTACACTCGACATTAAATATGTGGAGGCATAATGGAAAAGAAACGTGCTCGTCAAGTATTTAAAGAAAACCGCGAAGGCGTACTTGACCAAGATACAGCTTTAATGGGTTTCCTTTTATTGTGTGTTTATTTAGGTAACGTTAAGTCAGCACCTAAACTCAAGGTATATCAATTCCATAAATTCTTAGAGCAGTGTAGCGCCTACATCATGGACAACAAGTTAATGGTTCGTGATGTAGAAACAGTTGCTCGTAAAGTAAGACCAAACCATTTAGACAAAGACGCACTCCGCTCAATGTTTAAATCAATCATGGGACGATTATCAACTAAACACCCTAAGGAATACCGTGTTATGTTGCGTGAAATGCCTGCAACACACAGAACTATGTTCCGTCAATTAGAAGAACTTGTTGATGCTCCAATCACACAAACCCAGTTTGGTGAAATTAAAGAGTTCATTGATACGTGGTTCGCAATTTAAACTATAAGTCACCTAGTGTAAACATATTAGGTGACTTTTTTATTCTTTATGGAGAACTTATGAAACGTAAAATAACGCTAAGAGATGAAGTTTGTGGTTATGGTGGATTATTATTATTGATGTTAGCACTCTGGTGGTTAATAGGTCGTATGGGTGAAATGAACCCACACCATGACTTCTCTCGTTTTGAAGAAGGTGTGCCTCAATGTGAAACAACCAAAGTTCGACAACACGACATCATTGTTGAAACGAAAACCTGTACTACAATCTACGGTACCCAAAAATGATCTTAATAGACGGCTTAAACTTATTCTATCGATCCTACTATGCACTAGCAGGTTTCGGTAAAGTTAAACGTGAAGTAACTCCGGGACTCTTAATACATAGAGTGGTTAGTGACGTGCTAGTCAATCAAGCAAACGGAGATGTGTTGTTCGTTCATGAGTACAGTGGTAAGCGTTCTTTCCGTGCAGACATCTACGATCAGTACAAGGCGAATAGACAACATCAAGACATATCATTCAATGATTATATAGATGACATAGTGCAACTACTTAATGGATTCGGAATAAGCACAATATGCCATAAGGGTGTGGAGGCTGATGATATAATTGCCTCATATGCAATACAAACCAAAGACTGTATTATATTGTCATCGGATAAAGACTTCAAACAATTACTCCGTAGTGGTGTTGCTATATTTAATCCGCAGAAGAAAACGTTAATCACTAAGTCTGAGTTTATTAAAGAATATGGCTTTAAACCTAGATACTTTGTAGATTACCTTGCTTTAACAGGTGATAAAGTTGATAACATTCCGGGTGTGAGTGGTATAGGTCATGTTATGGCAGTAAACCTGTTAAAGGAATATGGGGACTTAAAATCCATATACGCTAACATAGACTCCATTAAAGGTGCAACTCGGGATAAACTGCTTAACGCTAAAGACGACGCCTTTATGAGCTATAAATTGGCTAAAATGAAGACTAACCTCAAGTTAAACATTGTACCTCAAGTTAAAAATGAAAGCCTTGTAAACCCGATTTGTGATAAGTATATGTTGGTCGCATTACGCCAACAATTCAACCAACCAAAAGGAT
>ERZ772920.788-NODE-788-length-17422-cov-4.769966_pt1 | contig 17422 bp, 15 predicted proteins | sample MGYA00511469_ERZ772920 | MGnify/ENA primary metagenome ERZ772920 (study PRJEB29015, sample SAMEA2738069) | human oral metagenome | biome: human oral; feature: human-associated habitat; material: saliva | place: China | collected 2216 ... | reverse complement strand
TCCAGCATCCAATAGCAAGTAGAATGAGGAAGCCAGTACCAAGAACTACCGTAAAGTGATAGGCTTTCTTCAATCGGGTATAGAGTCCCGCCCCATAGCAAAAGCCACAAACTGGCTGGAACCCTTGCCCTAATCCAATCACAGCAGCAAATGATAACATGGCGATTCTACCGACTATGCTCATCGCAGCAATAGCCGAGTCACCATAGACACCAGCTGCAAGATTGAGGGACATAGTGGCTATGCACGCCAGACCTTGACGCATTAATGATGGACTACCACCATAGAATATCTCCTTATAAGCCGCCCATGAGGGTGAAAAGTGCCGAAAGTGAATGGCTATATTCTCCCCTCTTCGAGTCATAAAGAATAGGATTACGAATGAAACAAACTGTCCTATCACTGTCGCAAGGGCTGCTCCACTAACCCCCATACCGCATGTAAAGATCAGTAAAGGGTCTAGTACAACATTCAATATAGCTCCTGTTACAATGCCATACATGGCAAAGTTTGCATTACCTTGCAATCGCATCTGGTTGTTCAGCGTAAGGGATGAGGTCAAGAAAGGTGCCCCCAAGAGGATTATCCGCATGTAATCCTCTGTATAAGGGAGTATTGTCGGTGTACTACCAAGCATTAATGAGAGAGGAGTAAGGAATATCTCACCCAGAACAAGGATAACTAACCCAAAGAAGAAAGAGCTGAAGAAGCCTGTTGATGCCATCTTTATAGCATTTTCATGATGCTTTGCTCCCAGCTCACGAGATATGTAATTACCTGAACCATGCCCAAAGAAGAACCCCATCGCCTGCACAAAGAACATCATAGAAAACGACACCCCGACAGCAGCAGTGGCTTGTGTATCGATCTTACCAACAAAGAATGTATCCGCAATGTTGTACAGTCCGGTCACAAGCATGGATATAATTGTGGGTACAGCCATCGTTAGTATGACACGATGTATTGGTCCTTGCGTCAAGAAAGTGTAGTTGTCTGTATGTCCGTGCATTATCTTATCACCTTTTAAATATCAGTGCAAAGGTACGAAATTAATGAATACTAAGTTCTTCTCTACACCATTTATAAATGGTAATAATAGATAAAAAAGAAAGATAAACAGCCTCTTCTGCATTATCAATCCAACTGAATAGACTGCTAGAAGAGGGTGTTTATCCTTCTATATAAGTTCTTCGAAGATTCTAAAAGAACGTACCTTTAATGGTGCTCAAGCAATATCTGTAAGATACGTTCAGCCGATCTACCATCCCATCTATCAGGTATTCCACTCTTCTTCCACGTTCCTGCGACCATATCCGATAGTGCCAAACGAAGCAACTCAGCGTCTTCTCCAACAAGAACATTGCTTCCTACTTTCACAGTCTCTATGTGTTCGGTGTAACTATTGAGTGTTATACAAGGGATACTATTGAATGTTGCCTCCTCTGCAACGTTCCCCGAGTCAGTCACAATACCCTGTGCATGAGCAGTAAGATAGGCAAACTCTAGGTAACCAAGCGGTTTAACGATATGCAGATTATGCAAGTTTATATTCTTCTTTAGGCTTAGAGACATGATAACCTGTACTGCAGAGTCACGCAAAGGAGCAATGATTGGTAAATCGCCAGCAGTCTCGCTCAAGACACGGAGCATCTTCTCCAGATTGTCCTGATCAGCAAGTAAAGCCTTACGATTCAGTGTGAAGACAAGGTAATTACCTTCTTTTATAGGTAAACCTGCCAACGCATCAATATCAGAGAAGCTCATCCCCTCAATGCGCTCACGATTATAACGGATATTGTCAATAAGGATGTTGCCCACCATATACACCTTTGAGAGCTCGGCACCCTCCTTGTTTGCAATACTATTATTGCTGAATCCAGCCGTAAAGAGGATGTCCGACAGCCCGTCAATGACCAATCTATTGATCTCCTTAGGCATTGTCATGTCGAAAGAACGTGTCCCCGCAGCAATATGCGCAAGTGTGATTGCTTGCTTCTTAGTGACTATTGCGGCTGCCATTGTCGATGCCAAGTCATCAACAACGATAACGACATCACTGCTATTAGCCTGTAAGTACTGTTCAAACTTCGACATTACCTGTCCCGTGAGTTCGTTAAGATTCTCACAATCAACACCGAGGTAAGCATCTGGACGATGGATTGACAACTCCTCAAAGAGCTTATCTTCTAACGTCGGGTCATCCTCGCTACCAGCATATACAAGTGAATAGCCTACCTTATGAGCATTATCACTTTCTGATAACTTATTTATTACTCTAATAATAGGTGCCACCTTTATAAAGTTAGGACGTGCACCACAAAAAATACAAAGATTTATGTCCTGTGTTGTCATTATCTATTATCCCTTAAACATATCCTTAATACCACCGATAGAACCCATAAGATTTGATGCCTCAAATGGTAAGTAAACAGTCTTTTGGTTGTTATTATGAGCGAGATCGGTAAGCATTTGGATGTATTTCTGTGCAATGAGATAGTTGGCAGGGTTAGTACTTTGCCCCACAGCATCAGTTATCTTCTGAATAGCTATCGCCTCTGCTTCTGCCTTGCGAATGCGTGCTTGTGCTTGACCTTCAGCTATTAAGATTTGCTGTTGTTTGTCAGCTTCAGCACGATTGATGGCAGCTTGCTTCTCACCCTCCGACTGAAGAATAGCCGACTGCTTCTGTCCTTCACTCGTAAGGATGGTTGCACGCTTGTTACGTTCAGCCTGCATCTGCTTCTCCATAGCCTGAGAAACACTTGCAGGAGGCGTTATATCTTGTAGTTCTACACGATTCACCTTGATTCCCCACTTGTTTGTTGCATCATCAAGAACCGATCTTAGCTTCGTATTTATCGTATCTCGAGAGGTAAGAGTTTGGTCAAGTTCCATCTCACCAATGATGTTTCGGAGTGTTGTCTGCGTCAGTTTCTCAATGGCGTTAGGTAAGTTATTGATTTCATAAACCGCTTTAAACGGATCAACAATCTGAAAGTAGAGCAGCGCATTAATCTGCATTTGGATGTTATCTTTGGTTATCACGTTCTGACGATCAAAGTCATACACCTGCTCGCGTAGGTCAATTGAACTGGTATAAGCGTATCGGCCAGCTCTCATCACTACTATATCCTTAGCATGATCGATGAAAGGTATGATGATGTTAATGCCCGGTCGGAGTGTAGCATGGTACTTTCCCAATCGTTCAATAATCTTAGTTTCACTCTGAGATATGATGACTATTGACATCTTGGCAAAGATAATTACCAAGATAATAGCCGCAACAAACACACAAGCAATAATATTCATAAGCATAAGTTTTAGGTTCTCTCACCCACTGTTTCATAATGAGAACTACTCTAAAAAGGCAAGAGAAGGGTTATTTAATATCGTTTCTTCTAGTTGTCACACATATTTCAACATTTCTCAACAGTTGCGATGATAGAGTCGAGACGAAGTATTCGAACATCATCTCCAACGCCTATCTCTTGTCCATCTACTGACTTTGCTTTCCACGAGTCACCATCTATCTTCACTCGTCCATAGCCTCCCGATTCTATTTTGTCGGTTACTTTTCCTTCACGACCAATCAGAGCATCGGTATTACTCAACCGCTGATTCTCGCCTTTATGAAAGTATTTCAAGGCAATAGGACGCACATAGAAAATGCTTAATAAGCTGAAGATAACAAACACAATGACCTGTACAACAATACTATCTATCCCCAATGAGATTAATGAAGCACACAAGCTACCAATGGCAAAGCACATGATGAAGAAGTCATTACTCATCATCTCAAGGATTAGACATACTATCCCAGCTAGCAACCATACCAACCAAAGGTTCTGTATTATACTATCTATCATAGCAGTAAAGGTTTGATTTCGTTTGTAAAGATAGTGATAAAAAATGAATCTATCAAATGTTTACATAAAAATATGTGCCTATTTAAATACGAAGAGACGCTCTTCTCGTATTGAGAAAGGCGTCTCTTTGCATCAAAGAGGGCGTCTCCTTAATATAAAAGAGGCGTCTCTTGAATATGAATAGCATATTGTCTCTATTTCAACTAGGCTTAACGGCGCTTATTTGAAGTCTTCTTTGACGAACCAATATATAATGTTCCTGCTGTCGAGCTTGTGCTTGTGCGAACATTAGAAGAGCCTCTCTGACGATAGTACTTCTCTGCTTCTGGTAGCCACTTCTCAATGTTTTGAATACGACGAGCATCTGATGGGTGATCACTAAGAATCTCAGATGTATTGCTATTAGTACCTGCTGCCATACGTTTCCAGAATGTTACAGCATTCGCGGGGTCGTATCCTGCCATCGCAGCAAATATCAATCCCATGTAATCGGCCTCACTTTCATTGTCACGACTGTACTTTAGATTACGGAAGGAGAAGTATCCTCCAGCTACTTGAGCAGCTATATCACCAACACCACTACCCACAGCAGAGTTCAAGACAGTACCTAGGATGTTTGTTCCCATCTGCTGATTCATCTGTTTAGTAAGCTGTTCTGCACTGTGTTTAGCCACTGCGTGCGCAATCTCATGCCCTAAAACGATAGCTAAACTTGCCTCATTTTGAGTATAAGGAAGTAATCCCTCATAAACAACAATCTTACCTCCAGGCATACAGAAAGCATTTGCTTGCTTGTCTTGAACAAGGTTGAACTCCCATTGGAAGTTCTTTACTTCATTGGCATAACCATTATTTCGCAAGTAAGTCTCTACTGCATTTGCAAGGTTACGACCAACTCGTTGAACCATAGCAGTGTTCTTTGCATCCGTTGAACGCTTTGCAGATGCCATGAACTTTGTGTACTCTTGATTACTAAGACTTAGTAGTTGAGCATCCGAAACACTAAGTCTATGGGTGCGCCCAGTCAATGGTACCTTAGAAGCAGTACCACATGCTGTCATCAAAGCAACGACAGCTACCATTAAAAAATACTTGATTTTCATATCTTTCTAATTACCTTTTATAACTTTCCGAGCACGAAAGTACTACTTTTTCCATTACTATCAAACGATTTAAATACCTTTTTTAAAAAGGTTAACAAGTAACAAATCATTTTGAAAGAAGTAGTTCCTACAGGATTAAATAAGCCTTTCACGCTTGCCAATGTCCTTTGTTATCGGTATAAAATAAGCCACAATGAAACTGATAATACCTGATATTGCAACCATAAGAAAGAACTTTCGATAACCTACATACTCTTGTAAGAAGCCTGTATACCACCCTGACATCACCATAGAAAAGGCTGTTATTGCTGTTCCTAATGAATAAGTGAAGGTGGAATGCTTACCTTTTGTACAAAAGCCTAGCCATACTATGTAAGTTGTTAAGCCCAAGCCCGCCCCGAAGTAATCGATAATAATACAAATATTAATGATGGATAAGGTGGAAACAAAATAATAACTGAGGTAGACAAAGAGGAACTTTGGTAAGGTGAGAGCCATAACAAAGAACCATAACCAGCGTTGTAAACCATCCCGACGGACAAGACTTATACCTAAGCCACATCCTGCAATAAAGGCAAAAGTACCCACTGTGCCTTGCACCAAACCTAATTCTTGAGGCGATAGAGCTAATCCGCCATTGCTTCCGGGGTCAATGAGAAAGAGTGGAGCAACCCTTATAAACATTCCTTCTGGTATCAAAAAGCAAAAGAGAAAGACGAGATTTGCAACATAATGAGGCCTTCTTATGAAGGCAGCTGTCACATCATGCCACCATTGGCGAGTAACACCACTCCATATAGGGAGCTTTGCGCGAATAACAGCCTTTGGCAGGATAAGGGCATGCAATAAGGTCAGTGCAATCATCAAAACGGCTAAAGCCCAGAAAAGAGTAGCCCAGGCTGGACGAACAGTTCGATTGATCACCTCCAAGTTACCTGCTAATGTGATGGGAATAGCCATCCCTACGATGAAAGAAAGCAGATAAGAGACAGCTCGAAGACCAAAGAATGCAGGTCGTTTCAGCAATAATGCCTCGCGATTATAGAGTCTTTCAATAGCTACATCATGCAAGGCTGCAGCTATCGCAATGACCATAAAGGCTGCAACAGAGTATGAAAACCAATTATCAAGGCGCACAGAAAGGGCTGAAGCAACAAGACTTAACGCCATAACACACTCTGTAAGGACTATCCAAAAACGCTTACTTTCATAACCAACAACGATTCGTCCCAGTAGAGGACGTAGGATAAAGGGAAGGAAGAACCATGATGTTGTAAGAGTAATAGCACCATTCGACAACCCCATCCGATTATAATAAACCAACGAAGTCATCAATAAGATAACATAAGGTAAACCACGTGTAAGATAGAGCGTAGGTATCCATAACCAATGACTAGACCATTGGCTTGTTATAGGAACCCCCTTTCGTATTTGTTGTCCGTCGTTCATCTCTTACTCTTTACGCCCTATATATATAAGGTGTCTATTATTGCTTGCTGGTAATAATGGTGGAGAATCTCATCATACTTATAGCCCTTCTCCCCCATTACAGCAGCCCCTATCTGGCACAAGCCAACGCCATGTCCCCAGCCCGCACCAATGAGTTGGAAGTGTTGTGGCACTCCGTTCTCTATGTCACTACGCTTTACAACAAAGGCAGAACTATACAAATGAGTTTCACTCAACGAGCGTCTTATCTCTAACTCTTTACCAATAATACGACTATACTTAGTTCCAACTATCTTTAAACGACAGATTCTCCCACTCTTTCCACGCTCTAATGGTTGCAAGTCAACGATCTTTCCAAAGTCAATACCCGTCTTTTTGTGTATTAACTTGGCAAGCTCTGTTTGACAGAAGTCCACTTTCCAACGATAAAAGTCGTGTGTCTCTTGGTCATAGTTGTTTAGAACTTGACTCAAGACAGCCGTATCGTTCGTATTACAGAATGCCTCTGGTGAGGATAGTATCCATTCTCGAGCATGGGTTTCATTGGTTAAGTCTATACTTGGAGTAGTACCTAAAGGTGCTTTGTCACTAACGGAAAGCAGATAAGACTTACTTAGATTCTCCCAACAATACTGATACTCTTCTGTTACTCCACCACAACATTTGCTGAAACGAGCGTCACATATCTCGTTACCAGCCATCAATACTTGTCCACGAGTTGCGTGGATAGCCTCTTCCACATGCGGACTTGTAGCTTTCGTGATACCTTGGTAACGTTGACAATGATCATCGGCACAAACATCAAAGAGCTTATGGTCTTCCCTATCAAACCATCTTATCAGCTCTTCGGGTGTTTCGATCATAGCCGAAGTGGCACTCTTTCGATTGTTAGCAACATCTTTTCGTTTCTCTATCTGCGCCAACAACCAACTGCGAGAGATAACTGCATGTGCCTTCAAAAGCTCTAATGAGGAGGTAGCACTCATCTCACTGGATATAACACTGGCTAAGTAACGCTCAACAGGGAGCTTGTTTATTGCAACAATCTTGCCTTCGTCAATGATAAGATGCAGCTGCCCGAGGAACGTCTGAGCCTCTTTTCGTTCCCAATGGAAGTTTACACCAATAGTAACATCTGCCAATGTAAAGGATGACTCCGCACTCTTTGGAGTGAAAAGGAGTTCTTCGTAATAGACACCCTTCCATCTTATCTTACCTTGAGAATACTCAACAAGCTGTTCACCAATCACCTCTTGACCATCAAGAGTATATTCATTATTTAATTGGAAATGTATCTTTTCTGCACTGACAATGCCTACAGAAACTTCTGGTTCTGCTTTCTGATTAGCCAATGATATGTTCTTAACAACCTTATCCATCGCCTCTTTTGATAAAGAAACCTCCTGCAAGATGGCTTCGGCACGCTCTGCTGTCATTCTTTCAAAGTCTGTTTGACGTGGAAGAATGAGTAAACCACCCATATCCAAACTACCAGGACTCACCAAGTATTGGGCTTCTCCTTCTGCAGAATAGCATGCTGGACGATGCTTCTGACGTGGGAAAACAACAGAGATAAAGCGTCCCTCATCTCTCCAAGACACGATGTTCATCATCGGTTCTATCTCATCTTCTTTCAGAGGGAGGGCTTTATAGATTGTGTGGAACAACTGTGTATCATGTTCCTCATCATGACTCACAATGGCAAGGGCAGGACAGATATAGTCCTCTATCGTATAGATTCCATCGTTGTTATCCAATGTCAACAATGGTTTAGATGTCTTCCACAATGCTTTCCAATGCTTTTGTATGGGTAAGATACCGCTTGTCCCTGCCTGAAAATGTAAATGATCAGGAGCACTGGCACCACACTTTGGACCATTATAAAACACCATTAGATGTGGATACAAACTTAACAAGCGATGCACCTGACCATAGTTTGCGGCTATAGACTGTGCTTGGTGCTTGCAAGCAGGTATTGTGAAGTGCACAGGAAGGATGGGGAAAGGATTGACTAAGATGTCGAAATCATGATGAAAAGGCAATCCTATCTGTACAGAAGGGCGGTTCTTGGCACAAAGGAAACAAGGACGTTTTGCAAGAGAAGCCTTATCTATCTTCGCCCCAGTGCTTACCATGCGTGCAGGATTATATTGCGCGAGGGCTGAACCCACCTCACGTGTCTGCACATTAGCCAACTCCTCAAATCGAGTCTGTACTTCTTTCCATTGGTTCAGCTGTTTATGAAAAAAATCGTAAAGCCCTTTCTCTATGTTATCGTTCTGTTGTTTGCGTGCAAGTAACTCCATTGTACGCAGCTGATCCTTGTATGTATTGTTGGCATTAAGCCTCTCTAAGCTCAGAACAGCATCACTATTCCCACCCCAACGACGGCAGAGATAAAGTTCATCATATATTCTTCCAATACGAAAAGAGCGACTGAAAGCCAATCCCATGGCGTAATCTTCACCATAACTAGTGTTTGGGAACTGCACTTGTCGGGCTAGTGGCGTAAAGAAAGCACGCGGAGCTCCAAGTCCATTGATACGTAATGCGTTGTTACAACCATTGTTTTCTGTCCACTCACTATGGCTTATCAAGCCCGGAGGTAAGGTGTTTAAATCGAAGTCACACATACGATATGACCCCACAATCATTGCTGCTTTCTGCTCATGAAAGGCGTTAACTATAGTTTGCAATGTACGTTCTGACGAATAGAGATCATCACTATCCAGCTGTACGGCAAAGCGTCCGCAATGTTCGTCATTGATAGCATAATTCCAGCAACCACCTATCCCGAGGTCTGTTCGTGAGGGTATGAGGTGTACCAATCGGTCATCCGTTGCCAAAGAATTAAGTATCTCTGTAGTCTTATCTGTTGAATGATTATCCACCACAATGACGTTAAACGGGAAATCAGCAACCTGTGAGAGAGCTGAAACAACAGCATCTTTCACTGTCTTCTCACGATTATAAACAGGGATAATCACCGAAGCCTCAACAGGGAAATCACCTTTCGTGAAGTCGGGTTGAGCATAACGCTGTGTGTCAACCAAGGCTCCGATGGCTGCAAGATGGCGTGTTGCAGCTTGCTCCATCTCTATCTGTACCTCTCGATTACGTGGGTTCACATAGTCAAACTGCTTCTCTCCACTCGCACGAAGATCATCTTCCTCTTCTGTGTATAGATATTCATTCAGGTGGAAAATACTTCCTTGTCGACTCAAGAACAGGCGCAAGTCATACCAACCTGCATATTTATAATGTTCTGATTGATGCTCTTCTGCATATTTCCGCAGCATCTTTCCATTTAGAAGAACTACTGATCCAAAGTCGAAATCATCTCTAATACTACCCAACTGATAGTCGATTACAGGATGTTTCTGCGTCTTTCCATCCTCAACGGAGTAATGATCTGCATAGACCATAGCCGCCCCTGTCTGTTCAGCCACTTGTATCATGCGTTCCAAAGCATGGTAACCTAAGGTCAAAGGACTTGACTTCATATAGAACAAAACATAGTCTGCTTCTGTGGACTTAGCCATCAACAGCATCATGTCTGACGCCATTAAGCCTGTTCCCTGCAATACTTTTGCCTGTCCAGGTATGCCTTCTACAGCAACAGATTGTGCCGCTAAGAAAAACACTTGATCAACTATCTCTCCTTTCCCCATAGGTAGTTGAGCCATCAATGAAGCCATTGTTTCACTCGAACTATAGGCTAAGAAGCAACTTATCTTTTTGTTCTTTTCCATCTGAATGTATTGTTTTCTAGTATGCAAAGATAATACAAAATCCTTTATTACACCTATATTCAATCTTTTAAAAGCAATATTTATCCATCTTTTTACGTAACTTTGCGACCATTAAACATGGTATATAATAAAGGTAAGAATGGATAAGGAGAATCATATTGATCGTGCGTTAGCATTCATGGAGCAGCTTGAGAAGTTAGGAAATCAGTTGCATCAAGTTGAAGAACATCAGAAAGTTATGTTGCAACAAATGCTAACAATGAGTAAACTCAACCTAACGGACACAGAGGAATATCACACACTTGAACAGCGAAGTAAAGACCTTCAGGTTATGATTAACAAGTGGCGTCCTTACTACGAGGAGCGTTTGAAGATGGTAAAAGAGGCTCAAAAGGCTGCGAAGAAGTAATCAATAAGGATAATGGAAAAGAATAATAACAAGGGAGGAATGATGAGTGTTATCGCCGCTTTGGGTGCAAATGTACTCGTGGCGATATCTAAGTTCGTTGGTTTTGCAGTCTCCGGATCAGCCGCAATGCTGAATGAATCAATCCACAGTATCGTAGATTGCGGTAATGAAATACTCTTACTCGTAGGTAATAAACAAGCGGAAGCAGAGCAAACAGACCAACATCCGTTTGGACAAGCACGTGCAAAGTACTTCTATAGCATGGTAGTTGCGATGATGTTGTTCTTTGCGGGAGGTGCTTTAGGTATCATGGAGGCTACGGAAAAGCTGTTTCATCCAGAGCACAGTGTGGAGAACACATGGCTAGTCATGGGTATTCTCGTCTTCGGATTGATAGTGGAAAGTATCAGCCTACACGTTGCCTTCAAGGAAATCAACGAACTAAACAAAGACAATTTGCCCCTTTATCGCTTCTTGAGAGAGAGCCGTCACAGTGAAATTCTCATCATCTTTGCCGAGGACACGTGTGCTGTTGTGGGCTTGTTGATTGCTTTAACGGGTACACTTCTTAGTCATTTCACAGGCAATCCATTCTATGATGCACTCTCAGGTGTGCTTATCGGTGTGCTACTTTGCCTTGCGGCACTCTTATTAGCACGTGAGTTTTATAGTCTGTTGATTGGAGAAAGCGTTACAAAAAAGGATCTTGCCCGTATCAATGAGGCTTTTAATAGAAATGACATCAGCAAGCTCATCAATATAAAAACAATCCATCTCAGTCCGACAGACATACTTGTGACGGCAAAGGTGGATATCAAAGACGAGTGTGAAGCGCAATCGCCTGAGATTGTCAACGACATTGAGCGCACCATACGTGCAGCCTTTCCAAACTATAAGATTTATATTTATATCGAAACTGACAACTATCAAGAGGATTACGACAGCGCACACCCTACTTGCTAAGACATCAACTTTTCGACCATAAAAAAGCAATGGCAATGAGAACTATTCATATAGTTTCCATTGCCATTTCTTCATATCTACACATCCATTTGACCGAAAGGTAATACCTTCTGACTCGAGTAACTGCCGTTGTTCCGCCCAATCAGGAGCAGTCCTCCCAGCACTATTCACCACCCTATGACAAGGTAGTTCCGCCGCTTCGCCAGCTTGATGTAGCATCCTTCCCACCAATCGCGCATGATGAGGATAACCCAAAAGCCATGCAATCTTACCATAGCTTAACACTCTTCCTGACGGAATTGATGCCACAACCCCATATACTCCTTTGCGAAAATCAGCGATGTCTACTGCCATTCCTAACTATTGAGAATAAGAATAAAGCACAAGAAGGATGACTAACGGAGCCTCTCCGCCAGATCATCCTTCTCTATATTAACTTACGTGTCAGTATGTTTAGAGTTCTGCTTCAACAGCTTTCTGAACCTCTTTGCAATCAACAGTTGGTTCGAAACGAGCAACAACCTCGCCGTTACGATTTACCAAGAACTTAGTGAAGTTCCACTGAATATCGTTCTGTTTACGTGGTTCTGAGTTAGCCTTGTTGTACAAGTCTTCCATGATAGCTGCCAACTTCTCCTCGTAAGCACCACCATCATAACCCTTCTGACTCTTCAACCATGTGTAAAGAGGAAGTTCGTTTGCTCCGTTTACATCACTCTTCTTGAACTGTGGAAAGTCAGTCCCGAACTTAGCTGTACAGAACTCATGTATCTCTTCATCAGTACCTGGTGCCTGGTGACCAAACTGATCGCAAGGAACATCAAGGATTTCCAAACCCTTATCCTTCAAGCTTCGATACATAGCTTCTAGGTCTTCATACTGTGGAGTGAAGCCACAGCCAGTAGCAGTATTAACGATAAGAAGAACCTTACCCTTATATGTTTCGAGGCTCACCTCATTACCTTTTTTATCTTTCAAATTGAAGTCATAAACTGTTGCCATAACTTTTCTATTTTATAGTTTATAATGTTGTTTCTTCTAAAAAGTCATTTTATCGTTAGAAGAAGCATGTCACCTCTTGTGGCTCCCACCATCGTCAGTGTCATGCTCCATTCCGTCTAACGTAATCACTTATCATCAAATAAAATTCATATCATGAGAGTTTCTTATTCTCATTGTGATTGCAAAGATAAAAAGAAAAGTTTATATCGTAGACGATTAGGCTTTATCTTTAACATAATTTCGCATGAACTCTATCTTAGAACAGGCTCTTTAAGTCGACTTAACAAAGCTAATTCCGATTGAGAAAATTATTATTACGAATGCAGTTCATACTGAATAGAATTTATTACCTTTGCATTTAGCATATCTGATAACCGATTAGAAAGCTACAAACAAAGAATTAATTTGATCCTAAACAACTGATGAAATGAAGAACAAGAATTATTATCAAGGGGTACCAAAGCATTATCTCTTATGTTATAACACTCATTGTGAGAAGGGCAGAACCTGCTTACATCGGCTCGTGGCAAGCGCAGAGCTGTGTAGAGATAAAATCGTTAAGTGTGTCAATCCTGCTGTAAATAAGACGGATAATTGCACTTATTACCAGCCAGAAAAGGTCGTTCGCATGGCGTATGGCATGAGATATTCATTCGACAAAGTGCTTGCCACAGATGTAGCAAGTATTCGTCGCCAACTCATTTCGCACTATGGTAATGGCTCCTATTACCTTAGGAGGAACGGAGAAAAGCCTATTCCGCCAGCCGAACAAGCGTTTATTAACAACGTGTTCAAGGACTTTGGCTATGAAGATGGAGCCACTTTCGATAGCTATAAGGATGAATTTGACTGGTAGATCAAGTCATTTACTCGTAAACTTCTCCACTCGTTTACTTGCAGTTCCGCATTTACAGGATTATTACAAAAGAAGATAATTCTTAAAATACAACTTGTTGAAAATAAGGAAGCTACCTTATTGATGCAACTAAACTGGTAACGATTTGGAAACGAGCGAGCTACTTGGCTTCGCTGTTTTCTGCCTAACAAAGAACGCTTGTTATTCTGTTTGCAAAGATAATACTTTGTTACCGAATAACAAGCGTTTTCAAAGAAATATTCACATATCTGCATTTTGGATTGTTGCTGTTGGAGTTGCTATAATCCTCTTCCTCGCTTCTTCTTTCTATTGGCTTGGTTCCTGAGCTTGCGCTGCCATGCGGTCTCGGCGTAGTCATCGCCATGTGTGGTTGGTGTAATCATTCCGCCTACTCCCTCCACCAAATCATCGGCTGTGCTGATGGCTGCATCTGCCATATCTCTTATAGTTTGTGCGATTTTTGGCGTTTCCTTAGTTGGTGGTGGACTGTATGAACGGCTTGGGGGTACGAGTTGATAGCCAGCATCCTTAGTAGCTGTATGCTTTGACGATTTGCGTGTTACTTGGTCAGATATATTCGTATCGGCTTTCTTACCTGCCTCGAAGTTCTTCTGTAAGGAACGATAGCCAAACTCCCTACCTACTTTCGATGCCTTGAACGCATATTCTCCGTATGAGAACTTCAAGCCATAGACCTTGCTCTGCTTGTTCTTCATACGATCTATGGTTACTCCATGCTTGTTCAACTCATAGAGGAACATAGAATGCCCTGTGATACCTATACTTTTGTACTTTTCAAGTAGGGCATAGCATATTCTTTGCAGTTCTTTCTTTGCTTCCTCCCTTGTGGGATTGGCTTTTGCTTTCTGATGTTTCCTTTTGATTTTGACTTCCTTTGCAATGGTTAAGCCTTTCTCCCTGCTGATTTCCTCTGTTATTCTTGCAGCCTTGTTGCTTACAAAGGTGGTATCATAAACTTCTCCGTATAGGCTGATGCGGTTGGCGATAATGTGGATATGCCTGTTGTCTGTATCCTTGTGCGTTACTGCCACCCACTGATGGTTGTCAAGTCCCATTTTCTTGGCAAACAGATGGGCTATTTGGGCAAGTTCAGAAACTGATAGTTTCTTCTCGTCCTGTGGTGCAATGCCGATTTCGATGCGCAGGAATTTGTTTCTGCATCTGGTATTGTAATCGCTGACCAACTTCATTTCCTCGTAAATAGCCTTTGATTCTCTGCTACAAAGGTTATGAAAGGCAAGCCGATTACCTAACTTGCCCTCTCTGAAAATATAGTCTAAAGCTGTACTTCCGTGCGCTATCGCCTTACACTTTCCTATCATACCTCGGCAGATTTAAGACCTTATATATATCGTCACCAATGCGGAAGTGAGGGTCGAAAAAACGCTTAAATGCTTCTTTGGCACATATGGAAAGGTTCTTGGTTATCGGCACCCATGACTCGTCCTTTATCCTGATGAGGTTGGAAACCTGTGCGTAGTACATTCCCGTTCGGTGGAGTACGGCAATGGCTTCCTTTTCATTGTCGGTCATCTTGGGAACGGCTACCACTTCACCATTCAAAAGAATCTCACGGCAGTACTCGGAGAACTTCCGCCCTGTGCTTTCTGCCTTTGCCTTGATGCGCTGCTTCTCCTCCAAAGTACACCTAACCTTGATGAACTCCGTCTTGTTCATCTGCTTTTCTTCATTGTCCTTCTGCCGCCATTGGGTAGCTTTTCTTCTGTATTTATTCATATAAATTTCTCCGAAAGTTAATCATTATAGATGATTCATTGCTGCTTAATTTCTGAATGATGACCGATGAGAACGGAGTGATTACGGTCTAATCTCCCCGACTGTTTATCGAGGGGAGCAAGCGCAGTTTGTGGGTACAAACTGACGTCTTGCAATATCAGTTAAAATGCCGATAACACCTAAAGGTGTTGCTCCTACCGAAAGTGGATGCACGACATTCCGTGTTTAACTGCGTTCGTGGCATTCCCACCATATTATATATTAGGTTGGGCATACGGTCTTCACTTCTTTTGTGATAGGTCGAGGGTTTCAGAGAAAAGGGGTGACCTTTTTACGAAAAAACTCGACCCTTTTTCTCACGCTTATAGCTTTCTCCACTTCTCTATATCCTCGTGGTATTCCTCCAAATGACTGCGTACAAGATTTTCTATGAAACTTGAGAGGTTGCTGCCCCTGTCGCCCAATCTTCGCACGATGAGGTCTGCACGTTCCTGTGTATCCTTGCTCAGATAGACAGCCTTCCTATTACTGAGTTTGGCAGGTAAAAGATAGGCTTGCTTGTATGCTTCGAGCGTTTCCTTTCTCATTTTGGCACTGATGCGTCTTTGAACGGCTGCGTTCTCTGGCAGCCTTGCTTGTTCTGTTTCGTGTGAAAGCTCGGTACACCGTGATACCTCTGTGTTCTGTAATGGCTCGACATCCTCTGATGGCTTACCGCTCCGTGTCATCTTTGTGTGCTGCTGGCTACTTCTTCCGAGCAGTTCTTCTTCGTTACCACCTAAATAATATGAAAGGTCATACTCTACCTCTGTTGTTTTCTTCTTTTCCATTGTTTTATCTCATTTTATGTTTAACTTGTTTTACCTTTATGGAGTTGCTTTGCATTTGCTGCATCACCTGTGATTGTTTCTTCTGTTGCTCGCGTACCCTATGTACGTGATATTCGTTGAGGTCTTTGAAGTTCCTGTAATGCACTGACATATCCTCGACCTTGAAACCAGCCCTGATGAAATCATTGGTTGCCCTCTTTCCTGCATCATCATTGTCAAGGAAGGCACGGATATGGGTTAGGTGTCGGTCGTTCAGATAGCGGATAGCCCTTGCAACATTGCTTACGGAGTTCATCACGAGGCAGACACTCGTTACTCCTTCTTTCATTGAAAGGAGAGAAAGGAAATCCATAAATCCCTCGAACACGCATACAAGCTGTATCTTATTAGCGTCCTTGTCTCTCAACTTGTCTATGAATATCGGAGTAATGTCCTTCGGGGCAATCGTTCCCTTGAACGTACCGTTATCTCTAAGCTCATAACCTCCCGATTGATTGGCGAAACCAATGGCTTGGTAATGACGACCTCTTATCTCATAGCTGATACAACGCAGAAAGGGCATCGCCTTTTCTATGTTGATGCAGCGTTCCTCCATGAGGTATTTCTGCAAATGGGGCGGCAAGGTGTCTGATATACCTGTCAATCTCCTTGCTCCTTTTGCAGATGCTGCTTGTCTGATACTTTCCAGCTTGGAAGTTTCTTGTACACACTCTCTTTGAGGACTACACGCAGTATAATCGGGAGTGTTCCGTCCTAAGTGTCGGATGGCTTCTGGTAGCGTGCAGCCTTCTAACCTCATACAAAGGTCAATAATACTTCCGCCCTTGCTTTCGGCATAGTCTATCCAGAGGTTCTTCTCTGTGTCCACCTTGAAGCTCGGATGCGTGTCTTCACGAAATGGTGAACGGTAGAGAGCATAGGCAGGTGTGCTGCGCACTGGTTTGATACCTTTCCTCTCAAGATACTCCACTATGGGGTATCGCTTAATGCGTGATAAATCTTCTTCTTTCATTGTCGTATTGTTTTATTGGTTAAACATTTTTCCATTCTGATTTTTATATCGGATTATATTTTGATTATACTGATAGGGCAAACTTCATTGATGCTTTTTCGTTTCCTAAAGTTTTTCCACAGCAAACTTTTTCTTCTTTTTTCTTACTACATACTATTTTGTAATAAGTGGTTGATTATCAGTATCTAATTGTAGTATATAACAATACTACTCATACTACTACATCAGGCTACTACAACTGTTAAGCAGGGGACATGGCAGAATTTTCCTAATCTTATACACATAGACAGGACTACTGCCTTCACGTCTTTTGCTTACCTTTTCATATCCAGCCCTTTTGAGTGCTTCGCCCATACGTTTGAGTGTCAAAGGCTGATGGGTATAGATGCCTAAGTAGGCGA
>ERZ772920.777-NODE-777-length-17532-cov-3.026034_pt1 | contig 17532 bp, 18 predicted proteins | sample MGYA00511469_ERZ772920 | MGnify/ENA primary metagenome ERZ772920 (study PRJEB29015, sample SAMEA2738069) | human oral metagenome | biome: human oral; feature: human-associated habitat; material: saliva | place: China | collected 2216 ... | reverse complement strand
CCAAGCTGCGCTACTCGCCGATAAGTGCCGTTTATTATAGAGAGATGGTTTTTCTTGTCAAATAAAAATCACTATATTTCTACTAAATGATTGAGTTTTATCCGTTTATTAAAATTTACTTATCAAAAAGTCTTTTTTTTGAGAAAATAGCAAACGTTTTCGTATCATCCCCTCATTTAAGGAGAGTTTATGACTGCCAGAATTATTTCAGGTACTGAATTATCTAAAAACATCAAAGCCAATATTGCAACCAAAATTGCGGGACACATTACCCAAGGAAAGCGTGCTCCAGGGTTAGCTGTAATTTTAGTGGGTGAAGATCCTGCATCACAAGTTTATGTTGGCAGTAAACGCCGTAGTTGTGAAGAAATCGGTATTTTTTCTAAATCTTATGACCTACCTGAAACAACATCTGAATCTGAACTACTCTCTTTAATTGATGAACTTAATCACGATAACGCTATTGATGGCATCTTAGTTCAATTACCTTTACCAAAACAGATTGATTCCACCAAAGTTATTGAAGCGATTGCTCCACATAAAGATGTAGATGGTTTCCACCCTTACAATGTTGGTCGTTTATGCCAACGCATTCCAACTTTACGCTCTTGCACTCCGTATGGCGTGATGAAACTGCTTGAAAGCACGGGGGTAAATTTATATGGCAAACACGCGGTAATTGTAGGAGCCTCAAATATCGTAGGCAGACCTATGGCATTAGAGTTATTGTTAGGTGGTTGTACCGTTACTGTAACTCATCGCTTCACACAAGATTTAGAAAGCCACGTTCGCCAAGCAGATATTTTAGTTGTTGCAGTTGGTAAACCTGAGTTTATTAGTGGTAAATGGATAAAAGAAGGTGCGATTGTGATTGATGTAGGGATTAACCGTGGAGCAGATGGCAAACTAAAAGGTGATGTTGCTTTTGCCGCTGCTGCTGAACGAGCTGATTTTATTACTCCTGTACCGGGTGGCGTAGGCCCAATGACGGTAGCTATGTTGATGCAAAATACTTTACAAGCGTATGAACAACACATAGTGAATGCATAATTTTGAGAGCCTAATATTGAATAGTATTAGGCTTTTTTATTTCCATCTCAAGTGGTTAATTTTTACAGCACTTTTACAAAGTGTTAAACTTACTACAATCAAATTTTAAGGAATAACAAAATGAGTGGTGCTGAATTATTGGTCAATGTGACTCCAAGTGAAACTCGGGTAGCATTGGTCGAAAACGGGATTTTAAAAGAGCTTCATATTGAGCGTGAGGCAAAACGTGGGATTGTAGGCAATATTTATAAAGGGCGAGTCACCCGTGTATTACCAGGGATGCAATCGGCTTTTGTGGATATTGGTTTAGAAAAAGCTGCATTTTTACACGCTTCTGATATTGTTTCGCACACCGAATGTGTGGACGAAAATGAAAAAAAACAATTTGTGGTGAAAAACATCAGCGAATTAGTACGTGAAGGGCAAGATATTGTGGTACAAGTCGTAAAAGATCCGCTTGGCACAAAAGGGGCTCGCTTAACTACTGATATTACCTTGCCTTCTCGCTATTTAGTCTTTATGCCTGAAAACAGCCATGTAGGCGTTTCGCAACGTATTGAAAGCGAATCTGAACGAAACCGTTTAAAAGCTCTCGTAGAGCCTTATTGCGATGAATTAGGCGGTTTTATTGTTCGCACTGCAGCGGAAGATGTAAAGAAAGAAAGCCTTGAGCAAGATGCCGCTTTTTTAAAACGTTTATGGCGAAAAGTGTTAGAGCGCAAAGAAAAATACCCTACTAAATCAATGCTTTATGGTGAATTGGCATTAGCACAACGCGTATTACGAGATTTTGTTGGCACACATATTTGTTCGATTAAAATTGACTCCAAAACTACCTACGAGCAAGTAAAAGAATTCTTATCAGAATTTATGCCAGAGCTCACAGACAGCGTCAGTCTTTATTCTGGTACGCAAACGTTGTTCGATGCGTATGGTGTTGAAGAAGCAATTCAACGTGCCTTAGATAAACGGGTGAATTTGAAATCGGGCGGCTATTTAATCATCGAACAAACCGAAGCGATGACTACCATCGATATCAACACGGGGGCGTTTGTCGGCTCACGCAATTTGGCTCACACCATTTTCAATACGAACATTGAAGCCACGCAAGCCATTGCTCATCAACTGCAATTGCGGAATTTAGGTGGCATCATCATTATCGACTTTATTGATATGCAAGATGAAGAGCATCGTAAGCACGTACTAGAATCACTTGAGATGGCATTAAAAGGCGACCGTGTGAAAACCAATGTGAATGGCTTTACCCAACTTGGTTTAGTGGAAATGACCCGTAAACGTACGCGTGAAAGCCTTGAGCATATTCTCTGCTGCGACTGCCCTGCTTGTAAAGGTCGTGGCACGATTAAAACGGTGGAAACGGTTTGCTACGAAATCTTGCGTGAAATTGTGCGAGTTCATCACTTATTCAACACCGAAAAAGTGCGAGTTTACGCTTCAAAAGAAGTAGCAGAATATTTAATCAACGAAGAAAGCCATGCCTCCCTTGCTGAACTTGAAGCCTTCATTGGCAAGAAAGTCGAGGTAAAATTAGAGCCTTATTATCATCAAGATCAGTTTGATGTAGTGGTGATGTAAAGTTACAAGCGGTCAAATTTCGCAAAACTTTTGCTAATTTTGACCGCTTGTTTCCTACCAAATACCAGCAAAATCCGCTATAATTCGAGCGTTTTTTCCCAAAATTTAACCCAAAAGGTAACAAAATGTCTGAAGTAGAAAATACAGAATTAGATCTAAATGGCGAGATGATTGCTCGTCGTGAAAAATTATCGCAGTTGCGTGAACGCGGTAATCCATTCCCGAATACTTTCCGTCGTGAAGATAAAGCGGTAGATTTACATCAAAAATATAACGATGTTGATGGCGAAGAATTAAAAGAAAAAGCGATTCCAGCGGTGGTAGCTGGGCGTGTAATGTTACGTCGTGTGATGGGTAAAGCGACGTTTATCACGATTCAAGATGTAAGCGGTCAAATTCAGCTTTATGTGGCACGTGATAACTTACCTGAAGGTGAATATCAAAATCTGATCAGCTTATTAGATTTAGGCGACATCGTTGGTGCAAAGGGGACGTTATTCAAAACCAAAACAGGTGAATTAACTGTGCGTGCTAGCGACTTCCAGCTTTTAACTAAAGCCCTTCGCCCATTGCCAAACAAACATACAGGCTTAACCGACCAGGAAACCCGTTACCGCCAACGTTATTTAGACTTAATTGCGAACGAAGAATCTCGCCGTGCGTTTGTTATTCGTTCAAAAGTGGTGTCGGGAATTCGTCAATTCTTCTTAGATAAAGACTTTATCGAAGTGGAAACCCCAATGTTGCAAGTGATTCCAGGCGGCGCGGCAGCGAAACCATTTATCACGCACCACAACGCATTAGACGTGGATATGTATTTGCGTATTGCCCCTGAGCTTTACTTAAAACGTCTTGTCGTAGGTGGCTTTGAGCGTGTGTTTGAATTAAACCGTAACTTCCGTAACGAGGGCGTCTCAGTTCGTCATAATCCAGAATTCACAATGATTGAATACTACCAAGCGTATGCGGACTACCACGATTTAATGGACAACACCGAAGAATTATTACGCAAATTAGCGATTGATATTCTTGGAACAACTACCGTACCTTACTGCGAATATACCTTTGATTTCGGCAAACCGTTCGAGCGTATCACTATGCACGATGCGATTGTGAAATACGGTAACGGCATTAAACGCGAAGATTTAAACAATTTCGAAAAATCAGTGGAAATCGCGAAAGGTTTAGGTATTGAAATCCAAAAATCTTGGGGCTTAGGCTCTGTAGTGAATGCCATTTTTGAAGAAGTGGCAGAACATCAATTGATTCAACCAACCTTCTTAATGGCACATCCTGCGGAAATTTCACCGCTTGCACGTCGCAACGATGAAAATCCTGAAGTGACTGACCGCTTTGAATTATTTATTGGCGGACGTGAAATTGGTAACGGATTCTCAGAATTAAATGATGCAGAAGATCAAGCAGAACGTTTCCACGCACAAGTGGCTGCGAAAGAAGCAGGCGATGATGAAGCGATGTTCTTTGATGATGACTTCGTGGTAGCCCTTGAACACGGTTTACCACCAACGGCAGGAGAAGGCTTAGGCATTGACCGTTTAGCGATGATTTTTGCAAACGCACCATCTATCCGTGATGTGATCTTATTTCCTGCAATGCGTCAGAAATAAATTAGGTTAAAAAGTGAAAAAAGGCATAATCTGTTGGGATTATGCCTTTTGTTTACTAAAGATACTTAATTAGTGATATATACTTCTGTATTTATTCTTATAATGCTTGCTCAACAAAAGCCACTAATTGAGATTTTGGTAAAGCACCTACCTGTGTTGCAACCACTTGGCCATCTTTGAAAAGAATTAATGTAGGAATTGAACGAATACCAAATTGTGCTGGCACTTGTTGGTTCTCATCTACGTTCACTTTTGCAATTTTCGCACGACCTGCAAACTCTTCTGTTAACTCATCTAAAATTGGTGCTACCATACGACAAGGACCACACCAAGGTGCCCAGAAATCTAATAATACTGGGACATCAGATTTTAGTACTTCTTGTTCAAATGTTGCATCGGTAACTTGTAAAGTCATAATTAATTTCCTTGTTTACATTATTTTAATAAAAGAAAAACACCACCGAGGAATCCGTGGTGTTCGGCTGGCTTCAAGATAAGGTTTCAACCAGCTAATTTCAAGTCTATTTTTCCAATTGCTTTGATAATTTTATTCTTTATCTTCAGGTAAAATCAGATTAAGTACAAGAGCTAACACTGAACCTACGGTAATTCCAGATCCAAAGACTTCTTTAAAGAAACTTGGCAATTTATTAAGCAATTCAGGGCGAGTTGTAACGGCTAAACCACAACCGATGGAAATCGCAATAATTAAACCGTTACGTTTTGAACGTTCTACCTTATCAAGCATTTGAATACCTGCTGCGATAATCATCGCAAACCTATCACACAACACACCACCGCGTAAATGTTTGCCTGTAATCTCTGTTTGAGTGGCATTACCCAATGCTAAAAAGTTACCGCTTGATTCCACAATGGCAACTAAATAAGCAATCGACATTCCAATAATCCCCGAGATAGGGAATGCTAAACCGAAATGTAAAGGTTGAGGAATGGCAACAATTTCTGCATTTTTGACCGCTTCAAAGCTAATCCAACCGAAGGCTAATGCCACAACATAGCCTACCATCATACCAATGACGATAGCCGCAGCAGAGAAAATTCCCTTGCCCCATTGAACTAAAATTACCACGAGCACAAGCACAAAAGTTGCCATCGCAAGATTAGCAGGATCGGCATAATTCACCACCTGCAAACCAATCTACCGCTACAGGGATAAGGCTTAGACCAATCATCATAACGACAACACCAGTTACCACAGGTGGGAATAATTTACGCACATAAGGCATAAAGAAGCTTCCGATGACCATTACCAGTGATCCTACTAATGAAGCGCCTAAAATACCTGCCACGCCGTGCTCACTAAAACCAATTGCCAATGCCGCCGCTACGAACGTAAAACTGGTACCCATTACGCTTGGCAAACGCAAACCGATAGGGCCAATCCCGCGGCATTGAATAATAGTGACAATACCTGAAACTAAAAGGGCTGCATTTACAAGCACAATGGTGTCTGGCGTTGGAAGTTTTAACACATTGCCTATAACGAGAGGAACCGCAATGATACCACCAAGTGCAGCAAGAAGATGTTGAAGAGCTAAAAGAAGGGTTAACCCGAAAGGAGGTTTTGAATTAACAGGATAACGTAAAGTTTACATATAAGCCTCATATAAAAAAACTGAGACGAATTATACGAGCTAGCAGTCAATTACGCAAACGATTGCTAGGCAGATTATATAGGTATTTAGCATTGGGATAATGGTTTATGAACCAGAAACACTAAGTAGAATAATAATTGGTATTATGTATATTCAAATAGCTATATTCGCTTATGATGCTCTACTTTAATATTTGAATGTTGATCTACATGACTATCATAATCGGCTTTGAAGCCTTTTAAAATTACGCGGATATTGTTCTCTTTGGCATAAATTTTGGCGAAATCTTCAATTAGTTCCAGTACATCACAAGCAATGTAAGCGGTATGTTCTGCATTAATAATCACCATTGAGTTAGGTTGAATATTTTTAAGCGTTTTCTTGATTGCGGCTTTATTGAGGAATGAAACCTCTTCGGCTAAATCAAGGCGGATTTGCGAGGCATCAGCAAGTTCTTCTCGGCTTAGATAGTAAGCACGTTTCATATTGCCGTGCAGAATAAATAGGATACTGATAACCAAGCCAAGCCCCACGCCTTTGAGCAGATCGAAAAGCACCACCGCAACCATAGTAACGATAAATGGGATAAATTGATAAATGCCTTTATGCCAAAAGTGTTTGAAAACTGTTGGGCGAGCAAGTTTGTAGCCAACCAAAATCAATACAGCCGCAAGAGTGGCAAGCGGGATTTGGTTCAGAAAGGTAGGAATAGCAAGCACACAAATGAGTAACAAAACGCCATGAATAATGGTGGAAAATTTATGTGTAGCTCCTGAGTTGGCATTTGCCGATGAGCGGACAATGACCGCTGTAATAGGCAATCCGCCAAGTAGAGAGGAAATAATATTGCCCACGCCTTGAGCCCGTAATTCTTGATTGGAATCGGTAAGCCGGCGTTTTATGTCCAATCGATCAGCTGCTTCAATAGAGAGTAAGGTTTCAATAGATGCAACAATCGCAATCGTTCCCCCTGTTACCCAGATAAATGGATGAGTAAACCCTCTGAAATCAGGAAAAATCACGAAATCTTTTAAATCTTGCCAAGAAGAGAAAGCAGGTAAATGTACTAGCTGATTTTCAGGTACGGCTAAATTGCTATCTAAAGCAATAAAAAGATTGTTTAGCAAGACGCTAACAATCACCGCAATTAACGCGGAAGGAAGTAGTTTTATCTTTTTTAGTTTAGCGGAATGATCCCAACCAAGCATAATGGACATTGAAAGCAGCGTGATAATCAAGGTGCCAAGATGGATGTTAATGAAAGAATCCGTACCGTTGAAAAGCAGTTTATCCGTGCCAATCGCATAAGGTAGCTGTTTAACGATAATTAAAAACCCAATACCCGCAAGCATTCCTTCAATCACCGCTACGGGAATATAGTTGGTAATACTACCTGCTCGAATCACACCTAAAACGAACTGGATAACGCCTGCAATAATGCCTGCACATAAAAAAAGCTCAAAGCTACCGAGTTGCGTAATTGCACCTAATACAATCGCCACCAAGCCCGCTGCTGGCCCTGCCACACTGATATGCGAAGTGCTTAACCAGCCGATAATAATACCGCCAACAATGCCTGAAATAATGCCCGAAAGCGGTGGAGCACCTGAAGCAAGGGCAATACCTAAACAGAGTGGCAAGGCGACCAGAAAAACCACCAATCCAGAAGCAAAATTTTGTTTAACCAGTGAGGATTTTGAAGTTTTTTGGTGCGCTGTTTGGGGCATAGCGTCCTCGCATAAAATGAAGTAAAAAGGATAAAATAAGCGGTCATTTTACGCCTGATTTTTGCAAAAAATTTTGCTATATATCAGATTTTGACAAAATTTTTGAGAAATTCCCTTTTTCTGCTCAAATTTTTGCAAATTCCTCAGTTAAAATTTGCAAAATTGGGATGATCTCTTTAAACTTTCGGATATTTTTGTGTGTTTAATTAAAAGAACTTTGTTATGACCGAATCTCGCATCACACTTTCAACAGATACACTCTCGCTAGGACAGCAACTCAAGCAATCGCGTGAAGCACTGCAATTATCTATTGAAGATGTTGCACAAAAAACAAATCTTAAAAAATCGCATATTGAATCGCTCGAAAACGATATTTTTATTTTGCAAAATGTAGCACCGACCTTTGTGCGTGGCTATGTGCGTAACTATTTACGTTTTTTACGGTTGCCAGAAGATCTGGCTTCAAGCGTAAACTATGGCGAGGTTAAAATTCCTAAAGAAGTGCTGCATAAAACTTCTGCTGGAAAAGTGATGCAAAAATCACAAAATTTATGGGTAAAATATCTCACTATTTTTGTGTTATTAGCTGCGATTGGTATGACATTGCTTTGGTGGTGGCAAGATTACCAACAAGAGCAAGAAAACCGCGATCAGTTTGTAAATAATGCTGTGCCAGTTGAAACAACGCCTGCAACGAATAATACGATTGAAATTACCTCACAGGAGACACCAACTGAGCCAACAGCTCAAACTGCGGCACAAGCGGTCGAAAATGCGGAAAACATTGCACCTGTGGTAGAGCAAACCCCAGCTCAAGCACAGTCTGAAACCTTTGCTACAGTGGCAAATGTTGAAACGAATACAACACAAACTACACCAATCACTGCAACAGATGTGTTGGCTCAATCTACCGCTGAAAATTCCCCAAATAGTGCAGCTCCAGCAGTGGAAGCTGCCATCGGGAATGATGATTTACGCATTGAAATTACAGGTAAAGAGAGTTGGATTACCGTTAAAGGTTCTCAAAGCAAAAAAAGTTTAGCTGAAAAATTATATAATAATGGCGAAGTGCTAACCTTCAATGGCAATGAGCAATATCGCTTGACCATTGGTGCACCAGCAAATGTGAAAATTTATTATAAAGGGCAAGAAGTACCGCTTAAAATTGATGGACGCGTGGCACGTATTAAGCTGCCATTAGCACAATAAGGGTTTGAATTAAATATGTCAGCAGTACAACATTCTCCGATTAAGCGTCGTGAGTCAAAAAAAATCTGGGTGGGCAAAGTGCCTGTGGGGGGCGATGCACCGATTTCTGTGCAATCAATGACCAATACTCGCACTACTGATGTGGAAGCGACGGTTGCTCAGATTAAATCGTTAGAAAAAGTTGGGGCGGATATTGTTCGCGTTTCTGTGCCAACCATGGATGCAGCTGAAGCATTCAAAGTGATTAAACAGCAAGTGAATGTGCCGCTAGTGGCAGATATTCACTTCGATTATCGCATTGCTTTAAAAGTGGCGGAATATGGCGTAGATTGCTTGCGTATCAATCCAGGTAATATCGGGAACGAAGAGCGTATTCGTGCGGTAGTGGATTGTGCAAGAGATAAAAATATCCCCATCCGTATTGGGGTAAATGCAGGCTCGCTTGAGCGTGATTTACAAGAAAAATATGGCGAACCCACACCACAAGCTTTGCTTGAAAGTGCGTTACGTCACGTGGATATTTTAGATCGCTTTAATTTCGACAATTTCAAAGTAAGTGTAAAAGCCTCTGATGTGTTCCTCGCGGTCGAATCTTACCGCTTACTTGCAAAACAGATCGTGCAACCTCTGCATTTAGGTATTACTGAAGCAGGCGGTGCTCGTGCAGGTTCGGTAAAATCAGCGATTGGTTTAGGCTTATTATTATCAGAAGGGATTGGCGATACCTTGCGTATCTCTTTAGCTGCAGATCCTGTGGAAGAAGTGAAAGTCGGCTTTGATATTTTAAAATCGCTCCGTATTCGTTCACGCGGTATCAACTTTATCGCTTGCCCAACCTGTTCACGCCAAGAGATTGATGTGATTGCAACCGTGAATGCATTAGAACAGCGTTTAGAAGACATTTTAACACCAATGGATGTATCTATTATCGGTTGCGTAGTAAACGGACCTGGCGAAGCATTGGTTTCTGACTTAGGCGTAACAGGCTCAAATAAAATGAGTGGTTTCTATTTAGATGGAGTGCGTCAAAAAGAGCGTTTCGATAACGATAAACTGATTGACCAGTTAGAAGCCAAAATTCGTGCTCGCGTGGCGGAACAATCGCAGCGAATTATGATTACTCCAGCGTAGTTTATCTATTTATTTTGCCTAATTCATAGGCATTAATTCAAAATTAAAAGGACAATATTGTGGCAAAAACCATTCAAGCAATTCGTGGAATGAACGATTGCTCTCCAACAGAATCCCCATTATGGCAATGGATAGAGGCTAAAGTACGTCACGTTCTGACAAGCTATGGCTATTCAGAAGTTCGTATGCCTATCGTTGAAAGCACGCCACTTTTTGCACGTGCAATTGGTGAAGTAACCGATGTAGTTTCAAAAGAAATGTATACTTTCTGGGATAATGATGAACAATTAACACTCAGACCAGAAGGCACCGCGGGTTGCGTACGTGCAGCGATTGAACGTGGTTGGATTTACAACAACGAACAACGCCTTTGGTATATGGGACCAATGTTCCGCCATGAGCGCCCACAAAAAGGACGTTATCGTCAATTTCACCAAGCAGGTGTGGAAGTATTTGGTATTGCGAATCCAGAAATTGATGCGGAGTTGATCATCTTAACCGCTCGCCTTTGGAAAGAATTAGGCATCGATCAACACGTTTCACTGCAATTAAATTCAATCGGTTCACTTGAAGCACGTTCAAATTACCGCTCCGCTTTAGTATCATTCTTAGAAAATCATCAAGATTTAATGAGTGATGAAGAGAAAGATCGTTTAGTAAAAAATCCACTGCGTATTTTAGATACTAAAAATGAAGCGCTTCAAGAAGTGCTAAACGGTGCACCAAAACTGTTGGATTATTTAGATGATGATAGCTGCGAACATTTCAGCCAGCTTTGCAGTTTGTTAGATGCAATGGGTGTGAAATACGAAATCAATCCTAAGTTAGTACGCGGCTTAGATTACTATAACAAAACGGTCTTTGAATGGGTGACTTCAGCATTAGGCGCACAAGGCACGGTTTGTGGCGGCGGTCGTTATGATGGTTTAGTGGAGCAATTAGGCGGACATGCAACGCAAGGCGTGGGCTTTGCAATGGGGTTAGAGCGTTTAGTGTTGCTCGTGCAAGAAGTGAATAAAGAGATCACACTTCCACAAGCGGTGGATTTATACCTCGTTTATGCGGGTGAAGGTACAACACTAAATGCTTTCCAAATTGCGGAACAAATCCGTAGCGAATTACCACAAGTACGTGTGATGACACACTGCTCTGGCGGTAAATTCCAAAAACAATTTAAACGTGCCGATAAAATCGAAGCTAAATATGCATTAGTGATTGGTGAAAGCGAAGTACAAGCGAAGACTGTTATTGTGAAAGATTTACGCAATGGAGCAGAGCAAATTACCCTAAGCCAAGTTGATTTAATTGCAACCTTAAAAACATATTTTTAATAGGAAATTTCAATGAGTAGCGAATATCTTAATAAAACCGAAGAACAGCAGTTCGAAGAAGCAAAGAACTGGTTTAAAGAAAATAGCACACCGATTTTATTAGCTATTTTTGTTTTTGCTACAGCAAGTTTTGGATGGAACTTCTGGAAAAGTCATCAAGCTGAATCAGCGATTCAAGCTTCGATTTCTTATCAAGCAACAATGGAAGCTTATAATCAAGATCCTGTGAAAAATCAACCGCTTGTAGCAAAATTCTTAGAAGAAGCGAAAGGCACGAACTATGCGATCTTTATGCAGCTTGAAGAAGCGAAAAATGCAGTGGCAAAAGGAGACTTTGCTGTAGCCAAAAGTCAATTACAAGCAGCTTTAAATGAAGTGAAAGATCCTTCATTACAAGCGATTACCCGCTTTCGTTTAGCAGCGGTCGATTTTCAATTAAAAGAATTTGATTCTGCTTTAGCTAACCTTGAGCAAATTAAAGATCAAGCGTGGGATGCACGTAAACAATTATTTGTAGCAGATCTACTTGCGGCAAAAGGCGATAAAGAAGCGGCAAAAAGTGCTTATGAGCAAATCAAAGCGAAGACCTCTGGACAAGAGCGCGAGCTTATTGAGCTAAAAATCAATAATTTATAAGATGTAAAGGAGATTGTGCAAACAATCTCCTTTTTTTCAAAAAATAAAATTAAATGTTGCCTATCTTTTTCATTTATAATAGGGCTGTTTTAATTACATTTCTTTTTTGGAGGTCTTATGAATTATAATCAACTACTTGAGCAAACCAAACAAGAGCTTTTTGGTGGCTGGAAACCTTTTGAAGCGGCTTGGTTATTGATTTTTATTGCGGCACAAATTGGTATTTATATTTACAATCCTGACTCTATTTTAGGGATGGTGTCTGGTGTTTCAGGTATTATTTGCAATGTTTTCGTCAGTAAAGGGAAAATTAGTAACTACTTCTTCGGTTTGATTTTTGCCTACACTTATTTCTATATTTCATTGGGTGCGAATTTCTTGGGTGAGATGAACACCACGCTTTATGTTTATATTCCTGCTCAATTTATCGGCTATTTCTTATGGAAAGCCAATATGCAAAAAGAGCAAGGTGCCGATGCGGTGGTGGCAAAAGCTTTAACCGCCAAAGGTTGGATGGGGTTAATTGCTTTCTTAGTGATTGGTACTTTCTTATTCGTTCAATTATTAAACCACTTTGGTGGTAGCTCAACAGGGTTAGATGGCTTAAGCACCATTATCGTGATTGCCGCACAAGCCTTGATGGTATTGCGTTACCGCGAACAATGGCTGTTATGGATTTTGCTTAACATCATTTCTATTGCACTTTGGGCAGAAAACACTTCAATGTACGTAATGTATTCTGCTTACTTGCTTAACTCACTTTACGGTTATTACAACTGGAGTAAATTGCAAAAAGTTCAAGCCTAATATCTTGCGTAGGGGCGTGTGCAACACGACCCTACAATAAAATTAACATAGAGCGGCTGTAATTTATTACCCACGGGCAAAAATATAATTCACATAGGAACCTCAATGCCAAACACGCTTTTTATTTACGCAAAACAACTTTCCCAATTTCAAATCGATCAATTTAGCCAACAATCCGCAGCGAATTATCTCGGACAAGCGGTCTATTTAGATTATCAAATTGCATTTTTTGAAAGCGAATCGGCCGCTTGTGAATTCAAAATTTTATCACGTGAACTAAATGTGGATATTGCAACGTTTGGAGAAATTCCCGATTTCAACCAGCAAGGTTTATTGTTGATGGATATGGATTCCACCGCAATTAAAATTGAGTGTATTGATGAAATCGCCAAACTTGCTGGCACGGGAGAAATCGTTTCTGAGATTACTGCAAGTGCAATGCGTGGTGAGTTAGATTTTGAACAGAGTTTACGCAAACGCGTGGGTACGCTTGAAAATGCTCCAGAAAGCATTTTGCAAAAAGTGCGAGAAAATTTACCGCTTATGAATGGCTTTAAAGTGTTGGTACAGACGCTTAAACAACAAGGCTGGAAGATTGCCATTGCTTCTGGCGGTTTTGATTATTTTGCGGACTATCTCAAAGAGGCTTACGGTTTAGATTATGCCGTCTCAAACCATCTGGAAATTATCGACGGAAAACTTACAGGCAAAGTGCTTGGTGAAGTAGTAGATGCACAATATAAAAAAGAGACACTTGAAATGTTGGGCAAAAAATACCAAATTCCTGCCAGCCAATGGGTTGCAGTAGGTGATGGTGCGAACGATTTACTTATGCTCAAAACAGCTACTTTAGGCGTAGCATTACACGCCAAACCCAAAGTACAAGAACAAGCGAAATTTGTGGTAAACTTTGCAGACTTAACAGCGATTTTGTTGTTGTTAAATGCAAAAACTATTTTTGATAAATTAAGAGGAAAGTAAAATGCCATCTTTTGACATTGTTTCAGAAATTACCTTACACGAAGTGCGTAATGCGGTGGAAAATGCCAACCGAGTATTAAGCACACGCTACGATTTTCGCGGTGTAGAAGCGATAATCGAATTAAATGAAAAAAATGAGACTATCAAAATTACAACTGAATCGGATTTCCAATTAGATCAATTGATTGAGATTTTAATTGGCTCTTGCGTAAAACGTGGTATTGAGCACAACTCTCTTGATATTCCATCTGAAAGCGAACATCACGGCAAACTTTATAGTAAAGAGATTAAACTAAAACAAGGGATTGAAACCGAAATGGCGAAGAAAATCACGAAGTTGATTAAAGATGCAAAAATTAAAGTGCAGGCACAGATTCAAGGCGAGCAGGTGCGTGTTACAGGTAAATCTCGCGATGACCTTCAATCTGTTATTCAACTAGTGAAAAGTGCAGAATTAGGACAACCGTTCCAATTCAATAACTTCCGAGATTAATAAACAAGCGGTGAAGTTTTCTCTCAAATTTGCAAGATAACAGAGAAATCTCACCGTTTTTTCAAACTGGAGGAAAGAAAAATGAGTGATGAGAAAAAAAGCTGGTTTAAAAAAACATTAGAAAAATATGACCAATTTTGCGAAGAACTTGGCGTTAATCGTGGTGCCTGCAGGGGTTGCGTCCCCGTTGCGAAATTTGATCCTGAACCAGAAAGTCGAATGAAAAAGGAGAAAAAAGAAGAATAGTAGACAAAAGAGTTGATAATGTTTGTTGGTAGAAGAGCAGACGTAATCTGACAAATCACAATAAAAAGTGAGAGTTTCCTGTTTAGAATATGAGTGTCAAAATCAATTTAAACAAAAAAGGAAACTCTCATGTTTTATTCTAATAACCTTCTCATTAAACTCAATATTGGTTTATTTTATTTATCCGAAGAATTAGGTAATATCTCGCAAACCATATAAAATTATGGGCATAAGTATGATACTTTTTATTACTATTAACAAGCAACAGAATAAGGTGGAATTGAAGCTTACTTAATCAAAATCAATGTGTATCTAACCTGAAAAATTCGATGAGAGAGTTGAGCAAGTCGTGGTGTAATTTGCCTTAGATAATCCTATTTTTAGATAGGTTTGTGTTAGCAATGACCTGAGTAAACAAGGTATTTTTGTTTCGCAGAAGGCGGCATTCCATTTAGTTACACAATTTAGCCTCATTTCAAACCAAGATTAATCGCACTTGAGAAGTCTATTGTCGAAAAGGCATTATCTTAACTCGGGTTACCTCGGCTCTAAAGATCTTTTCTATGTAGACAACCTCAAAGGCACAGGACATCTTTACCGTAAATCTTTATCGATACTTATTAAGGGGCTATCCTAGACAGCTTACTTAAACTTGCCTTAGCTTATTGTTTTAAAATGGAAATTTGAGTTTTTAAATCTCTGTGATTAAAATGCTATTTACATTCTTTTAAATATAACCCAAAGAGTGCTTTGGGGATGCCATTAAACTTTAGTAAATGATGTTTTCTCATTTGGCTATCTTAACCTAAATAGAATTTCTAGTCGTTAGTTTGTTTCTATACAAAAATAAAGCCCTGATAAACAGGGCTTTATTTTTAATAAGCTAAGTTTCTATAAAAATGTAGAAATTAGTATTCTAATACTGCACGACGGTTTTTCGCGTAGTCAGCTTCAGTATGACCTAAAACCGCTGGTTTTTCTTCACCGTAAGATACAGTTGCAACATTTGATGCACCTTGTTGTGCTAAGTAGTTTTGTACTGCGTTTGCACGACGTTGACCTAGTGCAATGTTGTACTCTGGAGTACCACGTTCATCAGCATGACCTGCAACAGTTACATTTGCTTTAGTCGCTTTTAATAATTCTGCGTGAGCATCTAATAATGTACGGTATTCACCTTGAATATCGTATTTGTCAAATGCAAAGTACACGGTGTTGTAACGAGTTTGTAAATCTTGTGCAGACATACCACCAAATTGTTGTGCTGCACCATTTGCATTTGCATTTGCATTTGTTGCTGCGTTGTCTGAAGATGAGCTACATGCCGCTAATACGAAAGCTGGCGCCGCTACCATTAAAACTTTAGCTAGTTTTTTCATTTTATACTCCTAAGAGAAGATTATTGTTTAGTTAAATACGGTGACCAAGCAGGGAACTTATATTGCCCTCCTGCACCAGGCAGATTTGCTTTAAAACGACCGTCTGCGGACACCAATTGTAGCACTTTACTCGTACCTTTGGTAGAGCTATAAATAACCATAATGCCATTTGGTGAAATACTTGGGCTTTCATCTAAAAACGTTGAACTTAAGACTTCCGTGCCACCCGAAGTGAGATCACGTTTTACCACTTTATCTCCAGCAATCATGATTAAATTCTTGCCATCAGCAGATGACTTAGCTGCATAGGAAACACCGCCTCCTACATTGCTTACACCACCACCTGATGCACTCATTCGATAAACTTGTGGTGAACCTGAGCGGTCTGAGGTGAAGTAAATTGAACTACCATCTGGTGACCAACTTGGTTCAGTATTATTTCCTGCATTTGCAGTTAATTTGCTTGGCGTACCGCCATTTGCACCTACAACATAAATATTCAATTCACCATCTTGGTTAGATGCAAAAGCAATTTTTGAACCATCTGGTGAGAATGCTGGTGCACCATTATGTCCCTTTAATGCAGCTACGACACGACGGCTACCCGAGCGAAGATCATGAACAACAACTTGTGCTTTTTTATTTTCAAAAGTCACATACGCTAATTTACCGCCATCTGGTGCCCATTCTGGTGACATTAACGGCTCTTTACTTTTAACTACGCTAAAAGCATTGAAACCATCATAATCAGAGACGCGTAACTCATATGATGATACACCACGTTGTACTACATATGCAATTTTTGTTCTAAATGCGCCACGAATTTGCGTGATTTTTTCAAAGACTAAATCACTCACAGTGTGAGCGCCTTGACGCATTTGTTCCGCTGGCACATTAAATGCACCTTGATCTAATACCGTAGCAGGTGAACTTAACGTATCAACTAATTGGTATGCGACATTATAACCACCACCACCCGCTGGCGTTACTTGTCCGACCACTACCATATCTACACTAATATCAGTCCATTGTTGTGAAACTACTTCACTTGCGGAACCTGGTTGAGCAGGCAGTTTAGCTCGATCAATAGGAGAGAATTTACCACTGTTACGTAAATCGTCAGCAATAATTTGACCTATATCTTCGTTAGCACTACCTTTAAAAGGAATAACAGCGATTGGTTGAGCCATACTCACACCTTCGTCTACCGAAATCACCACATCCGACTCGGCTTTAGCAATGTTAGCACTACATAAGAATGCAAACACGCCCATTATACTCGCTAAATGCGATTTAAACTTCATTTTTTAACCTCTAGGTTATTATAAAACTTTTAATCCAAATTTGATGATTGGCGATTTATAAGTATTATAAGTCGGATCATCTTTTGCTCTTGGCACACTTTGTGCACGAGTAATAGCCGCTACCGCAGCACGACAAATATCCGGTGGGCCAGAAATCACTTCGTGACTTGAAATGCGTCCATCTCGTTCAATGTTGATTTTTACGCGGCATTCACGGCCACTAAAGCTTGGATCAACTTGGTACTCGCGTGATAATTTTTGTTTAATTAAACGCTCATAACCACGGTCTGCCGTACCTTGTCCGTCCCCCAGACCTTTACTGTTACCATTACCCGAAAGACCAGCTGAATTTTTGTTTCCCCCTTTCGCGGTTGAGCCACCACCAATATCGCCACCTG
>ERZ772920.771-NODE-771-length-17595-cov-8.175428_pt1 | contig 17595 bp, 13 predicted proteins | sample MGYA00511469_ERZ772920 | MGnify/ENA primary metagenome ERZ772920 (study PRJEB29015, sample SAMEA2738069) | human oral metagenome | biome: human oral; feature: human-associated habitat; material: saliva | place: China | collected 2216 ... | reverse complement strand
TAGTACAAAAAAGAGAACGTTTAATACTTGTCGGACATCGAAAAGATTTAGTGTTTGATAACTCATTCTTTGACTGCTTGGCTGAATATGTTGAGCCTACCCCAACTATAAAAGAATTATTTGAGGACTTGCCGAGTATAGAGTCTGGAGAAAGTTCTCATAAGTATCGTTTTGATGTTTCAAGTCAGTTTGTTGAAAAATATATTCGTAAAAAAGAAGATGTTTTAACACAACATGCTGCAAGACCTCATAATGAGAATGATTTGAAGATATATAAATTAGTATTAAAGGCTAAGAAAAAAGGCACTAATTTAAGATATACCGATATTCCAGAAGAATTACAAACACATTCTAATAGGACATCTTTTTTAGATAGATATAAAGCTCTGGATTATAATTCCGTCAGTCATACGGTTGTTGCTCATATTGCAAAGGATGGACATTATTATATTCATCCAAATTCAAGACAGAATCGTTCAATTACAGTAAGAGAAGCAGCTAGAATACAAGGCTTTCCAGATGATTTTTATTTTGAAAATTCACGAACAGCTGCATTTAAACAAATAGGAAATGCCGTTCCACCAATTCTATCTAAAAAAATTGCAATGGCCATAGTAGATTTTTTGAAAGGGATAAAAGAGGGTATTTGAATTGTCCCTCATGTCTTTGCCCATATATTTATCATAATTTTTCCGATCTGATATAGTTGTTTCTGATTAGATTTTGAAGAAGAACACTCTTGTATTAGAGTATTATTTTTGGGTACATACTTTATCACTTATCAAGCAGAAATGACGGTTTGCTAATATCTGTGGTAAGAAAAAGAGTCATCAAAGTTTTTTAGGTTTTTACGAAAAATATTTGGGTCATCAAAGTTTTTTAGTGGCGAATTTTAGGGTCTAGTTTTAGGATCTTACGAAATGTAAAGGGATTGGGCAAAATGCCCAATCCCTTTTGCATGGGGAAACCTCAGTTATTAGCTTATTGCTCTTTGTAAATTGGATTCCTGCGAGTAGCAAAAAGAAATATATTTATCATGTGTTCAAGATTTCGAAATCCTCTACCAAGTCGCTTTAGGTCTTTTACTTTGCGATTTAAAGATTCAATTAGACCATTAAAAAGTCGACTATTATATATACCAAATATGCCACTAAAACCAGACCCTAAAAAACTTTGATTAACTTTTTTTCATGTAAATATTGACTATACTGATTTCTTACATAAACTACATGTATTGGAATAAATGCATATATATGATAAATTATATTTATATTTTAGATTTATGGTTATTTTGATATGATAACCGCTCTATATTCCATAATTAATAAAATTATACATAATTGATTAAATAGGTACTTAACAAATGAAAGCCTTCCACATTTTAGGGGGGAGAATTTTGTGAAAAATAGGGATAGAGAAATTAGAATTTTAGGAGGTACAGCATGCTAACGATAAGTGATATTCTGAATGAAAACTTTGAGTGGGATGAAGTCGTAATTGATGAAGATGAATTGGAGGAATTAAGCACAGAGCTTATTATTGATTTTCTTAAGAAAAATACTCCGAAAGAAAGGCAGCTATTAGCAATAAGTTGGAACTTTGATAATTCTAAAAAAGTAATCCAATGGATTGTTGAGCAGCCGGATACTGACAAAGGTACAATCCTTTATTTGTACTGGTACATGCCACCTAGTTTTTTAAAAGAGAACTGTGCAGATAGAAAAGAGTGCGAAGAAAACTATTCATGGGCTTTAGAAGATTATGATATTATAAATACCATTGAGAAAAACTATCTTTCGGATTTCTATAATGAACAAATTTACGCATTTAATCCTGCTAACGATTTATATTCTGATGGATATGATTGGACAAAAGAATATGACGAAAGTAAAGCAAAAGTAAAGATACCTGATGTAATGTTTAAGGCATTAGAAGGTGAGACGCTTGAACATCCAGACTGGGATGAAGGAATTCCAACGGATCTTTCTGAAATTATGGACAAACTTTACAGCGCTATGGATGAATAGAATAATTCCAATTTATCTAGCTCATTCGAAATATGCTTACAGAAGCCTTCCATCATTTTGGTGGGAGGCTTTTGGGTAATAGTGGATGACAAATACGAAGTTGCAGAGAGATAAAAGCAAACCTTGGAGTAAACTTCAAATACAAATATTATATTAAAGCTCAAGCGAGGGATTATGGAAACATATAAAATTGCACATTTTGGAACTTTTGATGCATCTCAGTTGGACTTGGAAATAATAGCAATTTATAACAACGATTTAGAAGCATTGAAAAAACTGCTCGGGAAAAGAATTAATAAGATTATTAAAATAAATGGAGCATATCCCGAGCCTTTTACTCCGCTGGAAGTAGCATTGTACTTAAACAAAAAAGATATAATCAAATATTTATTTGATAACAATGCCTCACACAAAGGAAAATTCCACCCTAAGCCTATTGAAATTGCGGTAAGGTGTTGTGATGCCGAAACAGTGCGGATGTTTCAAAATGATTTGGAAAGTTTGGACGAAGAGAAAAAAGCTGAACTTTTAAAAACGGCTTTTTGGGGAGATCATACGGCTGAAAATATAGACGCTTTAGAGAGTCTCGGTATCACCATAGCCAAATACGGCGGACTTATGTTAAGATATGCAGCTTTTAATAATGATATTGAAACGGTGAGACTTTTCTTAGAAAAGGGCGCCGATATAAATTATCACAAAGCGGACTCGGTATTTAACGATACAAGTACACCAATATTGGAAGCTGTGAGATGCAGTAACCTTGAAATTGTCCGCTTGCTTGTCGAGTATGGAGCGGATACAAGTATCAAAAATAAGTGCGGAGAAAGACCATATTCTCTTGCCGTTAAGAATGGTAACAGAGAAATAATAGAGTTTTTAGCAAGATACGAATCAGAAGATTTACATAATATAGATAGTAAGAATACAGATCTACAAAAGTATAACATGCCGAATAGTCTGGTCGATTTTCTTAAAGACGACAAACTCACGATAAAATTTACCAATGAAAAGTATTGCAAGTTTATACGTTTTTACTCATATCTCGATACTGTAGAAAAGAAATGGAAAAGAAAAAAAGTGCTGTCATTGGTTGCGCAAGTAGACAATTACAGCGCTGTGGATATCGTTTGGCAACCTGATAAACAACTGATTTGCGCTATTGACGAGGAACATAGTACATTTACTCCGCTTGCATCTTGGGAGGAGTTTAGTCTAAATATGGAAAAAATTGTTTTGGCATACTTAAACGGAGAATATGAATAAAAAACTCAATTAATTTAAATACACATAAAGAAATGATAAATACATTATCCTAATATTTTAGAATCTAAAACACACGGAGACAAACAATGACCACCACAACCCAAGAAAAATACGAACTAACCATCACCGCCGACAACTTAATTTCAACGGATACAAGGTTTAATATAGACAATCTAAACCTAGGTGACAACTACGAACCTATAGATGCATATTATGTAACTTCTGATAATGAGTTGATCAGAAGAAAAAGAAATAAAGGTGAGCAACGTATATCTAATCAAACGCTTCCTCGTCTTGCTATGCAGATTTTTGAAAGACAGCTCGTAGCATTGTCAAAGGAAGACAAGAAGGAGTTTCCTATCTGCAAGTATAGTCCTGGGCAGGCACTTATTAGGGGCATTTTTTCAAGTGTAGAAGAATATCGCGATTACAAGAACTCAGTTGAGTATTTAATCTACAGACGAGAGGGTGGTCCACAGTTTGTAATTTATTCATGGAATATGTTTTCAACATTGAACTTTATTCAAGAGTGTGTAAAGAGATTTGGAAGGCAAGGAGAGAAGTTTGTCCTAATATATAGGGATAAGACCGAAAAAACGAAGAAAGGTGGCGAATTTGAAAAAATAATCATTGATGATACAGAAAAGACTTTGATTGAGTGCAAAATCCCATACTCCAAACTACTACTCGAATCCAAAAACCTCATCTTCAGAGGCGCCCCAGGCACTGGCAAATCATATCTTGCCAAGCAGATTGCCGCCGACATAATAAGTAATGGATACACAGATAAATGGGCTGATCTTACAGAAGAGCAGAGAAGGCAAGTTGAGTTTGTTCAGTTCCATCCAAGCTACGATTATTCAGATTTTGTTGAAGGTCTAAGACCTAAAATGAATGAAGATGGAAGCATGGGATTCGAACTACAAGACGGTATATTTAAAAGCTTTGTAGATAGAGCAAGACGAAACTTCGAGGATTCTCAGAAGCCTAAAGAGGTAAGAGAAAAAGAAATATCTTCTAACACCGCACTAGAGGAATTTTTCGCAGATATTGAGTTCGGAGAAGATAGATTTCAAACAGTTACGGGTAGGAAGTTCACTGTAACCGATGTAGACGACAAACACATATATCTGGAAATACTAGGTAATGAGACAGTAAATAGACTCACCCTCAATATAGATGAATTACGAAAAATGCTAGAATCAGGGAAAGATTTTGAAAAGGTGAGAGACCTTACTAAATTTTTCGGTATAAAGTTTACTCAGCAGAGTTACTCATACGATTTTGCTTTATTTAAAGCCATTAAAGTAGCAGGAAAAGCTAACCGAAAGGCAAAAGTCGAAGAAGAACCATTAAAGAAATACATCTTCATTATCGATGAGATAAACCGCGGAGAGATTTCAAAGATCCTCGGTGAGTTGTTTTTTGCAATTGATCCAGGATACCGTGGTCAGGCTGGTGAAGTAGCAACTCAGTACTCAAATATGCACGTTAACCCAGATGAGAAGTTCTACATCCCTGAGAATGTCTATATCATAGGCACTATGAATGATATCGACAGGTCCGTAGATAGCTTTGATTTTGCGATGCGTAGAAGATTCAGATTCGTTGAGGTGAGAGCTGAGTCTACACAGGATATGCTCGATACAATAGCTGATGAAGACATTAAAAATGAAGCTATTGCAAGGATGGATAGATTAAATGCAGAAATTCTCACTGTAGAGGGTCTAAACGAGAACTATCAGATAGGTGCATCGTATTTCCTTAAACTCAAATATTTAAAATTCGCGGACTTCTGGACCGACTACCTCGAGCCACTGCTACAAGAGTACGTACGCGGATTGTACGATGAGAAAGGCATCATGAAGAGATTTGCCAGAGCATATGGATATTCTGCCTTAGATGAAGGTACTACAGATGAAGCAGCTGAAAATTAAGGATAATCAGTACCTGCCAAAAGAGGATTTTTATCAAGTAAAATCCATAGCCTCTTGCGTTTCCGACAAGACGCTTGAGCAACTTGAACGAGAAGGTGTGTTCGTATTCCCTGAGATAATCAAGGACGCGGAAGACATAACCAAGAATCAGATGATTCTACAAAGCTGTAATGACATGTACTGCACTGGAAACGTCATGGGATTTCTCGGCTCTGGTGATGAACGTCTTATCATAGAGTCGAGGTTTAGCCGTGGTGAAAACGACTATTTCTTCCAGTACCTATTAGAAAAGGTACTGGATTTTCCTAATTTCATAAGTCTTGATACGAACGCTAATCAGGAAGAGCGGATGTTTAATCTGCTGCTTTTCCTGTTTCCTCATTATCTCAAAGTTGCTGCTAGGAAGGGCGCATTCAAGACATACATACGCAATAAATACAATGATGGCAACGTGCGGGGAACGATTGATATTGCTAGACATATCAAAAATAATATTCCATTTGTAGGTGATATCGCATACAACCAGAGGGAGTATTCTTTTGATAACTATCTCATGGAGCTTGTGAGGCATACGATTGAGCATATAAAGAGTAAGTCTTATGGCCACAAACTACTTAATAACGTAAAGGATGAGATAAAACTCGTCGTAGATTCTACGCCTCAATATAACGCCGCTGATAGAAGAACTATATTAGAGGCTAACAGGAAAAACACCATTCGCCATGCGTACTATCACGAATATAGAGATCTGCAGAGGCTTTGTATATTAATCCTTCAGAACCAAAAGCATAAATTCGGAGTTGGCCAACGAAAGGTGTACGGTATTCTATTTGATGGTGCTTGGCTGTGGGAAGAGTACATTAACTCACTTATCAGCGATATGTTCTACCACCCAATGAATAAGTCAGGTAGTGGGGCACAGAGACTTTTCGCTGGTGGAATCGGCTTGATATATCCAGACTTTATAGGGAAGAATCCAAATGAAAGAGTCATAGCTGATGCTAAATACAAACCAATAGAGAACATTGGTAACAAGGACTATCTTCAGGTTCTTGCCTATATGTTTAGGTTTGATTCTAAGCGCGGATACTATTTGTATCCTGATTCAATTGATTCTGGGAATAAGTGCCTGATGATGAATGAGGGGTCCACATACGAGGGGGATGTATCAGCTAGAAATGATATAAGTATTATGAAGCTGGGGCTGAGGATTCCGAGTGAGTCATTGAATTATAAGGAATTTACTAAACATATTAATCATAGCGAAAAAGAATTTATAAATACGATAAAAAAGCATATTAAAAACAATATGTTTTTATAAATATGATAGAATACTAAATAATATAGAAATACTTAGCATAATTAAAGAAAGGCAAATTCTGATGGCAAAGAAGAACAATACTAATATTGGCTTTGAAAAACAAATATGGGATGCAGCTTGTGTCCTTTGGGGACATATTCCTGCTGCTGAATATAGGAAGGTAATTGTAGGTCTTATTTTTCTTCGTTACATTTCTAGTGCATTCGAAAAACGCTATGAGGAACTTTTAAATGAAGGTGATGGATTTGAGAATGACAGAGATGCGTATGTAGAAGAAAATATTTTCTTTGTACCAGAAGAAGCTCGCTGGAGTAAGATTTCATCTGCCGCACATACACCTGAAATAGGCACAGTAATTGATGATGCTATGAGGGCAATTGAAAAAGAAAATACAAGCTTGAAGAATGTATTGCCTAAAAATTATGCTAGCCCAGATTTGGATAAAAGAGTACTGGGTGAAGTTGTAGACCTATTTACAAATGAAGTAAAAATGGATGGAACTGAGGCAAGTAAAGATTTACTTGGTAGGACATATGAATATTGTATTGCTCAGTTTGCTGCCTATGAAGGAACTAAAGGTGGTGAATTTTATACACCTTCAAGTATTGTAAAAACAATTGTTTCTATATTAAAACCATTCAATAACTGCCGTGTATACGATCCTTGCTGTGGTAGTGGTGGTATGTTTGTGCAAAGTGAAAAGTTTGTACAGGCACACAGTGATAATAGGGGGAATATTTCTGTATACGGTCAGGAATCAAATGCAGATACATGGAAGATGGCGAAAATGAATATGGCAATAAGAGGTATTGATGCCAATTTCGGTTCTTATCATGCGGATACCTTTTTTAATGATATTCATAAGACACTTAAGTCAGATTTCATAATGGCAAATCCACCATTTAACCTTTCTAATTGGGGTGCAGATAAATTGAAGGACGATGTTAGATGGAAATATGGAATGCCTCCATCAGGCAATGCAAACTATGCATGGATACAGCATATGATTCATCACCTGGCTCCGAATGGGAAAATAGGTTTGGTTCTTGCTAATGGAGCATTGTCATCCCAATCTTCTGGTGAAGGAGAAATAAGGAAAAAGATTATAGAAGATGATCTTGTGGAAGGAATTGTAGCCTTGCCAACTCAGTTGTTTTATAGCGTTACAATTCCTGTAACATTGTGGTTTATTACTAAAAATAAAAAGCAAAAAGGAAAGACACTATTTATAGATGCCAGAAAAATGGGTTTCATGGTCGATAGAAAGCACCGAGATTTTACTGAAGGCATCCAAGAGGATGGAAGTCTTGGAGATATCGATTTACTAGCAAAAACATTCGAAGATTTTCAGAATGGAGAACTGGAGGAGAAAAAAGGATTTTCTGCTATAGCAACAATAGACGATATAGCGAAACAAGACTATATCTTAACTCCAGGACGATATGTTGGAATTGAAGAACAAGAAGATGACGGAGAGCCATTTGAAGAAAAGATGAAAAGGCTGACTTCAGAGCTTTCGGGTATGTTTGAGAAATCTCATGAATTGGAAGAGGAAATTAGAAAGAAACTGGGGGCGATTGGGTATGAGGTATAAATTAGCCGATTTATGTGATATTAAAATTGGTAGAACGCCACCTCGAAAGGAGCCACAATGGTTTAATACTGGGTTAATTTCCGATTATACGTGGGTGTCCATTAAAGACCTAGGAGAATGCAATAAGTATATTGATTTTTCGAGTGAAACAATTTCTCTAGTAGGACAAGAAAAATTTAATATACCTGTTGTAAAAGCAGGGACTATAATAATGAGCTTCAAACTTACAGTAGGAAGGCTTGCCATTGTTAAAAAAAATTTACTGACAAATGAAGCTATTGCACAGTTACCCATCAAAGATCCATCTAAGGTAGATAGAGATTTCTTATATTATTATTTGTTGACCTATCCATGGAATATTCTTGGAAGCACTTCTTCTATAGCAACTGCTATAAATAGCAAAATGATAAAGCAAATGGAAGTAGAACTACCTGATATTTTAATACAAAGAAAAATCGCTAACATTTTGTCGATTGTTGATGAAAAAATTAATATAAATCATGCGATAAACAATAATTTATTAGAGCAAGCAATAACTTTGTATTCTGAACAATTTGCAGAACTTGATAAAAATGGTTGCATTGGCGACTACTGCTCCGTAAAATCCGGTTTCGCATTTAAGAGTTCTTGGTGGGCAAGCTCTGGTGTTAAAGTTATTAAAATTGCTTCAATCAATCAAGATAATCTAAATCTTTTAGAATGTTCGTATGTCGATGAGGATAAAATCGACAAAGCCAAAGATTTTAGAGTGACGGCTGGTGATTTGTTAATTGCGATGACTGGAGCTACTATTGGAAAATTTGCAATGGTACCATATTCATCAGAAACATTACTTGTGAATCAACGAGTGGGTAAGTTCTTTCTAGGAGATAATCCAATAGAAAAACTACCATTCATATATTGCACACTAAAGCAACCTGATGTGTATTACGAAGTGGTAAATCGTGGACAAGGTAGTGCTCAACCAAATATAAGTGCATTCGATATTATGAATATCCCTTGCGTTATCCCTCCTAACGAAGTGTTAGGTGCATTTAACAAAACTGCTCAACCCTTATTTTATCTTATCATCAGCAATCAACTCGAAAATCAACGCTTATCAGCTTTAAGGGACGCCTTGCTGCCAAAGTTAATGTCAGGAGAACTTGATGTCTCTGACATCGAAATCTAAGCCGCTAAATTATTGTTTAGCATATATAATACCCATAACTTCTGTGGGTGGCAGAAGTTAATACCAGGGGACTTCCGCCCCATAGTCGTTCTCTAAGCTTAAATAAAGGAGGATTGACTGTGAAACAAGATTTAATCAAAGATATTGTTCAAGAAATGTTGCCATACTTGAACAATGCACAATGCGAAAAGCTACAAGAGGTTTTGAAAAGCACTCTTATAAGCTATGATGTAACAGAAAACAAGCAATATGAGAATAACTCAAAACAGAACTTTGTAGAACTGTTCTTATCGGCCAAACGTATAGAGGGTTGTTCCGAAAGATCTCTTAAGTATTACAAAGCTACTATTGAAGCTATGCTTGATGAAATTAAAATAGATGTCAAACACATAGTTACTGACGATATAAGAGGATATTTAACAGATTATCAGAAAAAGAAAAACTCAAGTAAGGTTACAATAGACAATATACGCCGTATTCTTTCAAGTTTCTTTTCTTGGCTGGAAGATGAGGACTACATACTGAAAAGTCCAGTAAGACGTATACATAAAGTTAAAACCGGCATTAGCATAAAGGAAACTTATTCTGATGAAGCGTTGGAACTTATGAGGGATAATTGTACGGAACTGAGAGATTTGGCAATTATAGATATGCTTTCTTCAACGGGTATGCGCGTTGGAGAAATGGTAATGATTAACCGAAATGATATTGATTTCAATGAAAGAGAATGCATTGTTTTCGGAAAGGGTAGTAAAGAAAGGGTTGTTTATTTTGATGCAAGAACAAAGATTCATTTACGGAACTATCTTAACAGTAGAAAAGATGATAATCCTGCTTTGTTCGTATCATTAAAATCACCTTACGAAAGACTGAAAATTGGCGGTATAGAAACAAGACTTCGAGAATTTGGAAAACAATTAGGTCTACATAAGGTGCACCCTCATAAATTCAGGCGTACCCTTGCAACTATGGCAATAGATAAAGGAATGCCTATCGAGCAACTGCAACAACTCTTGGGGCATAGAAAAATAGATACGACCTTGCAGTACGCAATGGTTAAACAAAGCAACGTGAAAATTGCTCATCGTAGATACATAGGGTAGAGAGGAAAACGAATATGGCTGAATGGATTGAGTGTAAAATATCTGACATTGGTACGGTTGTTGGTGGAGCTACTCCAGCGACAAAGAACCCTGAAAATTATGAAAACGGAACTATTCCTTGGATAACACCGAAAGATTTATCCACATTCAACAGACGCTATATTGAGCATGGCGAAAGAAATATTACTGAAATAGGATTGAAAAGCTGTTCTGCTCAGTTGTTACCAAAGGATGTTGTATTGTTTTCTTCTAGAGCGCCTATTGGATATGTGGCTATTGCCACAAATGAGGTTTGTACCAATCAGGGCTTTAAAAGTGTTGTTCCGAATGAAAATATCGATCCACTTTTCTTATATTATTTACTCAAATATAACAAAAACAAAATCGAAGGTATGGGAAGTGGAACAACATTCAAAGAAGTATCAGGAAACACAATGAAAAATATTGTTGTTTCTGTTCCTATAGGTAAGAAAGTTCAAGAGAGGATATCATCTATACTTGGTTCTATTGATGATAAAATCGAATTAAATGAGAGCATAAACAATAATTTAGCGGCTTAAAGGTCAATGTTGGAAACATCAAGTTCACCAGACATTAGCTTCGGCAAGAGGGTATCTTTTAGGATATTAAGGCGTTGATTTTCTCTTGTGAGTGCTAGTATCTGTTCAAACATAGGCTTGACAATGCTTTCAAAATTAGCAAGAACTGCTTCACTTGGTAATTCAGTTGGATAATTTTTGAGTATATCAGTTTTTAAGTTTGTAAATACACTGCCGTTTCCAAGTACAACAAGCTTCTTGCGTATAAACTTAAAGTACAAGTACAGATATTCATTACTTAGTTTCGATTGCGCAAAGTATAACCAACCATCGTGTATGCAAGAGTCTACATCAAGGATTTTCGGAATACCGGGTGTAGCACTGTTAGATAAAACCAATGCTCCTGCATTGAGAAAAACAGTTTTCCTTAATCCGGATTCCTTTATACATTCTTTAATATCAATAATAAATGGAGAAGCAATCCCTGTTACATCTGATATTTTGAGCCAGCGTAAGCCTTTTGGAGATAGATATTCTTGTATTGGACGAGGTGAACCACCTCGTTTGATTTCAACAAAATCTCCTAATATACCTGAAATCCAATCTTCCGGGGTTTTGCCACCAAAAGGAACATAATCAATGAACCAAGATTGAAAAATAGCCTGAGCTTGCTGCTCTAAATTATTGTTTATTATAGGAGGTAATGAATGAAATTTAGTGAAATAAAAAAGAATGCCTGCCCTCCTTTTGAAGAAGAAGATAGAGAACTACTACTGCTTTTTAGTTTCTTTCTCCATAAAGCACCTACAATTGACAGCAACCTTGCCCTAAAGAGTTATAAGGACAGTATAAAATGGAAGAATTATATCCGAAATTGGAAAGAAAGCACATACAAGTTTTATGCTTCAAAATTTCCTAAAGATAATGTTTTAAAGCATTACAAACTAGTGAAAACTGCTAAAATAAGTAATAAAGATAGAGCTTTTATTTGTGTAAAAAAAGATAATAGAGAAAGCGATTATGAGTGTTTTGTAAGGCACATAAGAAATTCAATTGCTCATGGATATGTCTACATTAATAAGCAACCGAATAGAGTATATATATTACTAGAGGATTATAATTCAAAAAAAAATAAACAAGCTATTATATTAGTTTCAAAATCGGACTTAATTAAATTAAAAAAAGAAATTGAAAAGGAAATATAAATGTTTACAGAAGCAGATTATGAAAATTCAATAATTGAGTTATTTCAAAATGAATTGGAATACGATTATGTTTATGGCCCTGATATTGAAAGAGACTTTAGCAGTCCACTATATGACAATGTTTTGATGGAATCTCTATATCGTTTGAATAGAGGACTACCTGATGATGCCATACAGGATGCTATATTCAAACTAAAAAACTTTGAAAATGGAGAACTCGTTCAGAAGAACACAGTCTTTATGGATTATCTGCAAAACGGTATTCCTGTAAGATATTTTTCAGACGGAAAAGAATTTTTCTCTATTGTTTATCTTGTTGATTATAAAAATCCATATAATAACTCATTCATAGTAGCTAACCAATGGACATTTATTGAAAATAGTAACAAGCGTCCAGATATCATTTTATTCTTAAATGGTTTGCCAATTGTGTTAGTAGAGCTCAAATCTCCTTCGCGTGAAGAGACGGATGCTTCAGAAGCGTATAGACAGATTCGCAACTACATGAAGGAAATTCCTTCTATGTTTATTTACAATGCTATTTGTGTCATGAGTGATCAAGTGACATCAAAAGCGGGTACAATTACATCTGGTGAAGATCGTTTTATGGAGTGGAAGACAAAGAGTGGAGACTACGAGGAGACTAAGTATGCACAGTTTGATACTTTCTTTGAAGGTATGTTTCAGAAAGAAAGATTGCTTGATTTAATAAAAAACTTCATATGCTTCTCCAATGAGGGGATAAAAACATTTAAAATTCTTGCTGGGTACCACCAGTATTTTGCTGTAAGAAAGGCTATTGAATCTACAAAACGTGCAACAATTACAGACGGTAAAGGTGGTGTTTTTTGGCATACACAAGGAAGTGGTAAATCGCTTTCAATGGTTTTTTATGCTCGCTTATTACAAGATGCACTGGATAGCCCAACATTGGTAGTGCTAACAGACAGAAATGACCTTGATGACCAACTTTATGGTCAGTTTTCAAAGTGTAAGGATTTTTTAAGACAAGAGCCAGTACAAGCAGAAAGTAGAGAGAATCTAAAAAGCTTGCTTGCAGGAAGACAGGCTAATGGTATTATCTTTACCACAATGCAGAAATTTGAGGAATCCTATGAACCTTTATCGGAACGTCATAATATTATAGTTATGGCTGATGAAGCGCATAGAAGTCAATATGGACTTATTGAGAAAATTAAGATTACAAAGAATGAAGCGGGTGAAGATGTAGCGAAGCATGTTGTTGGCACAGCAAGAACTATACGTAATTCACTTCCTAACGCTACATATATTGGATTTACGGGTACACCTGTTTCATCCAAGGACCGAAATACTCGTGAAGTCTTTGGCGATTATATAGATATATATGATATGACACAGGCTGTTGAAGATGGTGCAACTCGGCCTGTTTATTATGAAAGTCGTGTAATAAAATTAAACCTTGATCAAGATACATTAGATCTAATTGATGCGGAATACGATCTTATAGCACTTCACTCGGATGAGAGAGTGATTTCTAAGAGCAAACGTGATTTAGGCAAAATGGAAGTGCTTCTGGGAAATGACAATACAATCAACTCTCTTGTTTGTGATATTATAAATCACTATGAAAATAATCGTGAGAACTTGCTTACTGGCAAGGCGATGATTGTTGCATATTCTCGTCCAATAGCAATGAAAATTTATAAACGTATATTGGAACTTCGTCCTAACTGGACAGAAAAAGTAGGTCTAATTATGACTTCCACCAATAAGGATCCAGAGGAATGGAGACAAATCATTGGAAATAAGCGCCACAAAGAAATGCTTGCAAAAGAATTTAAGGATAATAACGGTAAAATGAAGATTGCCATAGTTGTCGATATGTGGCTTACAGGATTTGATGTACCATCTCTAGCTACCATGTATGTATATAAACCAATGGCTGGACATAATCTTATGCAAGCTATTGCACGAGTTAATCGTGTTTTTCGTGATAAAGAAGGTGGGCTTATTGTTGACTATGTTGGAATCGCAACTGCTTTGAAACAAGCAATGAATGAGTACACTGCTCGTGACCAAAAGAATTATGGTGATACTGACATTGCAAAGGTTGCATATCCTAAATTTTTAGAGAAACTTTCCGTTTGTCGTGATAAGTTTCATGGATATGACTACTCAAAATTTTTAAATGGAACAGATCTTGAACGAGCAAAAGCTATTAGCGGTGCGGTCAACTTTATTATGGGCAGAGAAAAAGTCGATGATAAAGATTCTTTTGTAAAAGAAGCACTTATGCTTCATCAAGCACTTTCACTGTGTTCGTCTATAGTTGATGAAGATGGTAGGTTTGAAGCGGCATTTTTTGAATCTGTGCGTGTATTAGTTCTCAGATTGAGTAATAGCGGTGCAGATAAGAATCTGTCATTATATGAAATAAATAAAAGAATAAGCGAACTTTTGCAGCAGAGTATTAAAAGTGATGGTGTAATAAACTTATTTTCAGATATCAAAGAGGAATTCTCTCTATTTGATCCTAAATTTCTACAAGAAGTTGCAAATATGAAAGAGAAAAATATAGCTCTTGAATTATTGAAAAGGCTAATTGCGGATCAGATATCTGTTTATCTAAGGACAAATATTGTAAAAGCTGAAAAGTTTAGTGAAATTCTGAAGAAATCACTAAATGCTTATCTTAATGGAATGATTACAAACGAAGCTGTAATTGAAGAGCTTCTTAATTTAGCTAAACAGATTGCAAAATCACAAAATGAAGGAGAAGAACTAGGTCTTACAGCTGATGAACTTGCTTTCTATGATGCATTGACAAAACCTCAGGCAATTAAAGACTTTTATGAAAACGAGGAACTTATAGCAATTACAAAAGAGCTTGCAGATGCATTACGAAAGAATAATACAATTGACTGGCAAAAGAGAGAATCTGCAAGGGCAACAATGCGTATGCAGATAAAGAGGCTGCTTAAAAAACATAGATATCCACCTGAAGGTATGGAAGATGCAGTGCAGACAGTCATGACACAATGCGAACTGTGGACTGATAACTTTGATTATAGTAATGACTATTATGTGTTAAATGACAATAGTGAAAAGATGATTCCTTTAGTTGCAGAAGAAAATGAGAAATATAATTAATCAAAATAAGGAAGATATTTTAAAGTAACTAGATGGAAATATGTTTTAAAAAGAAAAATTTTATGTCAAAATCTAGTTGAAATCTCGAAAAGAGGTAATATTTCAATTACCCTTAGTGAGTGGGCTGGTGTGGCTACGTTTATTACTATATCTACATCGATAGTAATAATTTAATAAGTTCAAGTTCCAAAGAATATAAAATTTATTGGGAGATACTAAAATGACCTATAATGACGTATACAATTATTTTATTAATTTTGAAGATATTGATAAAGATAGTGATCCACCAATTACATCAAAACTTGTCTCAAATGGATATAGGCAGATGAAAGGTGGTTATATCAAAAAAGCAAGGGAAAGAAATATTGATAATCCAACACAGTGGTGGCACATAATAAGTCTTTGTGATGAGAAAATCAAAAATGATGAGGGTAATAAGTATTATAGTTATACACCCTGCGGTGAGCTTTTAGTATATATGGCCGAAAGGACAAATGATGGAGATAAGAGAAGTCTCGAAAATCTGATAAATGATATAATCAATAGTAATAAAATTGATAATCGGCGTGAATGGAATAAAGTAATAACGGAGTTATGCTGGTATCAAATAAAAAAAGCAATAGAAGAAAGCAAATAGCTGTAAATTAACGCTATACTGCACAAAAAAATACAAACTTTCTGAAATACTAATCACACAAGAAAATTCTTATTTCAAAAACAACTACTTTTTTGAAATAAGAATGAGATATTCTCAAGTAAAAATAGAATCCAATCTTAAAGGATTGGATTCTACAAAAAAGTACTGTGAATTTAAATAAGTCGGTTTTTACTTTATATTTTTAGAAAGCAGGGCTAATAATGCATCGTTATCATTTGAGCCATCAACTTTGACTAACCCCGTGTCAACTCTGCTAAATAGTGCATTCATTATTATTAATCTCTCATCTTTGTCTATATCTGTTCCTGCATACGTCAACGACTGATAGAATCTGGTCAAAGCTGCTTTCTGACGGTACTCAGTAGCTAAATGATGATTTGATAGTACAATTTTTATCAACACTCTTACTACATAAATGAAGAATGATATAACTGAAACAAGTATAAATGATCTAGAGATAAAAGGTGCTTCCTTGAGATTTCCTAGTGAATAATCGTGTAGTACGATAATGAACCACGCTGAAGCAATAATTAAAGCTACCGAAGCTAAAATAAGTCCCCAAGACCAACATTTTGCACTTCTTTGATGCTCTTCTGCACGATCTCTCCAAAGCTGCTCTGGTGCCTCTAGCTTTAACTTGTTGTTATATGTTTCTTCCAAATCGTTGATTTTTTTCTCTTTGCTATCCTTCCAAGCTTCTATAGTGTTTTGGAATTCATTTAGTTCATGAACCTTATCATCAAACTGTTTCTGAATTTCATTATGTTTATTTTCTACGAATACCGTAATTTCTTCATGTTGTTCATCAGCACTAGATTGAAGTTCTTTCAATCTGTTAGATATTGGGATTACTATATTTGATTCAAAATCTGAAATGTTTTCACCTATGTTTGAAAAATATTGCCGCATAATATACAATGCAGGGTAAAAGGAATGAGGAGTAGGATTTATAAGAAAATTTCCCGCATTGTAAGGGATTTTGTAAATATTTATATATGTACCTACTGCAGATACTAGATCATCATTGGTTTGTTCCATATAAAATGAAACAAAATCTTTAATTTTATAAAATTTTTTATCTTCGTCTATAGGACATTCAAGCGAAATTATATAAACTTTGTTCTCTGAATCTTGTTCTTCTATCCAACATGTGAGTGTGTTATATAGATATGAATTTACTTCATTGATTTCTAAAGGCTCAGCATTAGAAAAGTAATTCCTAACTGAATTAACCTTATCATTCAAGTCTTTCCATAATATAAAAAAAGTATTTGAGTCCTCTTCCGATAATGATTTCCAATAATTAAAATTTCGTTTAACTATTCTTTCTAAATCATCAAATTTATATACCGATGCATATGTGTCAAAAGAAATCGTGTAGCTATCACTTATTTGAAATCTAAATGATATACTTGGATTTATCATATTAGAAATTTGCTTTTTTGTTAAAGTCATAATTTACCTCGTTCTTTTAACTATTGTGATTTTCTCATTTTGGATAACAACAATGCCAATGAGAATATACAATTATACATTACATCATATTGTGAATTACTCTAACCCTACTCACACATCGCCATCTCAACGCTATCGAGATACTGACAGAGCGACTTATTAAACTTCTCATAATCAGCATATGCAA
>ERZ772920.770-NODE-770-length-17602-cov-6.842765_pt1 | contig 17602 bp, 16 predicted proteins | sample MGYA00511469_ERZ772920 | MGnify/ENA primary metagenome ERZ772920 (study PRJEB29015, sample SAMEA2738069) | human oral metagenome | biome: human oral; feature: human-associated habitat; material: saliva | place: China | collected 2216 ... | reverse complement strand
ACTCCTTATGAGGTTTATTATTCAACCTCGTTGCACTTGACTTGACAATTCAAGATAGAAATTTTATACCATCCATGATTATTTTAACTAACACACTTTAAAAATTTTGTCAGTTAATTGTAAAATCAACTTGAACAACTGAATGAAAAAGTAATCCATGACGGATTCTTTGGTAGAATTAAGTTACCACACTAAATTCACGAAAGAAATCAACATCATGGATTAACTTAATTCTACTACATTCACACCTTATATGCAAATGGGTCAGCACCTAAAATTTGAGGACAGATGCAGTCTTCGTATCATTAATAAACTTGGCTATTTTCTCCGTAAAACTGCTGAAAACATTGGTTGCTCTGCTTCTACAGTTCTAAACGAGCTCCGCAGGTGTGTAGGAAAGCGCAATGGTACAAGAGGGCGTAATCCTGAGCATTCTGCTAAACGCGGACAGCAGAATTACGAAATCAATCGTTCACGCTGCCATAATTCTCCTAAGCTTGATTCAAATTCAGAATTCGTCAAATTGCTTGTTAAGCATGTCAAGATTCACAAATGGTCACTTGATGCCTACGTAGGTTATGCAAGAAAATACAAACTATTTGTAGCAGATAAAATCCATTGCACAAAGACACTCTACAATGAGCTGTAGGCAAGGAATCTGTTGTTCTGACATTAGGTAAAAAAAAGACAGATTACTACATCATCATAAAGATCACCGTCAAGGATTCTATTTCATTAAAAACTGCTATGGTAGTACTCGGAGAAGAATATGGTGAAGATAAATTCTCCGAGGTATTTAAGACCATTACTGCTAACAACAGGATTGAATTTAAGGTTCTTAAAAGCTTTGAGATATGGGGTGTTCAAATTTACTTTGCTCATCCGTATTCATCTTGTGAAAGAGCTCAGAACGAGCGCAACAATATACTCTTCCGCAGATATGTTACCAAGGAAGTCTCCATTGCGAATTATATCGATAAACAGATTTTGTGGTTTGCAGATGAAATGAATAATATGCCCAGGCGGTAACTCGGCTATTCAACGCCGGCGGAACTATTTGACGAGTTTTTGGATCAGATATATTCAGTTATCAAAGTACATGTAGCTTAATTTATTACTCTAGTATTCAACTTTGAATTGCAAATTGCATTCTTTATTCATTTACCCATAACTTTACTAAATCTGCATTGTCACTTGATGGAGACTTCTCTATTGGTAACTTAGAAACCTGAATAAGCAATGGCATTTCAAAACTAGTACCGGTCAATACACACTGTCCCGGTGCGAGATTCGGTATTTGATCCTTAGAAATTGAATCTAGTGAATTTATTGTATTTGAAATCATTCTTAAATCTTGTTCATTTACGAGCCTATGAATAAAATAATTATGTAATTGTGAAATAATTGTCGAAGATATATCATATGGGCGTTGACTAGCTATAGTAAGAAAAAAACCAAATTTTCTCCCCTCTTTAATTATTTCTTCAAAAATTTCCAATCTATAATCTTTCCAAGATTCGTCTTCTCTTTTGGACTGTGATGATAAAATATTATGAGCTTCATCAATTATTAAATGAACCGTTGATTTAATTTCAGTTTCAGTAGACAATTTTTCTTTATGCTCTTCATATAATTGTTTTGCGATTAATAAAGGAATCATTTTTTTTGCTTCTGAATTACAGTTTCTAAGAGAAATTACATTTGCTAATTCCCATTCATCAGAAGAATCACAGAGCATAATTGTTCTCTCAATAAGTTTAGATTTTGCTTCTATTCTTTGTATCAATGGGTTTATATGTTCAAAATTTACTTTTCCATATGCTAAGCAATAGATTAAGTATGAATTAGTCACAATTTTTAATTTTTCTGTCACTGTTAAATTTTCAATATTTTCCTTTATTTCATCTTTTTCTAATATTTTTTCAAATGCCTCTCGTTTTTCCTGCTTAAGTTTATCATCAACACTACTTATATAAGTGCTATCTATATAATATGTGCAACCCTGACTATGCCACAAGCAAGTTAACCAACTAATATCAATCCTTTTTCCATCTTCATCACAATATTCTTTCATCACGTCAAATGATATGAGTTCTAATGACTTATTAAGCAAATTTAGCATTTCCTTATTATTATTTTGTTTAAAAGTATTATAAAACGAGGATGCTAATCCATTGATTATTTTATCAACAGTTATATCATTTTTTTCTTCATCAACGAAAAATTTTATTGCTCTCGTCAAAAATGGTCGTTGAGTTTTCTCAGTTGCCGAATATAAAATTGACAATGTATCTTCATCCCAAAATAGACTTGGTGCTAGTGGTAATTTATCACCTTTATCATTTCTAGTTGATAAATTTAAGCATTTCTTATTACTTAGCAATACACCTGGCTGTATATATTCACCATTAAAATCGATAATAATAAATTTACTATTATCATTAAATTTATACGCTATATCATTATTTTCTTGATTAAACAATTCAGTATACAATTTTGTTAATGTATTTGATTTGCCACTTCCAGTATTCCCAAAAATACCCATGTGTGTATTGAACAGATTATCCCACGCTAACTCAATTAAAATGCCACTAGATACACTTTCCCCAATAGGAATTTTATATTTAGATGTAGACGAGTCCTTTTGCAAAATACAACAGATTTCATCTTCAGTTAACAGTACAACTTCACTAAAAATCATTGGGAATCTTTTTATACCAAATTCAAAAACGTTTTTATACATATTACCAATTAAACTAACTTCAATATGTCTTTTAAATCTATATCTAGAAAATTCTCGATTTGTTGGTTCATTTTCTGTATCTTCCAAGAATTCCCTTTCTACTCTCCCAATAATTTTATTTGACCCACGTATTATTCCTACATAACTACCTATAGATATACCATTATATAGAATTCCATTGAAATGAAATGATTCTAAGTTAGACTGTTCATTCATAAGTATTTTTATTTTTAAACCATCAATAGAAACAACATTTCCAACAACATAATTATTCCCCATCACAATCACCTAATAAACTTAACAAATAATTAAAATCTCCTTTTGTTCCGTCAAAATCATCTGGTAGAAAAAAAATATTTTTATATCCCTCAAACATATTTTTTATAGAGTCTTGACTTTCTTTGGAATATGATATTATAACTACTTGTAACTCTGGGTTGAGCAAAGACCTTTCGAAAATATCTTTCAAATGTTCATCCGCAAATGAAAACCCAAATACTATTAGTATCGATTGTTTTTTCTCCAGCTCATAACTAAATGACCTTATTAGCTGATAATAATGTTGTTCTGATACAGTTTTAAAAAATTTATATTTATTAGGATTTATTATTGGTAATTTTGAATATACATAGTAAAATTTCTTTAAATCTTTATCATTTAATTTTAGATTTTGGACATTATTGTTAAGATTCTCTACAAACAAGTGAGTATTTTCATTTTTACTTGTATCTATTATATCTTTAACCTGTTTTGATTTAATTCCTAATTTTTTTACTGTGTTGGATATCTTACGTATAACTTCATTGTATTCGTCTACGATTATTCTATCATCGTGTAATTTCCAAGATACTGAACCATGTAGTTTAAGTAAATTAACAGTAGGAACTTCTCTTTTATAATTATCGTTATAACCACTATGTGTGACATTTAAGTAAAAATTTTTATTATTAATGTATTTAGTAAATACTCCTCTAGAACCGTCATTGAAATATATTAATGGGTTATATACCAAAAAGTCATCAAAAGCTCGTTCAAAAAGTAAATCATAATTTGTTGTAAAAACATTTATTCTTTTAGGACTTTCATTACTCTCAGCTTGTAAAAATTCATAAAATATTTTTATTAATCTCTTATAGTTATAAAACACACTGGCATATTTATTGGATTTAGAAATTCTACTTTTGAACTTATCACTAGGTTCTCCCATTTTTTTTATCCATCTTAAATAATAATAAATATATAGAAACTTCTTAGAGTCATCTGATAAATTTATATCGCTAGCGACTTCTTCAAAAGTAGGGTAACCTTTTCCAAAACTTAGCGATGGATACATTGGTACACTAGCACCTGAACCAATTAAAAAATTTATGTTCTTTCCTCTAATTATCTTGTCAAAGTTATCTGTTTTCATTTTCGTCTCCACAAAATTACCAACCCTTCACTACCTTATATAAATAGTTACATTCATATACTTCAATTACACTCTGAATGTGAAATGATACTACTTAGACTTTAGTTAATAAATCATATTATATTTAAATTTACTGTATTAAACTTTGAATTGCGAGTAGTTCCTCATTATCTAAAGCTGCGACAGAATCACCATCAACATATTTACTAAAAAGATCATTATTAAACAAATCCGCTTGCTTCCAATTACTGTAAATATATTTCTCCTCAGCTTTAGATTCACATAATTTAATAAAATTCATTTGAGCTTCTTTATATAGTGACTCTATATCACATAATTCACTCGCTATATTCTTGTACATATAGCCATGAAAAGTCGAGTCGATATCTATTTTTTGGGACAATTCGTATAAAATAGTGTTCATGAAAACCTGTCTGTATCTATCTGGAACAGTTCTTTTTGTGAATAAAAGTTCAATAAGTAGGCTTATGTTAAAGAAAGGTACTAGCGTCGCAAACATGGCGATATCTTTCACAACAGTATCAACATCTCCAGATTCCCAATGATTAAGTAGAACTATGATTTTAGCTAAAGCTTTAACTATAAGTCTTACTGCATTTTGAGGTAATTCGTCAAGTTTTATACTATAATATACTAATAGATTTTCATTATATTCCTCATCTAATATGCTCATTCCTAAATTAAATGTCATTTTATTGTCACGAGCTTTTGAATAATCTCTATTTCTAAAACTTGTTCCGAAATCAATTATTTTAATAGAGTTATCCTCGGGGTTTATCATAATATTATTTGTATGTAAGTCTCCATGAAATATGTGATTTTCTTGTGCTTTTCGTAATCCACTTAATATGTTCATTAATATTTCATACCTAGTACTAAATGGTCTTTTTATTTCTAACCATTCATTTAATGTGATATATTTTTGTGGGTCCAAATACATCATAACGCAATAATAATACCCATTAATAACACCACTTGTATAGTAGTTTATTATATAAGGAGAATTTATTTCTTTTAATTTTGAAAATTTTTTTAATTCTTCTTCGTATTGTTGATTCCTGTCTTCTCTACTATCTGGAACCCAAATTTTTATTGCAACAACATCGTCATTACAGATACGGCCACTTCCTTTAAGAACAACTGCATTTGCGCCGTTACCTATAATCGATTCAATAAAGTAATTATCAACTTTTATACTATCATCTTTTATTTTAACGCATCCTCCATATACACTTATATTGTTTTTTTCTATTAAAGTATCTTTTTTACCCATAGCATATTTTCTCCGTGTTATTTTAAGATTACTCACAATATGCATATATTTAATTGGAACATTAAATATTACAATGTTTATTCATATATTATTAAGACATAACTCACTTACACCATACGCTTGATTGACACAACCAAACCCAATCCACACATCTTTGTCTTCATATGTTGCTCGGGTTTAATAGCTTTCCATAAAATCACAAAGCAAGCTATTTCCCGAAACATCCACTCACACTCGCAGTAGCTTAGGGACTCGAACTTCGTGCTTCAATGCGCAGTCACTCAGGGACTCAGGCTTTGTGCTTTAACTCGCTTTCGTCTCCTGACTGTTGCGGATGTACTACCTACAGTTCAGACTTAGCAAGGCTTGTCTTCACTGGGTAGTTCTCTCTCGTTCTCGTCTCTGACCCTTGCCGAGGGGCTACCTACATTTAAGCCATCGCACACTCAATGGACCATAACTTAATAAAATAAACCCGAACCACACATCTGTATCTTCATGTATTGCTCGGGTTTATAACTTGTCATAAAATCACAAAGCAAGCCATTTCCCGAAGCATACACTCCCACTCGCAGTAGCTCAGGGACTCGAACTTCGTGCTTTAATTCGCAGTCACTCAAGGACTCAAGCGTCGTGCCTTACTTGCTTTCGTCTCCTGAGTGTTGCGGAGGTACTACCTACAGTTCAGACTTCGCAAGGCTTGCCTTCACTGGGTAGTTCTCTCTCGTTCTCGTCTCCTGACCCTTGCTGAGGGGCTACCTACAGCTCGACCATCGCACTGCGGAGCAGCGCTCGGCCTCGCTGGGTAGTCGTAGTTCGAGCGCTAAATCGCTCGAACTACTCCCACTCAATTGTTCCGCTTGGTTTTGGGGTGAAGTCGTAGAGTACGCGGTTTACGCCTTTGACTTCGCTTGTGATTCTTTCTACGATATGCTGCATCAGTTCGAATGGGATATTCTCTACTGTTGCTGTCATTGCATCTACTGTGTTTACGGCTCTGATGATTACTGGCCACTCAAAGCTTCTTGATCCTTCTTTGATGCCTGTGGATTTGAAGTCTGGCACGACTGTGAAGTACTGCCACACTTTGCCTTCGAGTCCGTTCTTTGCGAATTCTTCTCTGAGGATGGCATCTGATTCTCTTACGGCTTCGAGTCTATCTCTTGTGATTGCGCCTGTGCAGCGTACGCCAAGGCCTGGCCCTGGGAATGGCTGTCTATCTACCATGGCTGATGGGAGGCCGAGTGCTCTTCCGACTACTCTTACTTCGTCTTTGAAGAGGAGTTTGATTGGTTCTACGAGCTCAAACTGAAGGTCTTCTGGGAGTCCGCCTACGTTATGGTGGGCTTTGACGTTTCCGCTTTCGAGGATGTCTGGATAGATTGTGCCCTGTGCGAGGAAGTCGATTCCGGAGAGCTTGCGTGCTTCTTCTTCGAATACGCGGATGAACTCGCCTCCTATGATTTTTCTCTTTTCTTCTGGCTCTTCGACACCTGCGAGTTTATCTAGGAATCTATCTGTTGCGTCTACGTATACGAGGTTTGCATCCATTTCATCGCGGAACACCTGCACTACCTGCTCTGGCTCTCCTTTTCTGAGGAGTCCGTGATTTACGTGTACGCACACTAGCTGCTTTCCTACTGCTTTGATGAGGAGTGCTGCTACTACTGATGAGTCTACTCCGCCTGAGAGTGCAAGGAGTACTTTTCTGTCTCCAATCTGCTCACGTAGGGCTTTTAGCTGCTCTTCGATGAAGGCTTCTGCTAGCGCCGTGCTTGTGATTCTCTCCATGTTTTCTGGTCTCTTATTGCTATCCATTTATTCCTCCCATTTATGATTTAGCTTTCGATTTTGTGTCTTAGTGTTTCAATATATAATATCTTGTAAATATTATAACATTTATTTAATTATTTTCGCTATATTTTTTTAACAATCATAAGCACTGGCTTTAAGGCGCTTATTTCTTCATATCTAGCGTTTGATAAACCACTGCTAGTGTAATACAAATAAAAGAGGAGCACGCTTACTGCGTTACTCCTCTTTTGATATTTATGTGATTTGTCATCCTGTATGCTTTAGCCGAAGAATAGCTCCATGTCTTCTTCTACTGATCCGATTCCTGCGATTCCGAAGTTGTCTACGAGAACCTTTGTCACGTTTGGTGATAGGAATGCTGGTAGTGTTGGACCAACGTGGATATTCTTTACGCCTAGGTATAGAAGCGCTAGAAGTACGATTACTGCCTTCTGCTCATACCATGCGATGTTGTATATGATTGGAAGATCATTGATGTCGTCTAGTCCGAATACTTCCTTTAGCTTTAGTGCGATTAGTGCTAGTGAGTATGAGTCGTTGCACTGTCCTGCGTCTAGTACTCTTGGAATTCCACCGATGTCTCCTAGGTTTAGCTTGTTGTACTTATACTTTGCACAGCCTGCTGTTAGGATTACTGTGTCTGGTGCTAGTGCCTTTGCGAACTCTGTGTAGTAGTCTCTTGACTTCATTCTTCCGTCGCATCCGCCCATTACTACGAACTTCTTGATTGCGCCGCTCTTTACTGCGTCAACTACCTTGTCTGCTAGTGCAAATACCTGCTCGTGTGCGAATCCGCCGACAATGCTTCCTGTCTCGATTTCTGTTGGAGGTGGGCACTGCTTTGCCTGCTCGATGATTGCACTGAAGTCCTTTGTTTCGCCGTACTTACCATCGATGTGCTTGCATCCTGGGAAGCCTGCTGCTCCTGTTGTCCATAGTCTATCCTTGTAGCTGTCCTTAGGTGGCACGATGCAGTTTGTTGTCATTAGGATAGGTCCGTTGAAGCTCTCGAACTCTTCCTTCTGCTTCCACCAAGCGTTACCGTAGTTACCTACTAGGTTGTCGTACTTCTTGAATGCTGGGTAGTAGTTTGCTGGTAGCATCTCTGAGTGTGTATAAACGTCTACGCCTGTTCCCTTTGTCTGCTCTAGTAGCATCTCTAGGTCGCGAAGGTCGTGTCCTGAAATCAAGATAGCTGGGTTCTTTCTAACGCCAATCTGTACTTCTGTGATTTCTGGGTTTCCGTATGCTCCTGTGTTTGCCTTATCTAGTAGCGCCATGCCTGAAACGCCGTACTTACCTGTCTCTAGTGTTAGAGCAACTAGATCGTCTGCTGAAAGTGTGTCGTCTAGTGTCTTTGCTAGTGCTTCCTGCATGAATGCATCTACCTCTGGGTCTGAATCAAGTAGTGCGTTTGCGTGCTTGCTGTATGCTGCAAGTCCCTTTAGTCCGTATGTGATAAGCTCTCTTAGTGAACGAACGTCCTCGTTTTCTGTTGCAAGTACACCAACTCCTGTTGCTGTTGCCATGATTGCGTACTGAGCTCTATCCTCTGTGTACCACTTTGCTGCGTGTGGAAGTACTGAAGCGTCGTCTAGCTGTGCAAGTAGCTCCTGCTTTGTCTTTAGAGTCAAAGCGATTCTATCCTCGATGTACTTATCATCAAAGTTAGCGTTTGTGATTGTTACAAATAGGTTGAATGTAACTAGCTGATCTACTTCTGGTGCAACTTTCTTTCCTTCCTTACGAAGTGCTGTTGTTACTGCTGAAAGTCCCTTTGTTGCATATATTAGTACGTCCTGAAGCCCTGAAACCTCTGCAGTCTTTCCACAGACACCCTGAACTGTACAGCCCTTACCGCCGGCTGTCTCCTGACACTGATAACAAAACATCTTGTTTTCCATATTTCTCCTCTTTTCTATATCTCAAAAGATTTATAAACGATTTCCTTATGTGCCCATTATATGTGCCCCTACATCAAAACTCGGTAACATATGTTACGTTTTGAAAAAAACTTATATTTTCTATCAAAATTTTTTTCGTGCCTTTTTCAATTTGAAAATGAATTTCATATTGACGGGCTTTTTCTCTAGGTATAAAATGAAAATGGTTTTCAATTTAAGGAGATTTGCATATGAAAGCGAAAGGACAATACAACACGAATCAGCGCAAGGAGCTTCAGAGCTATCTTGAGACAATCGCTGGCGAGCACACCACGGTTGCCGAAATCTGCGGGCACTTTAGCGCACTCGGCAAAAGCATTGGAACCTCTACTGTCTACCGTCAGCTTGAGAGAATGGTTGACGAGGGTCTTGTCGAAAAGTACATAGTTGACGCATCTAGCCCAGCCTGCTTTGTCTATGTAGGCGAGCACATGCATGCTCATAACAGACGCCACTATCACTGTAAGTGTGAGAAGTGTGGCGAACTTTTCCACATTACCTGTGACGCACTTGATTCCTTGGAGGAGCACCTTCTTGCGGATCATAACTTTGCTTTTGATAACATGCGTACCGTTTTCTACGGTATCTGCGGGAATTGCCGTAACTAGTCAGTGCTAAAACTTAATTGATTAAGCCTTGATTGCACGCTTTGATGTGCAATTTATTACGTTTTACTGTTATTTTTGATGGAGGAAATAATGAAAAAAATTATCACTTTAATGCTTGTCGCAGTGCTTGCTGTTTGCGCGCTTAGTGGCTGTGGCACTTCCAAATCCGGTGAAGATACAAAAGATAAGAAGATCAAGATTGTTACTACAATCTTCCCAGAGTACGACTGGGTTATGCAGATTCTAGGAGACAAGGCTGACAAGGCTGATGTGACTATGCTTTTAGACAAGGGCGTTGACCTTCACAGCTACCAGCCATCTACTGCTGATATCGCAAAGATTTCAGAGGCTGATGTTTTCATCTATGTTGGCGGCGAATCTGACGAGTGGGTCGAGGACGTTCTCAAGCAGGCTAAGAACAAGAAGCTTAAGGTTATCAACCTCATGGACGTAATGGGCGATAAGGCTAAGGAAGAAGAGGTTAAGGAAGGCATGCAGCCAGAGGAAGAAGAGCATGCTGAGGAAGCTAAGGACGGCAAGGAAGAGGAAGAAGTCGAGTACGATGAGCACGTTTGGCTATCCCTCAAGAATGCAAAGATTTTCACTAAGAAAATCGCTGATGTTCTATCCGAGGTTGATAAGGACAATGCTAAGACCTATGAAGCTAACTATAAGAGCTATGCTAAGAAGCTAGATGATCTAGACAAGAAGTACGCTGAGGCTGTTGCTTCTGCAAAGAACAAGACTTTGGTATTCGGTGACCGCTTCCCATTCAGATATCTCGTAAATGACTACGGTCTAGATTACTACGCTGCCTTCGTTGGTTGCTCAGCTGAATCAGAGGCAAGCTTCGAAACTGTCACATTCCTAGCGAAGAAGGTTGATGAGCTTGGACTTAGCGATGTTCTTACTATAGAAGGTAAGAATCACAAGATTGCTAAAACAGTTGTAGACAACACTAAGAATAAAGATCAAAAGGTACTAACTATGGACTCAATGCAGTCCACTACAGCAAAGGATGTCAAAGATGGCGCTACTTATCTTGGAATCATGGAAAAGAATCTCGAGGTTCTAAAAGAGGCGCTCAAATAAACATCTGCAGGAGGAAAAATGGCTCAAATCATCTGTCAAAATCTATCGGTTGGATATGATTCCAAGGTAATATTAGAAAATCTAAACTTCGAGGTAAACAAAGGCGACTACCTTTGCATCGTCGGAGAAAACGGCTCGGGAAAGACCACGCTCATCAAGAGCATCCTAGGGCTTATTCCGACTATCTCCGGAAAGCTAAAGACGGGTGATGGGCTGAAATCTAACGAAATCGGCTACCTGCCGCAGCAAACTGTCGTTCAGCGCGACTTTCCTGCTTCTGTTAGGGAGATTGTTCTCTCTGGCTGTCAGGGGCGCATGGGACTTCGTCCATTCTACTCTAAATCCGATAAGCTTTTAGCCGAGGAAAATATGAGGAAGATGGAGATAACTGATCTATCAAAGCGCTGCTACCGCGAGCTTTCGGGCGGACAGCAGCAGCGCGTTTTGCTCGCTAGAGCTCTTTGCGCTACGCAAAAGCTCCTGCTCCTAGACGAGCCTGTTTCTGGCCTTGATCCTAGGGTTACTACGGGCATGTATCAGACCATTAAGTCTTTGAACGAGGAAGGAATCAGCATTATTATGATTTCTCACGATGTGAACGCTGCGGTGAAGTACGCAAGCCATATTCTCCACATCGGACACACTATATTTTACGGAACTACCGAGGAATATATCAACAGTCCAATTGGACAAATATTCCTAGAAAGAGAGGGGCAATCTAATGACTAGCCTTTTTAACGACTTCATGCATTATTTAGAATATCCCTTTGTTAGATATGCGATTATTGTCGGAATCCTGATTGCCCTATGCTCTTCCCTGCTAGGTGTAACCCTAGTGCTTAAGCGCTTTTCCTACATAGGAGACGGGCTTTCACATGTTGCCTTTGGCGCTATGGCTATCGCTGGAGTGCTCAAGGTGACAAATCAGACTTTGATAATACTTCCAATCACTGTGATATCTGCGATTTTGATTCTCAGGGCTGGACAAAATACAAAGATCAAAGGTGATGCTACCATCGCGATGATTTCCGTCGGCTCCCTAGCCTTTGGATATCTGCTTTTGAACATCTTTTCGACTTCATCGAATCTCTCGGGCGACGTTTGCGTTACCCTCTTTGGTTCGACTTCGATTTTAACACTTAAGAGCAGCGATGTTCTGCTATGCGTGGTGCTTTCCATCATAGTTGTAGCGATTTTCATCTTTTTATATAACAAGATCTTTGCAGTTACCTTTGATGAGAACTTTGCGATGTCTGCTGGCACAAATGTCAAGCTTTACAATTTCTTGATTGCTGTTATGATTGCTGTTATAATTGTTCTAGCTATGAACCTAGTTGGTTCTCTGCTAATTTCGGCGCTCGTAATTTTCCCTGCGCTCTCGAGTATGAGGGTATATAACAGTTTCAAGTCTGTTACCATCTGCTCTGCCATCCTATCAGTCGTATGTGCAGTCCTTGGTATGGCTATTTCCATCCTCGGAAATACTCCAGTGGGCTCAACTATCGTCGCAGTTGATGCGTTCTTCTTTGGCGTATTCACTTTGATAGGTAGGATTTCGGCAAGGAGGGCTTAGCGTGGTAGATTACAGCCAAGACTAGCTAGGCTAGCAAAATATAGAGAAAAGAGGCAAGGATATGAAGAAGATTTTAGCATGCATCATCTGCCTCACCCTCGCATTTGGCGTAACTGCGTGTGGAAAGGCAAGCGATAAGGATTCTAACGGAGATACCAAGATTATCTCCGATGCTAAGAACAAGCAGGAGAATTCTAAGAGTAATACTAAGAAAGAAGTAAGTAAGAAAGAAGTAAATAAAAAAGAGGTCGCAGGCGATGCTGGAAAAGGCAAATCTAGCAAGAGCAAGTCTAAGACCAAAAGCAATAAGATAGATGTTGACCTAAATAATTTGAACGCTAATGTCGTCTACTCTCAGGTTTTTCTGATGATGACAGAGCCTGATAAGTTCATCGGTAAGCGCATCAGAATGTCAGGTCAGTTCAATGTCTACGCTGCTGAGGAGGGAAACCCAAGCGGCGTTACTGAGTACTATGCGATTATAATTGCAGATGCTCAGGCATGTTGCCAGCAAGGTATAGAGTTCGTATGGCCTGGTCATACTTACCCGGAAGGATTCCCTGAGGTAAAATCAAATGCCTCTGTGACAGGCATATTTGAGGTTTACGAAGAGAACGGCAAAAAGTACTGTCGTCTAATTGCTGACACTGTTGAGCCGCTCTAAGGGGCAATTTGAGGCTCACATATAAATTAATACATTTTGATAAAAAAACACCTATGAGGCGCATCGCTGTGATGCTAGTTCATAGGTGTTTTGTATTGCTATTTTTTCTCGAGCAAATCTGTCATGTTGCGAAGGCTTATCGCAAGTGTTGACGAGTTGTGAAGCAGGGCTGTTGTCGTCGGTGTGAACATACCGAACATTCCCATTCCGATTAGGAATGAATTGAAGCCCAAAATCTGACGATAACTTAGCTTGATTCTCTTCATAAGCTTCATGCTTATCTCTCTGAGTATTACTAGCTCGTCGAGCTCGTCGCTTCCAATCATGATGTCAGCAACCTCTCTTGCGATTGCTGCACCGCTGTTGATTGCGATACCTGCATCCGCCTCTGAAAGCGCTGGTGAGTCGTTAACTCCGTCTCCTACCATGATTACCTTGTGGCCTTTGCTTCGCTCTTCTTTGATGAACTTAGCCTTGTCCTCTGGAAGTACTTCTGAATGGTAGCTATCCACTCCGACCTTTGCAGCGATAACTTTTGCTGTTCTCTCGTTATCACCAGTCATCATAACTGCATTCTTGATTCCGAGAGCCTTAAGCTGCTTGATTGCCTTTGCTACGCCTGGCTTGATAGGATCATCTATCAAAATTACCGCTACGAGCTTCTTATCTATAGCAAGGTATAGATGAGAGTACTCGTTTGGTAGGTCTTCAAAGGCCTGTTTCTTATCTTCATCTATTGTACAGCCCTCATCATCAAAAATGAAGTGATGGCTTCCGATGCAGACCTTCTGTCCATCAAGCGTTGTAGCAATTCCGTGAGCAACTATATACTCTACCTTGCTGTGCTTCTCCTCGTGGTCAAGGTTTCTAACCATAGCTTCCTTAACGACAGCATTTGCTATCGAGTGAGGATAATGCTCCTCTAGACAAGCTGCGATTCTAAGGCACTCATCCTCATTAGTATCGCTGAAAGGTACAACCTTGTGAACTTTTGGAACTGCTTCTGTTAGCGTTCCTGTCTTATCAAATACTATCGTGTCTGCCTCAGCTACTGCCTCTAGGAACTTTCCGCCCTTGACAGTCATGCGGTACTCGCCCGCCTCTCTCATCGCTGAAAGAACTGCGATAGGAATTGAAAGCTTAAGTGCACAGCAGAAGTCTACCATCAATATCGATGTCGCCCTTGTTATATCTCTTGTAATGAGATACTGAAGCGCTGTCGCACCGAATGTGTATGGAACAAGTCTATCTGCAAGCTTTGATGCCTTATCCTCTGTCGAAGACTTTAGCTTCTCAGAATCCTCAATCATGGTGATGATTCTGTCGTACTTGCTGTTTCCGAGCGAGCCCTCTGCCTCGATGACAATCTCGCCCTCTTCGACTACGGTTCCTGCATATACAAGGCTTCCCTCATACTTACGCACTGGCATTGACTCTCCAGTCATAGAAGCCTGGCTTACGTGAGCCTCACCGCTGATGACCTTACCGTCTACTGCTATGACGTTTCCGGTTCTTACAATTACTATGTCACCGGCATTGATTGTATTTGCATCTACGAGAATCTCTGTTCCATCCTCAGCCCTTGTCCATACCTTCTCAACATTGAGAGCCATGGCCTTAGCTAGGTCGCTGATTGACTTGCGATGCGTCCAGTCTTCCATTATCTCACCAACTCCAAGCATGAACATTATGCTTCCTGCGGTTGAGAAATCTCCTCTGAGCATTGAGACTGTGATGCTTGTCGCGTCAAGCACAGATACCTCAAGTTTACCATGTATCAGTGACTTTAATCCCTTTACTATAAACGGAATTGATTTGATAACTATTATTCCAGCTGCTAATGGCATCGGTATAAATAGCTTAGAAAAAACACGTCTGCCTACGTGTAAGCAGAGCTTGTTTTCGAATTCGTATTGTAGCTGTCTATCAGCTATTGTCGTGAGAAGCTCCTGGTTGGATTCATAATCAAAATTAGATAAAGCATCTATGATGTCATCTCTAACGTCTCCTGAAAACTCTATGATCGCAACCTTGGTTCTCTCATGAACCTTTACGCTCTTTACACCGGAAAGCCTGCTGAGGTAGTTATCTAGGATATCCGCTTCTTCAAAGGTCATGCGGTACTGCACTAGCTGCACGCGCATCCTGCCCTTGCTCTCGTGTAATATTCTACACCTCATCCAAATGCCTCCTATATGAAAACTGAAGCACTATTATGCTTCAGCTCCCTCTGCCTTCTCTTCTGCAGCTCTGAGAACTTCCTTAGCGTCCTCAATCATCTTAGCTTCTGCTTCCTGGCAACGCTTCTCGTTGATTTCGTCAGCATCTGCACTGATGTCCTGGCAGTTTTCTCTGATGTTTGTTACTGTCTTCATTACCTCATCTACTCCACGCTTTACAGCTGCTGTAGCGTGTGTGTATACCTTCTTAGCGTCTGCAGAAGCAAGTACCTTAATTCCTGCTGTACCTACCAAAACTCCGCAGCCCAATGTTTTTAGTGTCTTCAATACGTTCATTTTTCTAATCTCCTTTTCTTAAAACTTATAAATTAGGAATATAAATTTTATAAAATACATCCCACTCAAAACTATCATTTAAAGCCATTTTAATAGTCAATGACTATGTTAGTCAAGTATAAAATTTGTTATACTTATGCAACATTGATTAGTCCCATAAATCTTCGGTTTCAATAGAAGAACCTGCGATTCATTTGCACAAAAAGCAGGTCCTTTATATATGAGTGATTTAGATTACTCTGCTACAGTAGGCGCTGTGTACTGTCTGCCTAGAAGCTCCTGGTTAAGAGCGTATAGTCCCTTAGGATCTCTTCCGAAAAGCTCAAATTTCTTTATTAGATCATCAGCATTCTTTTCTTCCTCTAGCTGCTCCTTAACGAACCAGTCAAAGAACTGCATTGTTCTGTAGTCATCAACATCGTGTGATGCCTTGTAAATCTTGTTAATAAGATCTGTGATGAATCTCTCGTGCTGAAGTGCTAGACGAAGCGGTGCATCCATGCCATCGTATTCCTGAGTTGGATTTTCGATTGCATCAAAGATCATTCTCTCGCCATTGTCTATAATATAAGTTCTGATTAGCATAGCGTGGTCACGCTCTTCCTTTGCCTGAACCTCATACCAGTTAGCAAATCCATCAAGACCCTGCTCATGGTAGTAGTTAGCAAAATCTAAATAAAGATATGCTGAGTAAAATTCTGCGTTAACCTGCTTGTTTAGTAAATCTCTTACCTTCTTATCTAACATTTCATCTTCCTCCAAAATTTCAAAACGCTTACAGAGTATTTATATCCGATTTAATTGTATACTAACATATTATATCGAAAATTTTATGTTTTTATTTTAGAGCAACAGCCCTGCAAAGCTTTTGAGGCTTTACAGGGCTGATTTATTTTATATATTTTCTTATTGCTATATCTTTCTTCTTACTATCCTGTAGTATTCTCTTGCTGTGAATGCGAAGATTACTGCGTAGAGAATTGCAAATGCTAGCACGCATATAACTGTACATTCAATTAGAAGTCCAATGTTGAATATGCTAAATATTTCTAGGATAAGTCTTATCATGTTAAAGGCTCCTGCCACATGCAAAATTGCAACTATGAGTGGTGCAAAGAAGACAAAAGTTATTTGCTTTCTTATTGTCTGTCTTACGTCTCTTTCTGACATTCCCACCTTCTGCATCATGTCAAACTTGTCCTTATCATAGTAGCCTTCTGAAATCTGCTTGTAGTAGATTATCAAAGCAGCTGCAAAGGCAAATACAACTCCTAGAAATGCTCCAAGGAATAGGAAGCTATTAGTTAGGCCGCCGAGTATTTTATCTGCCTCATATCTGGTTACATTATACGCATTGGTTATTCCTAAGCTTTCTCCCCTATCACTCCAGTATTCTGTAACACATTTAGATAGAGCAGCATACTTTTGTTCACCTACATCATCTCGATTCTCAATATTTGCAGTCATGAATAGCATATTTCCCATGGAGCTAGAGTATTTATTTGCTTCACCTGCAATTGTATCTGCGATTTCATCATCATGCACAATTATCACATACTGACCATATACAGCTGAGACAGTTGATGCTGGAACCTTAAGTTTCATCTGCTTTACATCAAGATTAATTCCAGAAATATCAAGCTTTCCATTTAGCTTTGTTCCTATTGATATGGCTTCGTTCTTTGATACACTTATTTTCTTACCGCTAAATTTCTCGTATTGATCTGCTGTCATTACGGTTAGAAATTGCTTATTAGCCGCTTGGATAAAGTTAATTCTTTGACTAGCTTCATCAAATTCCACCTTATAACTTTGGAGTACATATGCATTTGTATCTACTAGCTTGATATCCTGCTTATCAACCTTATCTTTGAATAATTTTAGCTCATCATCTATACGTGCGTTAGATGTCTTACCGTTTTCCTTAAGCTGCTCACCATCTA
>ERZ772920.769-NODE-769-length-17602-cov-6.863794_pt1 | contig 17602 bp, 14 predicted proteins | sample MGYA00511469_ERZ772920 | MGnify/ENA primary metagenome ERZ772920 (study PRJEB29015, sample SAMEA2738069) | human oral metagenome | biome: human oral; feature: human-associated habitat; material: saliva | place: China | collected 2216 ... | reverse complement strand
GTAAAATAGAAAATAAAAATTTTAAAATTGAAACATCATTACTTTTTGATGGAATTTTAGTAGGTTTATTTGCTGGAATTGTTGGAGCTAGTTATCGATTACTGATAGGCTATAGTGAAAAACTTGTTCATTATACTTCAGAATTCATTAAAACTGGTTTTATATATAAAGTTATGCTATTGGCTATTTTGATATTACTAGCCTTATTTTCTGGTTTCTTACTTAAACGAGAACCAATGGCTAGTGGAAGTGGAATTCCTCAAGTATCAGCTGAAATTACAGGTCGATTAAATCCTAATCCATTACGCGTACTTATTTATAAAATTACAGGTGGATTAACAGCAAGTTTAGGCGGTTTATCTCTAGGACGTGAAGGTCCTTCTATTCAACTTGGTGCTATGAGTGGAAAACTCCTATCGAGAATTTTAAAAAAGGATAACATTAAAGAAAAATATTTTATTACTTGTGGTGCTAGTGCTGGACTTTCAATTGCTTTTGGAGCTCCATTGGCAGGGGTCTTATTTTCAATAGAAGAGGTTCACAAACAAATCACAAAAAAAATCATTATTGTTTGTTTCAGTGCTGCTGTCGTAGCTAATATAGTTGGTCAATACATCTTTGGACTTACAGCTATTTTTAAATTCCCTGATATTCCATATGTAGAAGTTAGTATTTATCCTTGGGTTGCCTTACTAGGAATCTTATTGGGAATATTTGGAACATTTTATAATGTTACTATAAAAATACTATTTAAAATTTATGAATTTTTAAAACTAAATATAGTTTTTAGACCTCAAGTAGCTTTTCTCATTTCATTTGTGCTTTTTATTTTTTATCCTATAGTACTTGGAAGTGGGCATAATTTAGTAGAATTTTTAATTGAGAATAAATTCAGTTTTATGTTTTTATTAACATTATATTTTATAAAAACTTTATTCTCACTTATATCATTTACTTCAGGAGTTGCAGGTGGTATATTCCTACCTATTTTAATTCAAGGTGCAATACTTGGAACATTATTTAGCAACTTCTTTGATACAAAATACACAGCCTTATTCGTAATATTATCAATGTCTGGATATCTAACAGCAATTGTAAGAAGTCCTATTACTTCAATAATATTATTATTTGAAATGACACAAAAACTTAACTATTTCCTTCCTATCGCACTATGTTGTCTATTCGCCTACATGACGGCAAATATACTAGGGACAAAACCTGTTTATGAATATTTATTAGATCGCATACTAACTAGTAATAAACTAGAAGATAATGAAGTTGAAATGGAAGTGGAAATTCTTACAACAATATCAAACGATAGTTTTTTAGTTGGAAAATCTATCAGAGAAATAGAGTGGACGAAAAACACACTTATTTCTCAGATTGAACGCTCTGGACGTGAAATAGTACCGAAAGGAACAACAGTTTTAGAAGCTAACGATAAACTTACTGTCATAATGCCAAAAGAAAGTGTTGAGACATTCTTAGAAAAATTTAGTAAATAGTTAAAGACTAGAAGATTTATTAAAATTCTTCTAGTCTTTGTTCTTATATTACATTAAAATGTTTTAACGCATTTGTTATTCCATCATCATCTACGCTTGTTGTGATATAATCTGCAATCTCTTTAACATTCTCTACGGCATTCCCCATCGCTACACCTATTCCTGCATGTTTAAGCATATCTATGTCATTACCACCATCACCAAATGCCATAGTTTCCTCTAATTTAATACCAAAGTGTGCGATAACCGCATCAATTCCAGTATTTTTTCCACCAACTTTTGGAATGACATCAGTAAAATGAGTAGTCCATCTTGCTGCTTTTGAATTAGGCATATATGCTAAAAAGTCCGCTTCTTCCTCTTCTGATACAAAGACATTAAGCTGATAGATTTTTTCACTAATTGCTTTATCATATGCTAACGGATCTTCTTTAAAACGCTCTGGATCTCCTAGCTCATCTTCTAACCATTTAACTCGTGAATTTTTCAAATTCATAAATGCTCCATTTAATAAAGCAAAATCGCATGCAATCTTATTCTCTTTAAAATACGGTAGAACATTTTTTATATCTTCTTGAGATAATATCTTATCATTTAAAACTTCACCATTTTCTAAATAGCAATATTGACCATTTATCGTAATATAGCCATCAAATTTAAAATCTAACAAATCATTTAAAAATGTAGTATGAAATGGTGCTCTTCCTGTAGCTATAAATATCTTAATCCCTTGTTCTTTTAATTTTTTTAAAGTATTTGCTGTATTTTCAGGAATTGTTTTTGTTTTAAAACTTCTTATCGTTCCATCAATATCAAAAAAAATTGCTTTTATTTTAGTCATTTTTATTCTCCATCTTGTTTAAATCAACTACACTATCTCTTGTTTTTAATTCATAACCAATTAATAGTTTCATAGCTGTTTCTTCTTTTTTTATTATATTCAATAACATATCTACAGTCTGCTTAGCAGCATCCTTTAAGTCAAATTTTATCGTTGTTAATGGTGATTTTAATAATGCAGATGAAGTATAATCTCCAAATGCCGCTACAGAGTAATCTTCACCTACATTTAATCCCTCTTCTTCAAGGGCCTTTATTGCTCCATAAGCCAAATTGTCAGTTGCGCAAATTAAACAACTATCCTCTTTTAACTTTTCTATATTTTCTCTTACTATTTCATATCCTTCTTCCATTCCGAAATTAGTAATTAAAATATTCTCAAGTTCTATATTATACTTCTCTAAAGCCCTTATTACTCCTAATTTTCTATAGTATCCTACTGCAACATCGTCTTCACTAACACCTAGGTAAGCTACTTTTTTATGACCACTTGCTAATATGTAATTAGTTAGATCTCTTGCTGCATTAAAGTCATTATACTCAACACTATATGTATACTCACCTTCTTGTCCTAACATAACAACAGGAACATCCACAGATTTTATAGTGCTCTCGTAAGTTTTAGTCATAGTTGTTGGTAATAAGATTATTCCATCTACATTCATTCTCGCTAATTTTTTTATATACTCTAACTGCTTATTTTCATCAAAATTAGCATTCATTATCAACGTCTCATAATTATTATCTTTTAACTCTTTATCAAGATATTTTAAAGTATTTCCACTAACAAAAGAATGAAGACATGGAACTATAACTCCAATAATTTTACTATCTGTACTTTTTAATGCCTTAGCAAAGGTGTTTGGTGTGTAGTTATACTTATCTACTATTTCTTTAATTCTTTCTCTTGTTTCTTTTTTTAAATTTCCACCATTAAAGTATCTAGAGACAGTAGTAGTACCTACTCCGGCCATTTTTGCTATATCTACTATTGTCAATTTCTTCATAGATTACCTCCTTAGACCATAACTATAATTATAAACGATTCAACTAAATAAATAAAGAATTATATAAGAACATTTTTAGAAAATATAAATACTAATTTCTTTGTTAAATACTTTATTTTTTCCACCCTGTAATACAAAAAATAATCCACTTTTGATTTTTATTCTAATACAATTCATTTCATATCTTCTAAATAAAAATAATACAAATCACTATGATAATAGTAATATTTACTATTTTTCTTATATTTTAAAACCATTTTCAATATACAATGATAAACTGTATCAGTACAAATTAAAAAAAATCACACAACAGATGTCTAAACACTATCAAACATGCATAGAACAATATGAACAAATAATTTCAAAATTTTAAACAAACCTCTTGAAATCATTTTCTAAAAGTGGTATAGTTTTTCTTGGAGGTATATTATGATAGTTCAATTAAAAAACGTATCAAAACAATATAAAGATGCTAACTTCAAATTAGAAAATATATCATTTGATATCAATAAGAAAGAAGTTATTGGAATTATCGGAAGAAATGGTACAGGTAAAAGTACTATTCTTAAGATGATTAACGGGATTGTTTCATATGATAGTGGAGATATACTTTATAAAAACTCTTCTATAAAATCTATGGACGCAAGCACCCTTAGAAACACTAGAAAAAATCTAGCATACATATTCCAACACTCTAATCTTATTGATAATAAAAGTGTATATTATCATTTAAGTTTAGTATACAAACTAAATAAGGTTTCTGTTGATAAAAAGAAAATAGATGATATTCTTGAATTCATGAATATTACAAGACTAAAAAATAGTCTTTGTGGTAGCTTAAGTGGTGGTGAACAACAAAAAGTTGCTATTGCTATGGCACTACTACAAGAACCTGAAGTTCTACTTTGTGATGAAATCAGTTCTGCTTTAGACACTAATAGTGAGAAAGAGATTTTCGCTCTTTTAAACAAACTACGAACTACAACTGATATTTCGATTGTTATGATTTCACACAGTCTTTCATTATTGAAGAACTTCTGTGACAGAGTGGTAGTTATCGATGATTCTACTATAAAAGATATTGTCGTACCTAATAAAAATGCAAAAGACGATTACGACAGTAATTACTATAACTACGTAAAGGAGTTTTTATTAAATGATTGATTTATTTAAAGCCAATTACGATGGTATTATGAAAGCATTTTGGGAAACAAACTATATGATGATTTACTCTATGTTAACAGTATTTTTCATTTCCCTACCATTAGGTATTATGCTTTTTGCTTTCAGTCGTGATTATTTATTAAAGAATAGAGCAGTTTATGAAGGACTTAGCATTTCTCTTAATGCCCTACGTAGTGTTCCGTTTCTAATTTTTGTATTCATATTAATCCCTGTAAATAGATTTCTATTTAAAACATCTTTTGGGAATATTGCAGCAATCTTGCCTCTTACACTAGTTGGTGTAAGTATCTATGCTCGATTTGTTGAACAAGCCCTTATTAATGTTCCTAAGAAGATTGTTGATAGAGCTATAAGTATGGGAGCTACTAAAATTCAAATTATTAGATACTTCTTATTACCTGCTACAATGGATAACTTAATCTTATCATTCACCTATACTACTATTAGTTTACTAGCGTATACTACTGTAATGGGTGTAATCGGAGCAGGTGGACTTGGTGAATTTGCATTTAGATATGGATATCAAGAATACAATTATGATCTAATGTATTTAATAGTAATAATATTTATTATATATGTATTTATTATTCAATCTATAGGTTATGGATTAGCTAAACGTTTCACAAACAAGAAGGAGAAATAGATTAATGAAAAAAGTATTATCTATTGTTGCTAGCCTATTAGCACTTGTGCTTGTATTAACAGCATGTTCTAGTAAAACTAGCGATAAAAAAGAAGAAAAAAAAGAAGACAAAACTATTAAAGTTGCTGCTCATGTCCCACCATTCACTGACATGTTAGAATTAGTTAAAGAAGATTTACAAAAAGAAGGATATACTCTTGAAATTGTAAAAGTATCTGATAATGTTCAAGCTAACGTTGCTTTAGCAAACAAAGAAATCGATGCTAACTTCTTCCAACATGAACCATTCATGAAACAGTACAACGAAAAAAATAAAACAAACTTAGTAGCTGTTGCAAAAGTTTATAACTCAATTCCAGCATTCTACTCAAAAACTGTCAAAAACATTAAAGATCTTAAAGATGGTGCTGATGTAGCAATTCCATCTGATGCTTCAAATCTAGCTCGTGCATTAAGATTATTAGCCCACGGTGGATTAATCACATTAAACGATCCTAACAGCTATAACGTTACTGTAAAAGATATCAAAGATAATCCAAAACATCTTAAATTTACAGAAGTTGGTCTTTTAAACTTAAGTGATGCATATGCAGAAAAAGATTTAGTTTTCAACTACCCAACTTACATTGCTAAATTAAACCTTACACCAATGAAAGATGGACTTCTAATGGAAGATAAAGCTGACTTTACATATGCTGGTGTTCTTGCAGCTCGTGAAGATAACAAAGACGATGCAAAAATTCAAGCAGTGAAAAAAGCTTTAACAAGCCAAAAAGTTAAAGATTTCTTACAAAAGAATTTCGAAGGTAAAGCTACTGCAGCCTTCTAATAAATATTTATTATTACTAATTCAAAATCTATAATATATACAATCAACAACCTTACCTCTAAATAAAAAATATACTTAATAGGAGAAAATATAATGAAGAAAATAATTTCATTTATAGCTAGCTTAGCTGCATTATTATTAGTTTTAACAGCATGTTCAAGCAAAACTGAAGCACCTAAAAAAGAAGAGAAGAAAGAACCAGTTACTGTAAAAGTAGCTTCTCACACTTCTCCAATGACAGACATGTTAGAAATGATCAAAGATGATCTTAAAAAAGACGGTTACAACTTAGAAATCGTTAAAGTTTCTGATAACGTTCAAGCTAACGTTGCATTAAACAATAAAGAAGTTGATGCTAACTTCTTCCAACACAGACCATTCATGGAACAATTTAACCAAAAAAATAATGCTCACCTTGTAGCAGTTCAACCTATCTACAACGCTACTGTATCATTCTACTCAAAAACTCTTAAAGATATTAAAGATCTTAAAGATGGTGCTGATGTAGCTATCCCTTCAGATCCAACAAACTTAGCTCGTGCTTTACGTTTATTAGATCACGCTAAAGTTATTACTCTTAAAGATCCAAATAGCTTTACAGTAACAGAAGCAGATATCAAAGATAATCCAAAACACCTTAAATTTACTAAAGTAAGCTTACTAAACCTTAACGAAGCATACAATGAAAAAGATTTAGTATTTAACTACCCAACTTACATTTCTAAATTAGGATTAACTCCTGACAAAAACGGTCTAGCTTTTGAAAAAGAAGGAGACTTAACATTCGCTATCTCACTTGTAGCACGTGAAGACAACAAAGACGATGCTAAAGTTCAAGCAGTTAAAAAAGCATTAACTAGTGAAAAAGTTAAAGAGTTCATTAACAAAGAACTTAAATCAAAAGGACACGCAACTCCTGCGTTCTAATATAACAATTTTGATCCGGGGCTGGAATTTTTTCCATACTCCAGATTTAATATACAACCAATTATATTGGATAATTATCTTTTTGTATATAAAAATTGAAATCCGGGGCTGGAATTTTTTCCATGCCCCGGATTTAGTATACAACCTCATTTTTATAGTTCTTCTTATATATATGTATAAGTAATGACTTATTTCATAGTTCTGTAATAGATTCATTATCATTTATAATATTATATATCTTGTCAAGAAGAATTTTAAACCCTTTCATCTCTTCTTTGGTATATGATTCTAGATTTTTTGCTAAATCTTCTTTTACGCTTTGCTTTAAATCTTTTGGTATATCATTAAAACCATTAACATCCGCTAGTTTTGATAAAGCAATATTTTTCTTATGATCGTTTGAAAAATAATCTTCTATTACAAAAGTATCTTTGGTATATCCTTCAGTTACAGGTAATTTGAAAAAATAGAATTGATCTTTTTTATATGTTTTTTCATCTGTCTTATCTTTTCCTGTATTTATTATCTTTTTTAATCCATCCCCACCCGCATCATCACGATCGAATACAACAATGATTTTTTTATCAGAGGGCATAATTTCTTTTAACTCATTTACCATGTAGCATACATTTTGTGCTCCGCCACAATGGATAAAATCAACATCTCTTAACAATCTATATTTTTCTTCATCAGAGTAAATATCAATTGCCTTCTTTATATATGCAACATCTCCTTGACCTTCCGTTAAAATTAAAGTTCTAGTCCTTGAAATGAATAAAGCATGATCTACATATTTCCATTGCCCATTAGTTAATTTATTTATCGAATTTGACACAGAATCATATGTAATCTTACATTCATTATCATCTCTATCAAAGAAAATTACTTTATCTTCATTAAAAAGTTGTGACATAGTAGGGGAATGTGTTGAAATCACAAACTGACTTTTAGTGTCACTACATATCAGATTGTATATTTCTTCTTTTCTACTCTCATGAAGATGCGCATCGGGTTCATCAAAAAGATATAGATTTTCTCCAGAAGTAAGATTTATTGCACCATATATAAGTAATAGCTTCTTTTCTCCTTCCGATATATCTTTTATTCCCACATCAGAATCTGTGATTATCTTAAAATCTGTGATTATTTTAAAGTCTTCATGCAAAATAAGAACCGCCATATTATATAATAGATCTTCTTCATAACCACAGATAGAAACAAGTTCTTTAAATTTATCAATATCTATTACCACACGTTCTGATCGTTCAGGATTGATAATTTTTAAAATTTGCTTTAACATCTCGTTTTTGTTGCGTTTCATCTTATCATTATCAAAAGTCATTTCTATATTTTGAATTCCTGATATACTCAATCCACTCAAATAATCAGAAGCATCCTGGCTTTCCATAATATACAGTATACTTGCTATAATCTCCCAATAATAATGATTAAAATAGATCATACGCTGCTTGCGATATGGTATTGTGTTCTTTATATATTGCTTATTATAATTATCATATATCTCAAAATAATAATTATCCCAAAGCCTCGTTTCCTCACCACTATATACAGCTATTACATGCTCAGGTAAACACTTCACAATATCGTCTTTTGATAAGTGAACAAAATCTTCACCTTGTTTATATTTGGCTACTATTTTTCCATCTGGTAAATTATCAAGGTGAATAACAATATCGGATGGTGATCCTGGCAGTGATAAAGTAGCTGGAATTGAGATCTGATATTCAAGTTCGAACTGAAAATTTGCAATCAGCTTATCTTTACTTAGATATAAGGATGAAAAGATTGCGCTAATCACTTCGAGTAGATTACTTTTTCCAGAACCATTGAGCCCAACAATTAATGAACACCCGTCAGATCTTTCAAAATCGATATCTATATTTTTTAGATTTTTATAATTATTTACTTTTAATTTTAATAGTTTCATAACACTCCTTTACGAGCTAATTAAAAATTTCGTTTTCAAAACCTATTTTTGCTTGTTTCCTAAACTCTTCTGCCTTCTCGTAGTATTTATTAGCTCCGTCTTTTTGTTTGTTAAATCTATCGATAATTCTCTGCTGTTCTGGAATAGACGGTACAGGAATACGAATAGCACCAATTTCATCGCTGTTAATATTACATTGTCCCGCAGTTTGTCTACTTACGCTATCTATTTGCATCCTTACGATAGGGAGCATAAACATGATATTTACATATTCTGGAATAACAATGGATGTATTGAATCTATACCTAATAACATACGAAGCATAAGTATAATCACCATCCAAATTAAAGATTGCTGATTTCCCAACTAATTCTTTACTATTAGTTCGATTAATAAGAAAATCACCTTTTTCCAATAACCATTTTTTTGGTTCACTAGCAGTTATAGCGGACTCCTTTGGTAAATATTTTAATTCGCTACAATCTAGTTCTCCGTTAACAATATTAGGCATACGTAGCATTGGGATCATGCCTTCATCTTGTGTTAAGGATGCTTTAAGAGATAATCCAAATAAGGACTCGATTTGTAATTCCGAAATAGGTTTATCAGGGATAGTGGAAGCTATTAAAAATCTTATTCAGATGGTTCTTTTTGTTGATATATCCAACTTCCCATCTATCAGTGGCAGTAAACGAAACCGTACTCAAAATTGATTCAGTATTTTCTGTTTTTAAGTCATCTTCATTTAGAACAGAGACTTCTGATTGGATATCTTTCAACAATGTCAAGCCATATTTATCACCTTTAACGACTTCTGCCGCTGCCCTGTTTAATAATTCATGATATTCGTTCAATATTCTCTCTTGTTCAGTAACAGAAGGAACCGGTGCTTTAATTGCTGCTAATTTTTCATAGCGCAAGGTTTGTCTTACGGAACCAGTTGTTGAATCTTTTATCAGTGAATTAAATAAATCACTCTTCATCATCAACCATAGGTATTCAGGCAAAATTGTATCTTTACAACTAAATACAACATAAGCGGGGCTGATATAATCTCCTTTTAAGTCAGATGTCTTAATACCTATAGAACCAACGTTTATACGATATGGGTTATAAGCTAACCAATTTTCTTTTACAATATGATATTTTTGCTTAATTGATTTTCCTTTTTCTATGCTTGCATCGAACATACCTATCTTATTTGAAACACCCAATATTGCAAAATCATCATCCGGATAGTCAGATGGAGATATTTTTTCTGTGTGATGAATAAGATGCTTACCCAATTCTACAATAGGATAATTTGAATTAAATTTAGAGAAAAAGAATTGTTTCACATCCCATTGGATTATATCTGAAAACTTAACTTGTGATAGAAGTAGTGATTGATTATTCATATAATACTACCTCCTCTTTACCATTCACCCGTATATATGTATCGTTATCAACTTTATATAATACGTCACTTGTATTAACAGTCCACAAATTAACATTTTCACAGTATTCACGGTATTCTTTTACCAAAGCTTTTAACTGCTTATTTTCAGTTGCAGCCCCAGTAGTTGTAATTCCAGCATCATCAACTTTAGCAATTGGCACATCATAATCAAATTTTTCTTTTACAAGAGGTTTTACCTCATCTTCAATGAGTTTTTGGATAACCTTAAGAGTACTTTCAGCATCTTTTTTATCTGATTTGTTTTTCTTTTGTTCCATTTGAATCTGTTCGATTTCACGCTCGATTAAAGCTATATTTTGCTTATTCTTTTTGGCAATTTTAAGTTTGGTACGAGCCTCTTTCAAATCACTTTTTAATGATTCAATAAGTGTTTCACAATTAGAAATTATAGTATTTTGTGCATTAATCTCTGATTGATGTTTTGCCATTACTTCTAATAAAGCTTCTTTATTGCACTTTTCATACTCAGCCATCTCTTTGTCTGTGAATTTTTTCATGAAAACAAGACTAGGTTTCACTGTTGCTCCAGCAGCAATAAAAACGTCTTGTGGAATAGAACAAATCAAAATTAATTTTGCTTTCCCTTCAAAATATTCTCTTACCGATTGCAGATTCTTGTTATTAAGGACACCTTCTGGAAGCACCATTCCCATACGTCCACCTTTCTTTAACAGACGCAAGCATCTTTCCATAAAGAGAACCTCTGTTAATGTAGAGGTATTTCCTAAATCATACAGGGATAATAGCGACCTCCCAATATTATCATCCACCTGTTTTAATGCATTGTCATAAGCTGTACCATACTTTTTCTTGTATTTCTTTTTCATATCCTCATCGGTGAATTTATCAGCTTCAGAAATTAATTGATTCCTGTCTACATTCTGTCCGAATGGAGGATTTGTAAGAATAACATCAAATCTTTCTTCAAAAATACCATTTACGTTAAGCAGACCATCATGATGGTGAACTCCACCATGACCATCACCATGCATTATCATGTTCATCTTAGATGTACGAGCCATTCTAGGATTTGCATCTGTACCGTATATACAATTTCGTGATAATTTATACATACGACTTCCTTCAACACTTGTATCTAGTTCAGTATTTAAGGCATTTTGCATATCATCAATTTTTTGTAAAATATTAATTTGCTCTGACTCATGTTTTGAGTCAAAATTTTCTCCTTCTAATTTTGCTCTTAATAATTCTTTATGTTGTCTAACATCAAACTCGATTTTGTCTCTTACGTATTCAAAAGCCTTAATTAAGAACCCACCCGAACCACATGTCGGATCACATATTACTTCTCCCTCCTGTGGATCAAGTATTTCGGTCATAAAATCCACAATTGTTCTTGGTGTAAAGAACTGCCCAAGCTCTCCTCGAAATGTGGTGCCAAGAAACTGCTCAAACGCGATACCTTTAACATCATCTTGAGTATCCGAAAGATTGAAGTTCTGTAATCTTTCTAATATTTGTACAAAGCTATTTTCTCGTATTTTAATTTCGTCACTCTTCTCGAAAAGGTGATCGTCTTTAAACTCCTCTTTTGTAGTGCTGAATAATCGTTGCATATAAGACTGAGCATAAAAGTCAGTTCCTTTCAGCCCAGGTCTAACGTTTTCCTCGTAATTTTTAGACTCTACTTCATACTGTTTTCTCGTAAACACCTTTGTTCCCTTTTGCTGACGTTCATATCGAATCTTCATAAATAGAAGTTTACTTATTTCATCAAATGCAGCCTCTGGAGAAAGCTTGTCATTATTTCTAATGATATTGTGGCAAGCTTGTAATGTTTTTGTAAATTCTTCTCTTGTAAAAGTTTTGGTCTGATTCTTAATTTGCTCAATCTTCTTAGCATCGGCCACATCTTTCGCTGTCGGAATTGCAACGACTTCTTCTAGCTTTTGAGGAAGATATGTTGGATCTACATTGAAAAATTTTGTTTCTTTCTCATTTGTAGTTACAAAAAATTCAGCGTGAGCCCAAGAAGCATAGTTAAAACCTTGATAATAATCTTCAACACGTACTTTTACATTTTCTGCTTTACATTCAACTACAATAAATGCAGCTTTCTTTGCATCTTTATCTGCTTTACTTTTCCATATGACAATGTCAGCTCTTGCCTTTCCTTGACCTCTTGATGAATTATTTACCTTTAGTTCTTGTGACATTTGGTCTAGGTTGTATCCATATTCATTCACCAATACAGTTATATAATGTTGTCTAACCTTTTCTTCTGGTTTTGCAACAAGCCACTTATCCTTCAATGGGGCATATATCTTTCCATCTTTTTCTTGTACTTCTAACTTAGTCATGTAGTATTCTCCTATTTTTCTATTTTGTAATCAAGCTATTCTTCCTCTAGCGTTACATAAGGAAGACTATTCTCTAAGCAAAACACATTAATGCTTTTCATTGCTTTCAAGTTTGGCTTTGCACCTCCTGATTCCCAACGATTTACAGTAGAAAAAGCTACACCGATTTTATCGGCAAAATCCTGCTGTGTTAGGAATGAACGCTATCTTATTTATTTTATTTCTTCAGGGAAACTCATACGCATCTTCTTTTCATTTTTAAGTCATTAATATAGCGTTATTATACCATGTTAATGTTAATTTTTCTAGTCCCTAGTCCTTTAAGGCATTGTTCTTGGAGGATATTTTACATTCTGCCAGAATTCTTATTTTATCATTTTCATTATGTTTTTTGAATCATTCTTATTTACTTTATACCTTTTAAACTGCAACTACAGACTAACCTCACTCCTGCTTTGACAGTTTCAGACACAATAAGCCCCTGATGAAAGGCACAGTTATAGCGTTTAATCAGGGTGAAATTGTCATAATTTATATATATACATTTTTTTATATAGGCTACATATCCTACTAAAAGAATTTTGTTTATATTTTTTATAAGTGCTTGCCTAATTCATCTATGTTTATTTTTAATTGAGCTGCGGCCACTTCAGGAGAGATATGGCCATTTTTCATTAGAGTAATAACTGCTTGTTTCAGCCCTAGCATCATACCTTCTGCGCGGCCTTCTGCGAGACCAGTTGCCATTCCTTCTGCACGGCCAGCTACCATACCGTCTGCATGATCAACGGCACATCCTTCTTCCTGAGCATACATATACGAAGCCCAGTAATGGTCTTGTTGTCTTGTTACTTCATCATACATACGTTGTTCCTCCTTATTCCAGTTTCTAACATTAAGTACATCATCAGCCTAGTCAATCACTTGTACTGGTTCGCTTGTATATTTCTTATTCCCGAAAAACTCCAGCCAACGCACTTTATTATTTCTTTCTTTTAGTTCTAGTTTATATTTTTTTAGTTTTAAAAATACGATTTTTAACAAGGGCATTTCTTTAGTGTCGTTATCTACATACATTTTTAGTTCTGTTTTTCTTATTTCTTTTTTGATTAAAATAATACTTATAGGATTTTCTCCATCAAAGTAATTTTAATCGACAATGGCTGCCACATAAACTGGCGGTAATTTTTTATAAATAGCCAATTTTTCTTTTTCTGTTTGTTTTAATCTTTCGATATTGTCATTAAGCTGTTTACACAGATGTGTCCAAATACGATTAATAAAAAACACTTGTTTCGCTAATTGAACTTCAATGATCACCTACCCGTGATTATCTAGTTCAACTAATATATCAACAGCTATATTAAAGTATGTTTCTACATTGCTGTTGGCTGCAAAGATTTGATTTCCCTCAATTAACTTCACACTTTTAGCTGGTAAATCAAAAATATCTTTTACAAACTGTAACACTACTTACTCGTTACAAAATACTATTTTAACTACCAGATCATAAATAGGTTTTATATTTTTATGTCTTTCCCCAATTTTATTCACTTAATACTAATGTTATATTATCAAAAATTACACTAATATAAGACTCTTATTTAAATAAACCAAAAATCATTTATAATTACACGCAACAGCTAATGTACTAAAGTTCACACATACAGAATTTTACATAGAGAAAAAGAGGCCTCACTATTTTAAGGGTCACACAGCTCAACTAATTAGAATTCAGTTCGCTGTTTGTCGTAACCACTGTCAAAGACAAAAAAAGAAACTGATTTTTACATCAGTTCCTTTTTATTAATTATCTTATTTGTGTAATTCTTTTTCGAAAGCTTCTCTAACTTGTCCTACTGAGAATCCGATGATTACTTGAATAGCTTTACCGTTACGAGCAACTCCTAGAGCTCCAGAACGTTTTAAGAATTCATCATCTTTTACTAAGCTTTCATCTTTAACGTTAACACGTAATCTTGTTACACAGTTAGTAACGTCTACGATGTTATCTTTACCACCTAAACCTTCTAAAATGATAAGAGCTTGATCATCGTGAGTAGCTGCATCATCTTTAACTTCTGGTTTAGCTGCTTCTTTACCTTTTTCACGGTACTCTTGTTTAGAGTATAGTTTTGTTTCAGCATCATCTGCTTCACGTCCAGGTGTGTTTAATTGGAATTTAAGAATCATAAATCTAAATACGAAGAAGTAGATTACTGAGAATACTAATCCAATTGCGATTTGAACGAATACTTGAGATGAGTGGTTTTTGAACATTGGTAACCAGTTAAGAGCTAAGAAGTCGATTAATCCACTTCCGAAGTTACCTACAACTCCAAATTGGTACATAGTTGCTGACATTAATGCACCTAATACTGCGTGAGTAGCGAATAACATTGGTGCTGCGAATAAGAATGTGAACTCGATTGGTTCAGTGATTCCTGTTAAGAAACCAGTAAGTGCTGCTGGGATTAATAACCCTGCTACAACTTTTTTCTTGCTGTCTTTAGCTGTTACATACATAGCTAAAGCTGCTGCTGGTAAACCAAATACTTTTGAGTTACCGTGTAATGAGAATCCACCTTGTGGGAATAACTCTTTTAATGGAGTTGAGCTTTGAGAGAACTCTTGAATGTGTTGTACCCAGTAAGCTGTGATTCCATTTTCTACTACTGCTGGTCCAAACATGAATGGTCCATAGATGAAGTGGTGTAATCCTGTTGGGATTAAAATTCTTTCTAGGAATGTGTAAGTGAATACCCCTGCAACTCCAGATACTTTTAAGAATCCTTGTAATGCAGCGATTCCTAATTGAACTTTTGGCCATAATAAAGCTGTTAAGAATGCAGCTGGAATCATGATAAGGAATCCTACTAAGATAACGAATGTTGATCCTTGGAAAATTCCTAGTAATTCAGGTAATTTTTTATCAAAGTATTTGTTGTGAATCCATACTGAGATAGATGCAATAACGATAGAACCGATGATTGAAGTATCTAATGTGATTGCTCCAGCGATTCTTGTAATACCTGTAGGTAATTTAAGAGCTGGTGTTACATCTACTCCAAAGAATTTGAATTGAGTTAAGAATCCGTTGATGAAGTAGTTGAATACCATGTAAATTAAGAACGCTTCTAATGCTGCACGACCGTTTGCTTTTTTAGCAAGACCAATTGGAATACCAAGTGCGAATACTACTGGCATTTGATTGAAGATTGTCCATCCTCCTTGTTCAACTACGAACCAGAAGTTATACCAAAGAGTACCCTCTGTCGCGATGCTCCCTACTAAGTTAGGGTTTTTAAAGATTGAAGTTAATCCAACTACTAATCCGAAGAATGCGAATATAATAGATGGCATTAACATAGCGCCTCCAAAACGCTGAATTTTTTGTAACATAACATTTTCCTCCTTTTTTTATTTTTCTGCTAATGTTACTTCTAAGCCATTATGATCAGAAATTATTGGATAATTATCATCATTAAATATAACAAAACTTTCTTTTACGTCCAATTTTCTATTAATAAAAACATAATCCAATTTTTTCTGACACATAGAATCTTCCCAACCACTTATATTTTTATATACGGTAACTCCCCCGTCTTTTTTCTCGGCTAATTCATATGTATCATATAATCCTTTATCAAGTATTCTTTTGTAATCATCTACTTGATGGAAATAATCCGTATTGAAATCTCCCATGAAAACTTTAAGATTTTTGTTATCTGTATAATTAATTAGGTTGCTAAGATTTTGATCTATGTCTTCCCCTTTACAAGTTGGCAAATTCATATGACAACTGTAAAATTCTACGATCTCATCATTTATTTTAAGATCTACTTTTAAAATTTTTCTTGATTCGATAGAAGTTACGGTTTGTTGTGCCGTACAGTAAAAATCCTCTACGGCAACAACTTCACCTTTAGCTAGTATCGCTAATCCTTCTTCGAATTTATCAAATCCAATATGAGAATAAGTCCAATAATAACTGTAACCTTCTTCTCCATATTCTCTAATTTTATCTAATAATAATTTTCCGAAGTTATCTGTTTTTATCCCTTGTTGAACATCTTCACTATTAATCAATTGATTTACTTCTTGCATGGCAACCACGTCATAATTTTTTTCTACAATTACCTTCGCTAAAATATTTAATTTTTCTAATTGATTTTCTTCTAACCAACTATGAACATTAATCGTTAATAGTTTCATCGTATGTTCCCCTTTATTTTTATTTATTCCAAATATCTTCATTATATTGAGCAATTGTACGGTCAGATGAGAAGAATCCTGCTTTCGCAATGTTCGCGATAACTTTCTTCATCCATAATTCACGGTTTTCGTAATCTGCTAACATTTCTTCTTTCTTAGCATAATATTCCTCAAAGTCAATTAGTGTCATGAACCAGTCTTTGTTAAGAAGTTCGTTGTATAATCTTTCTAATCTTTCTTTATTTCCTAATTTCACTAAATCTTTAGAAATAATGAAGTCAACTACTTCTTTAACACCGTCTTTTTCATAGTATTCTTTAGAAACATATCCAGCAGTTTCGTAAAGTTTAATGATTTCATCACTTTCTTTACCGAAGATGTAGATATTTTCACGACCAACTAGTTCGTCAATTTCCACGTTAGCTCCATCTAAAGTTCCTAGAGTTAGAGCTCCATTTAACATGAATTTCATATTACCAGTTCCACTTGCTTCTTTAGATGCTAATGAAATTTGCTCTGAAATATCAGTTGCTGGAATTAGTTTTTCTGCAACACTTACGTTATAGTTTTCAACTAGGAATACATTTAGGTATTTATTTACTTCAGGATCATTGTTAATTAATTCTGATAGACATAGAATTAAGTGAATAATGTCTTGAGCTATAATGTAAGCTGGTGCTGCTTTACCACCAAAGAATACAGTGATTTTTCTTTCTGGTAATT
>ERZ772920.768-NODE-768-length-17628-cov-3.347806_pt1 | contig 17628 bp, 18 predicted proteins | sample MGYA00511469_ERZ772920 | MGnify/ENA primary metagenome ERZ772920 (study PRJEB29015, sample SAMEA2738069) | human oral metagenome | biome: human oral; feature: human-associated habitat; material: saliva | place: China | collected 2216 ... | reverse complement strand
TATTTTGATACTGTCCATTAAAATTACCAACCCCAAATGTTCCAGACTTTTCACCAGTAACTTCATATTGGTTTCCAAAAGCTGAACTCCATTTTCCACTGATTTTATTTTTAAATCCAAAAGCTGAACTAAAATCTCCATCAGCTTCATTACTACTTCCAAAAGCTGAGCTATGTCTTCCACTAGCTATATTATGAAATCCAAAAGCTGAACTAAATTCTCCAATAGCTCTATTTGCATTTCCAAAAGCTGAACTCCCCGATTCATCAGCTATATTTTTAAATCCAAAAGCTGAACTTTCAAGTTTAAGGGCTTCATTATCAATTCCTGCTTCTGTACTATTAGCAGCAGTTCCTGCTTTAATAACTGGTGGAGCTGAATAAGAAATACCAGCAGTAACTAAAAGTAAACTAAAAATAATTAATTTTAAACTAACAATTTTTTTCATAAAATTATCTCCTAAAAAAATATTTATATAATCTTAAACATTGTACCAAAAAATATACACACAGCAAATATAAATATTATATTGAAATAAGTAATTATGATTTATTTGGTGTATAATAACTTGTGAAAACAAACTACACCCAAAATCTTTGACGCAAGATTGAAGGTGCAGTTCATCTTTACAGTCTAATTTAATTTACTAATTTTTATTATTGATAATATCATTAAACTTGCGCTAAATAACTGAACGGGGCTTAATACATTTCCATTTATAAGGTAGTCAAAAATTACACTTGATATAGGAAAACATAGTTCACACATAGTAGCAACTTTTGCTGTTATGTATCTAAGTCCAAAATAATAAAGTAAAATTGCTCCACTTCCTGTTGTCAAAGCAATAATTATAAATATTAACCAATTTCCAGCTGTGGCTACTAAAAAATCTCCAAAACCAGAAGTAAAAGTTACAATAACAAACATTATACAACTTGTCATCAAATATCTTAAATAAAGTGCTGTTCTAAATGAGGCAGATTTTAAAATTCTTTTTCCAAATACAGTTGCTGAACCAAAAGAGAAAGCAGCTAGTATTGAATAAAGAGAGGCAGGTAATAAATTATCACCTGAAACATTTTCTGGAAGATGAAATTCAAATGTCAAAAGATACCCTCCAAGTAATGCTAAAAATCCCCAAAATAGATATGCTCTTTTTAATTTTTCTTTTAAAAGCACCCTTGCCAATATTATTGCAAATATAGGTTGTAATTTTTGTAATAATGTTACAACTGTTAGATGTTTAAAATTTACCAAGAACAATGCTTTAACTATTGACAAAGTTCCTAGACAACCCCCAAATAAAGCTACACAAAAAAAGAAAAATAAATCATTTTTTTGTAACTTTTTAATATTTTTAAACTCTTCTTTTCCAAAAATAATTGACATAAGTATCAATGGTAAAAGATGAAGTATAAAAACAACAAATGGAACTTGTAAATTAAATAATCTAGGTGTTAAAACTATTCCATCAAAGCCCCACATAGTAGCAGCTAAACAAACAAGTAAAGCTCCTTTTATATGATTATCCATTTTTTAAAATCACCTCAATTAAATAAATATATTATTCTTTTAAGAATTTGTCAACAATTATTTTTTAGTTTATAGCTAATAGAAAGAAAATAAGTTATAATATAAAAGAAAAGTTAAATATGAAGTAGTATAAATTAATTATAACTTGGAGTAGCCAATGTAAAAGTAGGTATAAATGAAATAAAAAATTAAAAATATAGGGGTGTTTATTATGAAAAAAAGTATAATAGGTTTACTTTGGGGAGAAAGTACCTTAAAAGTTATGGCAATATTATATGATTCGGTCATAACAGCTTTTTTATTACAGCTTGGCTTAAAAAATACTCAAATAGGATTGCTTTGGTCTGTTGTTTTGCTAACACAAATGCTATTTGACTATCCTACTGGAAGTTTTGCAGATAGATATGGTAGATTGAAAATTTTTACTATTGGTATGGTATTAACAGGAAGTGCCATAGTTATGATAGCATATAGTATTAATATAACTATGCTGTATATTTCAGCTATATTAATGGGAATTGGAGAATCTCAAATAAGTGGTACATTATTTCCTTGGTTTGTAAATAGTTTAGATAAAGTAGAAAATCTACAAGAGAAAGAAGGGTATATTTTAAAGAGTAATGGACAGGTTCAATATTCTACTAATATTATAGGAATTTTAGCAGGATTTGCAATCTCATTTTTAAATTTAGATTATAAATTTATACTTATTCTTGCAGGAACATTCCAAGCCATAAATGGGATTTTAATTTATTTTTCTTTTCAAGATAATAAAAGTATAGAAGCAAATTTAATAAAAATTGGAAAGAAAAGTTTTCAGATATTTTTAAAAGACTATAAATTATGGATATATACTCTTGCAATGACTATTCATTATTCCTTTTATTCAGTCCATCTTTTTATATGGCAGCCTAGGGCAAATTTATTGGGAGTTGTTGGAAGTAAACTTACAGGAATTAATAGTGTATATTTATCATGTTTGGTAGTTAGTGGACTTATTATTAAATATAAAAAAGAAATAAAAAATTATTTATATATTTTATGTGTAATTTTAATCCCTATATCTTTAATCATTATTTATCAATCACCAAATCTTATCTTATATCTTGTAGGTACAATTCTTTTAGGACTTAGTAATGGAATAGTAGCACCTCAAATTATGAGTACAGTTCATTATTTTATTCCAGATGAAGTGAGGTCATCAGTTATATCTTTGCTCAGTTCTCTATCAAGTATCTTTTTAATATTTTTACAGGTGATAATTGGAAAGATATTGGATATAAAAGGAAATTATTATCTTGAAATGTTATGTGTATTGTTTGGAATTATTTATATCATTTGTATAGTATCAATTTTAAAATGGATAAGAAAAAATAAAAAGCTATTGTAAATTTCTATGCAATAGATTTTTTCTTGTCCAAAAAATTAATATAGTTTTGATTAAAAGCTTTACAAAAATAGCACAATATAATATAATTATTAAATAGGTTATTGATTTTATAATGGGGAAATATTCAGTAAGGAGATTTACATATAGATGAAAAAAGAAAGCAAAATAAAAATTCTTTTACCAATATTAGCAGTGATAATTGTTACAGTTTTAATTTTTAATAGACTTTTATTCAAGTTAAAAGATCAAGTTGATAAAGTTGCACTACCTATTCAAAGTAAGGTATATAATGTAGCTAATAGAGCAATTAGTTTAAAAGATATAATTTTTTCTTATGAAGATATAATAGCAGAAAATGAAAATTTAAAAAAAGAAAATATGGAATTAAAAATTCAAAAGGAAAGAAATCAAAAAATACTTGAAGAAAATGAAAGACTATCAAAACTTTTAGAAATGAAAGAAAATACAATTTATAAAGGAAGTTTAAAATTTGCTAGGGTTAGTTTTAGTGATATAAGTAATCTTAATAATAAAATTTTTATAGATTTAGGTGAAAAAGATGGAATAAAAGTTGATATGATAGCTGTTTATGGGGATTATTTAGTTGGAAAAATTATAGATGTTGATAGTGATTATTCCATTGTTGAGTTAATTACAAATCCTAACTTTGTTATAAGTGCTAAAACAGAAGCAGATATTTTAGGAATTGCAAGAGGTAGTGATGAGGAAGATGGACTTTTATATTTTCAACCTTCAATAGTTGAGGATACACTAAAAAAAGGAGAAGAAATAGTTACATCAGGAGTTAGTAATATTTTTCCTGAGGGTATAAAAATTGGAAAAATTGAAAATATAGATGATAAAGAAAATTATAATTATAAAAAGATTACAATAAAACCAGCTTTTGAAAGCAAAGATTTAAAGGAATTAATAGTGATAGGACACGAAAACATTGTTAACAAACCAATAGTTAAAAAAGAAGAAACAGGAGAAGAAAGTAAATGAAAAAATATTTAATATTATTATTTATACTTATACAGGGACTGATTTTTTCAGCAACTAAGAGTTTATCTGATATAAAGACATTACGATTTGATGTTGTTGAAAAAACTAATATAAAATCCAAAAAGAGAGAAATTAGTTATAAGATTGATTTTATACTACCAAATAAAATTAAAAAAGAAGTTATAGCACCTGAATTAAATAAAGGAGAAATATATATATATGATTATTCACAGAATAAAAAAGTAGTATACTTACCTATGTTTAATGAAGTAAAAGAAACTCAAATAGTAGATGATGAAAATAGAATAATAAAAGCAATTAATAAAATAATAGAAGAAGAAAAGAAAAATAAAGAATTTAGCAAAAATTACAATGCTAAAAAGCCTCAAAATTTAAATATAGATGAACAAGTAACAGTAGATATTTTAAGTTATATTGAAGTTGAGGGCTATATTCTTCCAGAAGTTGTGGATATAAAAGATGGTGGAACTAAGGTAGGAAATATAAAAATAAATAATATAAAAATAAATCCTATTTTAGATAATAAGGTTTTTACTGAAATTCCTAAAAAATAGATGATGTAAAATGATATTTTTAAGAGGTAAAGGTATTATTATAGCAAAGAAAGATATTGAAGAGGCAGATAGATATATTACAATATTTATGGAAGATTATGGAAAAGTTTCCACTGTTATAAAGGGTATAAGAAAAAGTAAAAAAAGAGATAAGACAGCAGTAGATATACTGTCTTTAACAGAGTTTCAGTTCTATAAAAAAAATGATAGTTTGATAATTTCAAGTTTTTCTACAATTAAAGATTATATAAGCATAAAATCAGATATAGATAAAATAAATATAGCATTTTATATATTTTCTATATTAAATCAAATTTTAGTTGAAAATGGTAGAAATAGAAAAATTTATGAGGTCTTAGAAAAAACTCTTGATTATTTGAATAGTTCAAATGATGATAGGAAAAATTATCTTTTAATCTTGTACTTTCTATATACTATTATTAAGGAAGAAGGAATTTCTATTGAAGAGAGTACTGATATAGAAGAGCTTCAGATTGAAGTACAAGAAAAAAGGAAAATAGAAATAGATGATAATGTGAAAAAAATATTGCAATATCTATTTGAAGATAATTTAAAAGTGGTAATTAATGATGAAAAATATAAAATTAATTATATAAAAAAAGCAATATTGGTATTAGAAAATTATATTAATTTTAATTTAGACACCAATATAAATGCTAAAAAAATATTATGGGGGGCTTTATTATGGTAAATTCTATAAAAATAACAGATTATATTACAGAAGATCTAATAGATTTAGATTTAAAGTCAAAAAATAGAGATGGTATTTTAGTAGAGCTATCAGAATTATTGGAAAAATCGCCTAATATTATAGGTGAAGAAAAAGACATTTATAAGGCTTTGGTAGATAGAGAAAAGTTAGGAAGCACTGGAATTGGCAAAGGAGTAGCTATACCTCATGCTAAAACTGAAAGTGTAAAAGGACTTACTGTTGCATTTGGTGTGAGTAAAGAGGGAATAGATTTTAATTCCTTAGATGAAGAAGAAGTACATCTATTTTTTGTCTTTGCTTCACCTAACAAAGATAGCCAAATATATTTGAAGGTACTAGCTAGAATTTCAAGACTAATAAGAGAAGAAGAATTTAGAGATAATTTATTTGGATGTAAAACTCCAAAGGAAGTTATAGATTGCATAAGAGAAAAAGAAGACGAATAGGAGGGATTAAAAAAGTATGAAATGTCCTTTTTGTAGTTCAGAAGATACAAAAGTAGTTGATAGCAGAACAACGATAGATGGCTCTACAAAGAGAAGAAGAGAATGTAATAATTGTTTAAAAAGATTTAGTACCTATGAAAGATTTGAAGAGAGTCCAATATATGTGGTAAAAAAAGATAATAGGCGTGTAAAATATGAAAGAGAAAAGCTTTTAAGAGGGCTTACTTTTGCAACAGTTAAAAGAAATATTAGTAGAGAGCAGTTAGATAAAATTATTACAGATATTGAAAAAGGCATACAAAACTCTTTGGTAAGTGAGATAAGTAGTAAAGAGTTAGGAGAAAAAGTTTTAGAAAAATTAAGAGAACTTGATCAAGTAGCCTATGTGAGATTTGCTTCTGTATATAAAGAGTTTAATGATATTAAATCTTTTATAGAGATTGTTGAAGAAATTAAAAAAGATTAGAGGAGGACTTGCTAATTAGAATGAGAATTGTTTTTATGGGAACACCTGTATTTGCTCTTCCCAGTTTAGAAAAAATTTATAAAGAACATGAAGTAATAGCAGTATTTACAAAAGTTGATAAACCTAATGCTAGAGGGAAAAAGATAAATTATTCTCCAATAAAAGAATTTGCTTTGGCTAATAGTTTAAAAATTTATCAACCTGAAAATTTTAAAGATGAGACTTTAATTGAAGAAATAAAAAATATGCAACCTGATTTAATAGTGATAGTTGCCTATGGAAAAATTTTACCAAAAGAAATAATAGATATTCCTAAGTATGGAGTAATAAATTTACATTCTTCATTATTGCCAAGATTTAGAGGGGCAGCACCTATAAATGCAGCTATAATAAATGGAGATAAAAAAAGTGGAGTATCTATAATGTATGTAGAGGAAGAGTTAGATGCTGGGGCTGTAATTCTTCAAGAAGAAACAAAAATTACAGACGAGGATACATTTTTAAGTCTACATGATAGATTAAAAGATATGGGGGCAGATTTATTGCTTAAAGCTATTGAGCTTGTAGAAAAAGGAGAAGTAAAAGCACAAAAGCAAGATAAAAAATTAGTAACATTTGTGAAACCTTTTAGAAAAGAAGATTGCAAAATAGATTGGACTAAAAGAAGCAGAGAAATTTTTAATTTTATTAGAGGTATGAATCCAGTACCAACTGCTTTTTCAAATTTGAATGGAACAATAATAAAGATATATGAAACAAAAATTAATGATAAAGTTTACAGTAATGCAACTTGTGGGGAAATAGTTGAATACTTAAAAGGAAAAGGAATTGTTGTAAAGACAAGTGACGGAAGCCTTATAATAACTTCTGCTAAACCAGAAAATAAAAAACAGATGTCAGGTGTAGATTTAATCAATGGTAAATTTTTGAAAATAGGTGAGAAACTATGTTAATGGATGGGAAAGAGTTAGCAAAAGAGATTAAAGCTAAAATAAAAGCCGAGATTGATGATATAAAAAAAAAACATAATATTAATCCAATGGTAGCTACTATATTAGTTGGAGATAATCCAGCTTCACAAGTGTATTTAAATTCACAAATAAAATCATATCAAGATTTAGGAATAGGAGTCCAAAAATATTTTTTTAGTGAAGAGATATCTGAGGCTTATCTTTTAAATTTAATTGATAAATTAAATAAAGATACAGAAGTAGATGGAATAATGATAAATTTACCACTACCACCTCAAATAAATGCAACAAAAGTTTTAAATAGTATAAAACTTATTAAAGATGTAGATGGTTTTAAAGCAGAAAATTTAGGTTTATTATTTCAAAATAATGAAGGTTTTACATCTCCATCTACACCAGCAGGAATAATGGCTTTAATAGAAAAATATAATATAGATTTAGAAGGAAAAGATGTAGTTGTAGTAGGGAGTAGTAATATAGTTGGAAAACCTATTGCAGCTTTGATTCTTAATAGTCGTGGAACAATTACTATTTGTAATATTTATACTAAAAATTTAGCAGAAAAAACAAAAAATGCAGATATATTAATATCAGCAGTAGGTAAAGCTAAACTTATTACAGAAGATATGGTAAAGGAAGGTGCAGTAGTAATAGATGTTGGAATAAATAGGGTTAATGGGAAATTAGAGGGGGATGTTGATTTTGAAAATGTTCAAAAGAAAGCATCACATATAACACCTGTTCCAGGTGGCGTAGGAGCATTAACAGTGGCTATGTTATTATCTAATATTTTAAAATCATTTAAAGCCAATAGAGGAATAATTTAAATTAGGGAGGAAAAAATGGTATTTAAGAAAAAAGACACAGACAATAAGGAATTTTACATAGTGGATAAAAGAATTTTACCTAAGTCTATCCAAAATGTAATAAAGGTTAATGATTTAATATTAAAAACGAAAATGTCAAAGTACAGTGCAATTAAAAAGGTGGGAATAAGTAGAAGTACTTATTATAAGTATAAAGATTTTATAAAGCCGTTTTATGAAGGAGGAGAGGATAGAATTTATAGCCTGCATCTATCTTTAAAAGATAGAGTTGGTATTTTGTCAGATGTTTTAGATGTTATAGCAAGAGAAAAAATAAGTATACTGACAGTAGTTCAAAATATGGCAGTTGATGGTGTAGCTAAATCAACAGTACTTATTAAACTATCTGAAAGTATGCAAAAAAAAGTTGATAAAATAATATCAAAAATTGGTAATGTAGAGGGAATAGCAGATATAAGAATAACAGGAAGTAATTAACAAGGAAGGTGTATGGCTAATTGGACACGTATCTGAATGTGTTGATATTGGTAATTTTAATTTTATTATCTGGATTTTTTTCAGCAGCTGAAGCAGCGTTATCAGCTTACAGGTCTAATTATTTAGAAAAGTTAGATGAAGAAAAATATCCTAAAAAATATGCAGTAATGAAAAAATGGCTAAAAGATCCAAATTCTATGCTAACAGGCATAGTAATTTGTAATAATATAGTCAATATCCTAGCTTCATCAATAGCAACTATTGTGATAGTAAATTATTTTGGGAATAAAGGTTCATCAGTGGCATTAGCAACTGCAATAATGACTATATTAATTTTAATTTTTGGAGAAATAACTCCAAAACTTATGGCTAGAAATAATAGTGAAAAAATAGCAGAAGGTGTATCTTTGATAATATATGCATTATCAATTATATTAACTCCTGCTGTATATGCTTTGATATTTATATCAAGACTTGTAGGAAGAATACTTGGTGTAAATATGACAAGCCCACAACTAATGATAACAGAAGAAGATATAATTTCTTATGTGAATGTTGGGAATGCAGAAGGTATCATTGAAGAAGATGAAAAAGAAATGATACATTCAATAGTAACTTTGGGAGAAACAAATGCTAAGGAGGTTATGACACCAAGAACTTCAATGCTTGCTTTTGAAGGAACTAAAACAATAAATGAAGTTTGGGATGAAATAATAGATAATGGATTTTCAAGAATACCTATTTATGAGGAAACTATTGATAATATAATAGGGATTTTATATGTTAAAGATTTGATGGAACATATAAAAAATAATGAATTAGACTTACCTATAAAGCAATTTATAAGATCAGCTTATTTTGTTCCTGAAACAAAATCTATTATAGAAATTTTAAAAGAATTTAGAGGCTTAAAAGTTCATATAGCCATGGTTTTAGATGAATATGGTGGAGTTGTTGGGCTTGTAACAATAGAAGATTTGATAGAAGAAATTGTTGGTGAAATAAGAGATGAATATGACGATGAGGAAGAAAGTTTCTTTAAAAAAATAGCTGACAATGAATATGAAGTTGATGCAATGACTGATATAGAAACTATTAATAAAGATTTAGGATTGAATTTGCCTATATCAGAAGATTATGAAAGTTTAGGTGGACTTATAGTTACAACTACTGGTAAAATATGTGAAGTTGGAGATGAGGTTCAAATAGATAATATTTATTTAAGGGTTTTAGAAGTAGATAAAATGAGAGTTTCAAAAGTCTTTATAAGAATTTTGGAAGAGGAAAAAGAAGAAGAATGAGATTAAAGAAAAATTTTTATACAGGCTTATTAATGATACTTCCAGTTGTAATAACATATTATATTTTTAATTGGCTTTTTAATTTAGCATTTAGAATAATAAATAACACTATAATTATAAAAGTCTTAAAAAAAATAGTTTACTTTAGTTTTGGAGAAAAAGCAGATGCTTTTTATATACAAATGCTTGTGTATATAGTGGCGGCTTTAATAATAGTTTTTTCTATAACTTTGCTTGGTTATATGACAAAGGTAGTTTTTTTCTCCAAGATTATAAAAAAAACGACAAATGTTTTAGAAAAAATACCAATTATAAAAACTGTATACTCAACAAGTAGGCAGATTATAGAAGTTATACATTCAGATAATGGTGAAAGTGTGTATAAAAAAGTTGTAGCAATAGAATATCCCAAAAGTGGTATGTATGTTATTGGTTTTATAACAGCTGATAAGAATATAATATTAAAAGACTTTTTAGCTGATAAAGAAATTGTAAATGTGTTTGTACCAACTTCACCAAATCCAACTTCTGGTTTCTTGTTATGTGTACCTAAAGAAGATATACATTATTTGAATATAACTGTTGAAAGGGCATTTAAACTCATTATCTCAGGTGGGTATATAACAGAAGAATTAGTGAAAGAAAAAGAAGAAAATATAAGTGAATAATTGAGGGAAACAAAAATGACTGTGAATAAGAGGATAGTAGTAGTTATGGGACTAAGTATTTTGATTTCAGGTTGTTTAAGTGCTAATAAAGAAAAGAATTATAATTTTATCAAAGGATTAAATGAATATCAGAAAAATGATAAAGTTTCTGCTTTAGAAAATTATAAGAAAGCTTATGAAGTAGATAAAAATAATGTAGTTTTATTAAATGAAATAGCTTATTTATATGTTGATTTAGGAAATTATAATGAAGCAGAAAATTACTATAAAAAAGCATTAGAAATAAGACCTAATGATGAAAATTCTTTAAAAAATTTATTAGAGTTATTGTATACTCAAAATAAAATAATTGAAATGAAGAAATATATCCCTATGATTATAAATAGAAATAGTTTTGTCTATAATCTTAATAATTTTAGAGTAGCTATTTTAGAAAATAAAAAAATTGAAATAGAGCAGTCTTTGTTAAGGATAAGTTCTAATGATAGGTTTTTAGAAGAATATAATGAAAGTTTTTATACAGATTTATTAGGTATTGCAAATTTATCAGAAAATACAATAAAGTATTCTAATGCTATTTTTGAAAAAGCTTATAAAAAGTATTCAAATAAAAATATAGTAAAAATATATGCTAATTTCTTGATAGAAATAAAGGAATATAGAAAAGCAGAAGATATTTTAATGAAATATATTGTTAATAGTGAAGATAATTTGGATGAGTATGCACTTTTAAAAACGTTGTATACAAAAGAAAATAATAAACAAAAATTAGAAAATTTAAAAAAGATTTTAAGAAATAAAATATAAAAATAGGAGAGAAAATGGATTTAAAAAATTATGTAGCAACAATAGAAAATTACCCAAAAGAAGGGATATTATTTAGAGATATAACACCACTTATGAATGATGGAGAAGCATATAAGTATGCAACAGAAAAAATAGTTGAATTTGCAAAAGAACATCATATTGATATAGTTGTTGGTCCAGAAGCAAGAGGTTTTATATTTGGCTGTCCTGTATCTTATGCTTTGGGAGTAGGTTTTGTCCCAGTTAGAAAACCTGGGAAATTACCTCGTGAAGTGATAGAATATTCTTATGATTTAGAATATGGTTCAAATAAATTATGTTTACATAAAGATTCAATAAAGCCTGGACAAAAAGTGTTAGTGGTTGATGATTTACTTGCAACTGGGGGAACAGTTGAAGCTACAATAAAATTAGTAGAAGAATTAGGAGGAGTTGTAGCAGGTTTAGCATTTTTAATAGAGCTTGTTGACTTAAAAGGAAGAGAGAGATTAGATAAATATCCTATAATTACATTAATGCAGTATTAATTAGAGAGAAGGTATATTATGAACTATTGGGAACAATTATTAGATAAAGCAAAAGCAAATCATTTGAATTTAGATTTAGATAAAATTAAATTAGCATTAGGTTTTGCAGAAGAAAGCCATCAAGGGCAATATAGAAAATCAGGTGATGATTATATTGTCCACCCTGTTGAAGTTGCAAAAATTTTAATGGATATGAAAATGGATACTGATACAATTGTAGCAGGTTTATTACATGATGTTGTAGAAGATACATTGATTCCAATAGCAGATATAAAATATAATTTTGGGGATACTGTTGCTACACTTGTTGATGGGGTAACAAAATTAAAAGCTTTACCAAATGGAACTAAAAACCAAGCAGAAAATATAAGAAAAATGATTCTAGCTATGGCTGAAAATATTAGGGTTATCCTTATAAAACTGGCTGATAGACTTCATAATATGAGAACATTAAAATTTATGAAGCCTGAAAAACAACAATCTATTTCAAAGGAAACTTTGGATATTTATGCGCCACTTGCCCATAGACTAGGTATGGCAAAAGTTAAGTCAGAACTTGAAGACATAGCTTTTAGTTATCTACACCATGATGAATTTTTAGAAATAAAAAGATTGGTGGATAACACAAAAGAAGAAAGAAAAGATTATATTGAAAATTTCATTAGAACTATGATAAGAACTCTATCTGATTTAGGTATAAAAGCAGAAGTAAAGGGAAGATTTAAACATTTTTATAGTATATATAGAAAAATGTATCAAAAAGGTAAAGAGTTTGATGATATTTATGACCTCATGGGGGTTAGAATAATAGTAGAAGATAAAGCTACTTGTTATCATGTTTTAGGCATAGTCCATAGTCAATACACACCTGTTCCTGGAAGATTTAAAGACTATATAGCAGTGCCAAAATCTAATAACTATCAATCTATACATACAACAATAGTTGGACCTTTGGGAAAATTTATAGAAATACAAATTAGAACAAAAGATATGGATGATATAGCAGAAGAAGGTATCGCAGCCCACTGGAACTACAAAGAAAATAAAAAGAGTAGTAAAGATGATAATATCTATGGTTGGTTAAGACATATTATAGAATTTCAAAATGAATCAGATTCAACAGAAGATTTTATTGAAGGTGTAACAGGAGATATAGATAGAGGTACTGTTTTTACTTTTTCACCTAAGGGAGATATTATAGAATTACCAGTTGGAGCAACAGCCTTAGACTTTGCATTTATGGTTCATACTCAAGTAGGTTGTAAATGTGTTGGAGCAAAAGTAAATGGAAGAATGGTAACCATAGATCATAAGCTAAAAAGTGGAGATAAGGTTGAAATAATTACTTCTAAAAACTCAAAAGGGCCAAGTATAGACTGGCTAGATATAGTTGTAACTCATGGTGCTAAGGGAAAAATTAGAAAGTTTTTAAAAGATGAAAATAAAGAAACTGTAACAAAAATTGGTAAAGATAATTTAGAAAAAGAAGCTTCTAAATTAGGAATGACTTTAAAAGAACTTGAAAATGATCCTACACTTAAAAAACATATGGAAAAAAATAATATTACTAGTTTAGATGAATTTTATTTCTATATTGGAGAAAAGAGAAGCAGACTTGACATCTTAATAAATAAGATAAAAATCAATTTAGAAAAAGAAAGAGCAGCTTCAACTTTAACTATTGAAGAAGTTTTAAAGAAAAAAGAAGAAAAGAAAAAAGAAGGTAAAAATGACTTTGGAATAGTTATAGATGGAATAAATAATACACTTATCAGATTTGCTAAGTGTTGTACTCCATTACCAGGAGATGAAATTGGAGGTTTTGTTACAAAACTTACTGGAATAACAGTTCATAGGAAAGACTGTCCAAATTTTCATGCTATGATAGAAAAAGATCCTAGTAGAGAAATTTTAGTTAAGTGGGATGAAAATTTAATAGAAACTAAGATGAATAAGTATAATTTTACTTTTACAGTTGTATTGAATGACAGACCAAGTATATTGATGGAAATTGTTAATTTGATAGCCAATCATAAAATTAATATTACTTCTGTAAATTCACATGAGGTAAAAAAAGATGGAGATAGAGTAATAAAAGTAAAAATATCAATAGAAATTAAAGCTAAAACAGAATATGATTATTTAATAAGTAATATTTTAAAATTAAAAGATGTCATTTCTGTTGAGCGTTAGAGAGAGAAGATAATGAAGTTACCAGTTACATATAAAATAGAAAATAAGGATGGAAAAGCAAGAGCAGGAGTGATAACAACTCCTCATGGAGAAATAGAAACTCCCGTTTTTATGCCAGTAGGAACACAAGCCACTGTAAAAACTATGTCAAAAGAGGAATTAATTGATATAGGTAGTGAAATAATTTTAGGAAATACCTATCATCTTTATTTAAGACCAAATGATGAATTGATAGCTAGATTAGGAGGATTACACAAATTTATGAATTGGGATAGACCAATTCTTACAGATAGTGGGGGCTTTCAAGTTTTTAGCTTAGGTTCACTTAGAAAAATTAAAGAAGAAGGAGTATATTTCAGTTCACATATAGATGGCTCTAAACATTTTATATCTCCTGAAAAATCTATACAAATACAGAATAACCTTGGTTCAGATATTGCTATGCTTTTTGATGAATGTCCACCAGGGCTTTCATCAAGAGAGTATATAATTCCCTCAATAGAAAGAACTACAAGATGGGCAAAAAGATGTGTTGAAGCACATCAAAAAAAAGATAGCCAAGGATTGTTTGCAATAGTTCAAGGTGGAATTTATGAAGATTTAAGGCAAAAAAGTTTAGATGAATTAAGTGAAATGGATGAAAATTTTTCTGGTTATGCAATAGGAGGACTTGCTGTTGGAGAGCCAAGAGAAGATATGTATAGAATACTTGACTATATTGTAGAGAAGTGTCCAGAAGAAAAACCTAGATATTTAATGGGAGTTGGAGAGCCTGTTGATATGCTAAATGCAGTTGAAAGTGGTATAGATATGATGGATTGTGTTCAACCAACTAGACTTGCAAGACATGGAACAGTCTTTACAAAAGATGGTAGACTTGTTATAAAAAGTGAAAGATATAAGGAAGATACAAAACCACTTGATGAAGAATGTGATTGTTATGTATGTAGAAATTATTCAAGAGCATATATAAGGCATTTAATAAAAGTTCAAGAAGTTTTAGGACTTCGTTTAACATCCTATCATAATCTATATTTTTTAATTAGACTTATGAAAGATTCAAGGGAAGCAATAAAAGAAAAAAGATTTAAAGAATTTAAAGAAAATTTTATAAAAAGATATGAAAATAAATAAAAAATAGGGTGATATTGTATTTTTCTTAAAAGTAAAATATTAAAATTTTTTTTATTGTTATATTAGACTACTTGCCAGCCATTAATGTTTCAAGAGCTCCATAAAGGCTCTTTCAACAATAATGGACGTCGTAGTAGTCTAGTCAAAGTTTTCTATAACTGTACTTTTAAGAAAAATTTAATTAATTTTCTTTATTTCTTTTATATAAAAAATATGAAGGAGGGGATAAAGTTGGAAGAAATAGTTGAATTATTAGAACAAAACAGATTAGCCGAATTAAAAGAAATTTTAATTAAAGAAAATCCTATTGATATTGCAGAAGTATTTGAGGAATTTCCCAAAGAGAAAGACTTAATAATATTTAAGTTACTGCCAAAAGATTTTTCATCAGAGGTTTTTTCTTACTTATCTCCTGAGAAACAACAAGAAGTTATTGAAAATATAACAGATGAAGAGATAAAATTCATTATGGAAGATATGTATCTTGATGATACAGTGGATTTTATAGAAGAGATGCCAGCAAATATTGTAGATAAGATATTAAAAAACACATCTCATGATAAAAGAAAATTGATAAATCAAATGTTAAAATATCCAGAGAATTCAGCTGGCAGTGTTATGACTGTGGAATATATATCTTTTAAAGATAATTGCACAGTGAAGCAAGCAATAGATTATTATAGGAAAATTGCAATAGACAAAGAAGAAACAGATATTTGTTTTGTAACAGATAGTAAAAAGAAGTTGGTTGGGATAATATCATTAAAGACTTTGATTTTATCCAATGATGATTCATATATAAAGGATGAAATGGATACTAATTTTATAAGTGTTTTAACAAAAGATGACCAAGAAGAAATAGCAGCATTATTTAGAAAATATGATTTAACTACTATGCCAGTTGTAGACCATGAAGATAGACTTGTTGGAGTTATAACAGTAGATGATATAGTAGATGTAATTGACCAAGAAAATACAGAAGATATACAAAAGATGGCAGCTATGAATCCATCTGATGAAGAATATTTAAAAGAGTCTGTAATATCTCTTGCAAAACATAGAATACTATGGTTATTAGTTCTTATGATTTCTGCAACATTTACAGGTATGGTTATAAAAAAATATGAAGAGGTATTACAATCAGCAGTTTACCTTGCTGTTTTTATTCCTATGCTTATGGATACAGGAGGAAATGCTGGTTCTCAATCAGCAACTCTTATTATTCGTGGAATAGCTTTGGAAGAAATAGAATTTTCAGATATATTTAAAGTTATTTGGAAAGAACTTAGAGTAAGTATTTTAGTTGGATTTATATTATCAGGAATAAATTTTTTAAGAATTTACTATTTTACAAAATCTGGTTTTGAAACATCACTGATTGTAGCTATAAGTATGTTTTTGACCATAATAATGGCAAAGGTTATAGGAGGAGTTTTACCACTTGTAGCTAAATCTTTAAAAATTGACCCTGCTATTATGGCAAGTCCTCTTATCACAACAATAGTTGATACAGCAGCACTTATTATATATTTTCAACTGTCAGTAATATTTTTACATATATAATAGTTTAGAAAGGTTTTAAAAGAATGAGAAAAAATTTAGAAATATTGGATAAAATTTACAATCTTCGTTATAGATCTGGGAAAATACACTTATTTCATAGTGTTAATAAAATAGTTGGAAGATTTGGGAATGTTGTAAGTCTTGATAAAATATATGTAAGTAAAGAATATTTGTCATACCTATCTGAAAAATTATTTAAAGATAGAGATAGATTAATAAGTTTTTTTGGAGGAAATAATAAATTTGTAAGACTTAGTTTAGTCCATGAATTTATGCAAGATTTTGGCAGAGATATTGCTCAGGATATAAAAGATGATTTTATGGAATTAAAGAAATATAACTCATCTGTATTTAAGGAAGTTAAGGAAAGAATAACAGTTCTTAAAGAAAATGAAAATGAAGATATAACCAAAGAAGATATAGATTTAATTCAAGCTTACTTAACTAATTGGAAAAATTTACAGGATAAGATTAGACATTTTATCCCAGAAGAATTTTATAGTCAAAAAAATAATTATTTTTACACTTCTTTACTTTCTTATGTAAAGTTTTTTGAAAAATTAAATTCAGACTATGAAACAGGGACAAAATATTTGTTTGCAATAAATTAATCATAAAAATTATTACAGTGAAAGGAGAAACAAATTATGAAAAAAGGAATTTTTGCAATGTTTATTTTAGTAGCTTCTGTAGCTATGGTAGCTTGTACCAATGCAAATGCAACAAATGAAGGTGCAGCAGGAGAAAAGGATGCTTTTAAGGTATTAGAAAAAAGAAGAGAGTATTATAAGGAACAAGATAAGGTAAGAGCTAAAATGGAAGCAGAAATGGAAACATCAACAATGACTGAAGAAATGCCAATGATGGCACCAGAAGAAGATACAAAAGCCCAAGAAAAAGCTATGAAAGAAGCAGCTGAAGCAAAAGAAAAAGCTGATAAAGAGGCTTTGAAAATATTAGAAAAGAAAAGAAAAACTAATTAGTAAAGATTGAGAATATTAAAAAATATAGT
>ERZ772920.746-NODE-746-length-17955-cov-4.645140_pt1 | contig 17955 bp, 12 predicted proteins | sample MGYA00511469_ERZ772920 | MGnify/ENA primary metagenome ERZ772920 (study PRJEB29015, sample SAMEA2738069) | human oral metagenome | biome: human oral; feature: human-associated habitat; material: saliva | place: China | collected 2216 ... | reverse complement strand
GGATCGACCCGGGAGGCTCTCGCCCTCAGATTCCCGGCCGCGTTGAAATTTACGATGGCTCCTACGCTGCTTACACTCTGGCCAGGGCGGAGCGCCTTCGCCAAGCTGATGTCGCTGCGAAGAAACGCGCAAACCTATTGACAAAGGAATTGGCCTGGCTGCGCCGAGGTGCCCCCGCGCGAACATCCAAACCGAAGTTTCATATCGCCGCTGCCGAAGCGCTAATTGCTGACGTTCCCCCGCCCAGGGACAGCGTCGAGCTAGTGAAAATGGCGACCGCACGCCTCGGGAAAGACATATTGGACCTCGAGGATGTCACCGTCACCTTCCCAACTCCAGAAGGCGGCCAACGCACCATTCTTGACCACGTGACGTGGCGTCTTGCTCCCGGTGAACGAGTCGGTGTGGTCGGCGTGAATGGCGCAGGAAAAACGACGATTCTCAATCTGCTTCGAGGGGATCTGGAACCGACCAGCGGGCGCGTCAAGCGCGGGAAGACCGTTCAGGTTGCCACGCTTTCGCAGGATACGCACGAGCTTGACGAGCTCAGTGATCTTCGTGTTGTCGAGGCCGTGGATGCGGTCGCCCACAGCGTGATCGTTGACGGCAAGGAAGTCTCCTCTTCGCAAATGACTGAGAAGATGGGCTTTACTCGAGAGCGTGCATGGACCAGGATTTCGGAAATTTCCGGTGGTGAGCGGCGACGTCTGCAGCTCATGCGCCTGCTTATGGCTGAACCGAATGTTCTTCTTCTTGACGAGCCGACAAACGACCTGGATACGGATACTTTGGCGGCAATGGAAGACCTGCTGGATGCCTTCCCGGGGACTTTGGTTGTTGTCAGCCACGACCGCTACCTGCTTGAACGCGTGACCGACCACCAAGTTGCGCTTCTGGGGGATGGCAGCTTGCGTGCCCTTCCCGGGGGAGTTGAAGAATACTTGAGTATTCGCGAGGCCGGTGGCGCAAAGTCTCCCGATGCTCGCGAAAGTGTGGCAGGGCCTCGTCAATCTGGAAATGCGGCGGGGGAGGAGTCTTCCGCAGACGCCACAGGCTCGGGGATGACTGATTCTGCTGCGCGACGAGCGGCAAAGAAAGAAAGCGCACGGCTTGAACGCAAGATCGATACCTTGCGCACACGCCTTGAAAAGATCGAAGAAAAGCTTGCTGAATGTGCTGCGCGCATTGCTGAGGATCAGAGCGCTCTAGAAGAGATGACGGACTTGTCTGCGCAGTCAACTCAGATTCGCCAGGAAATTGACGAGTTGGAAGAAGCTTGGCTGCTGAATGCAGAGCTTCTTGACGAGTAGAACTCGCAGTGCCATACCTTGTGTAGCACAGCCTAACCTGAGGCAAATAGCCGGTTGGACTTTATCGTAATTACGTGAACATTCTTCGGAGGCGACACTCGGTTTTCGTTGATATTCCGCAGAAAAAACAGTGCTATACGTTTTTCGAAATAAAACATGCATTCTTGAGGGGTCTTAACAATTTGTGTCGACTCTTCAAGGAGAACATCATGACGACCATCGACCTTCCCCTGGTCCAGGACTGCTCCGTTTCGGAGTGCTCGTACAACAACAATGGCTGCGCTGCTGGCGCCGTGACCATCGGCTACGGACGCACCTGCTCCACCTTCGTGCCGCTCTCGGTTCGCGGCGGCCTCGAGCGCAAGAGTCCGGTTGTTGGCGCCTGCCAGAAGGCAGACTGCTCCTTCAATACCGGTCTGGAGTGCACCGCCTCTGCGATTCGTGTGGGATCTGCCGGCGCTGACTGCCTGACCTATCAGGCGCGCTGAACATATCGCGTATAACAGTTGTGGCCCGCAGGAATTCCTGCGGGCCACAACCATATGTCAATCGGTGGAAAACGAGGCTTTCAGTTTCCCGGCCATGACTTCATTGTTGTCAGCATCTCGACCTTATAGCGGTCCCATAAGCGTCCGCCCCACACCACTGAAATTGCGACGACGGCTGCGCTCCAGGCCAGAGACAGGACCACAGCGATGATGAAGGGAATTCCTGTGCCGGTGGTAAACATCAAGGCAAGCCAGCCGGGCAAAGCGACCAGCAAACCGCCCAACATTGCAGCAGAGGTCGCCCACATCGCTACCATTCCGGCCCCTGCGCCTCGCGTCGACAGAGGAGATGCGCCAGGTTGCTGAACGGGGTAGACCCAGCGGCTCCCGATAATGGTCGCGATTCCTGATGAGGCCGTCAGGAAGAGAATGCACAAGCACAGTGTGTAGACGATATCAAGCGCGCTCTTGCCCATAATGACGCATGCCGCGCCGGAGGCAACGAGGATAACCGGGGCAACAATAGCTAGGGATCCCAAGATGCGGCCTAAGCGGTCCTCGCGTCCGGTCATTCCGGCAGCAATCGGCACCCATGCAGCTGTTGAGTCATATTGCATATTTGCACCGATATTTGCGCCGATGACGATCGGAGCAAAGTACAGGAAAAAGTCGAAAGTGAAAGGCATGAATTCACGCACTTCACTGTCAATCATGTGGTCCATGAGAACGGCCATCGCCGGGAAGAGGATCGTCGAGCCCAAGGACACCGACAGTCGAGAATCGTGAAGCCAGTAGTACGCCGTCTTCGTCGCCATCGCAGCCGAGCGGCCTGAAAGCCCAAGCGCCTGCCAGCGTTGAACGCGCTTGAGTCCTGCTGAACGCGAATCCGAGCGCTGCTTTGCTAATTCAGCCTTAGCGCGTGCCTCATCAACGTAATAGCGGCCAGCATCAATCGCCTCACGCGCTTTGGCAGAAACGCGGTTTGCATTACCGTACATCGACGGCTTTAACACGCGGATCCAGAGGACCCAACCTAGGGCGATAGTCGCAAGACCGATTGCACAGCGAATTCCCGCAAGGAGGTAGTCTCCTTGCCTCAAGGACTCAAGTACCCCGAAAAAGGCGCCAAAAGGTGTGGTGTAGACCTTGGAAGCGAAGGCACGAACTGCGTCGTAGGAAAAATTGCGAATAAGAAACTGCGTCCAGATTCCCATCGGCGCGAAAACTGCAACGAAAATCATCGAACCGACAAAAGACGCAAAATTCTTGCGCTCTGAGTTTTTCAAAACTTGGTTTCCTGCCCACGTCGTCACGGACTTTGCCCAAATGACAGCAGTGAGGAGGCTAAGAATAGCAGCACAGGTTGCGCCAAGTGAGAGCAGTAATTCACCGCGAGTTAAGAAAAACCAGGCGGGTAAAAGGAAGAGGAGCAATGAAAAAATCCCGCCAATTCCAAGCGCTGACGCTGCAACAAGAGCAAAGGCAAGCTTGGGTGAGGGCGCAATGAAAGGGGAGAGGCGGCGTGGTTCCAGGGTGTTATCTATCGTCGAGAACAACAATGGCAGAATCAGCCACCCGAGGAAAACCAAGGGCCCGATGAGCATGATGAACTCCGGCGGGATAGATTCGCTTAAAGCCCCGACGCCAACGTACAGAGCACCGACCAATCCCAAACCATAAAGAAGTGCTATGAGTGACAGGATCAGGACGACGACTTGTTTGCACATCACGTTCCACATGATGCGCAGCTTCAAACGAATCAGTTGGCCAACCATGACAGCCCTTCGCTCGTGTGCAAGCCGCCCACCAACTGGGCAAAACGCTCGTCCAAGGACATGTCGCCCGCCACTTCTGCAGTCGTTCCAGAAGCCAAAACCTGTCCGTGATTAATCACAGCAACGTGGGTGCACAGCTGCTGGACGGTCGCCATGACGTGACTGGACAAAATGACCGTTCCGCCCCGGTGAGTGAAATCGATGAGGATCTGGCGGATATTCGCTGCCGAAACCGGGTCAACCGCCTCGAAAGGCTCATCGAGGACCAAGACCGAGGGAGCATGGATGAGGGCCGCAGCAAGGGAGATTTTCTTCGTCATACCCGCCGAGTAGTCGGAGATGAGCTTCTTACCTGCATCCACCAGGTCCAAAGTCGCTAGCAGCTGCCGCGCACGCTCGCGAGCAGTTTCGCGAGGTAAACCGCGCAGCATTCCGACGTGAACTAAGAAATCAGGGCCGGAAAGGCGATCAAGTAGACGCATTCCATCGGGCATGACGCCAAGCTGTGCGCGGGCAGCAAGATTATCGGCCCACACATCGATTCCATTGACGAAAGCAGTTCCAGAATCCGGGGTCAACAAACCGGTCGCCATATTGAGGGTCGTGGACTTGCCTGCACCATTAGGACCGACGAAGCCGTAGAAGGATCCCTTGGGAATGTCCAAGTTGAGGTTTGCCACCGCAACCAAGTTTCCGAAGATCTTCACGAGGCCGCGCATCGCGAGTGCGCATTCGCCGGGTTCCCCGAGACGCTGCGTGGGCATGAAGGCAGGGAATGTGGCTGCGGGAGGTTGTTGAGCCGCTGAACCCGTTTGGAACTGTTGAGCGATAGCAGGGCCTGGTTGGAACTGTTGAGGATTCGCGGGGGCTTGTTGGAAACCGGGGGCTTGCTGGTATTGCTGCGCAATGAAAGCCGTTTGCCCGTACTGCTGTCCAGGTTCAGGTGGCGGAGGGACAATCGAGCGCCTCTTTGGCTGCGACTGCTGCGGCTGTGCAGGAGTCACTGCAGGCTGCCCCGGCTGGAAAAGCTGCCCGGGAGGCGGGACTGGAGGAGTCGGAGGGAGTGGGGGTTGAGACATCGTCGATATTCCTTCCTGAAATGTCCTAATGAGTCCAGATTAGTCGGTGTGGGCTTGTCGAGTCGAAGCTTCTCACGCGAGGGGTTATGAGGGGAGAAACACCACATATCTCGTGTGAAAACCGCAAACTCAGCTGTGGGTTTGCTGACGATTTTCGGGAGTGATTCTGGGATATTCGAAAATCGTACTTTTGTATCCTTTGAGTTTGCTACTCTTTTGAGTGATTGAGGCTACAGCTCGGAGGGTGCTCCAGCTGGCCCCGGGTGCCGCGACTGCCGTGGCGCCCGTGCATTTTGATCGTGCACCTTGAGAGGAAGCTGCACATGCTGCGTGCGAAGAAGCGAACAGTGATCGGTTCTCTGGCAGTCTTTTCCCTTTTTGGAATGCCGCTAGCTGCCTACGCGGATCCCAGCGAAGACCCGACATCGGGAAGCGAAACTCAGGCCTCGACGCCCACCCCCAGCGTCGAGGCCTCGGCACATGTTAGGCAGACGCGCGCGGTGAGTGCGCTGGTATCGATTCCGGATATCCAAACCCCAGGTGATGGAGATGACTCTCATCTGATTAATCAAACCGTTGAAACCAAAGGCGTTGTGACCGCGGCCTATCCCAAGGGAGAGAACGCAAACCTTAAAGGCCTCGAGGGCTTCACCATCCAAACCCCCGGAACGGGCGGAACCTGGGATCCTACGCGAAGCACCTCCGATGGCCTCTTCGTCTTCATGGGGAAATCTTCTGCGACGATGCCCTCCATTGGTGACTGCGTTGTTGTTAAAGGCAAAGTGGCGGAATATTCGGGTGTCAAGAATGCAACCGCTTCAACCCAGAGTTTGACTCAACTGCTTCCGGAAAAGATCACAGCAGTGAGCGGATGTGATCCCGTTAAACCCACCGAACTGAGCGGTGTGCCGACGCAAAAGCAGATGGAAGCGCTTGAATCCATGCTGGTTCTGCCCAAGGACACCTGGACAATTACGGATAACTACAAGACGAACCGCTTCGGGACGCTCTCGCTGACCCCTGGAACCGAGGTTTTGCGTACAGCGACCGACGTTGTTGCCCCCGGTGCCGCTGCCCAAGCCTACGAGGCCGAAAACGCCGCTAAAACGATTGATCTGGACGACGCCTCGACCACAGACCTGACGAATTTCAAGCAGAACGGGTACAAAGAGCGCTACGCCTACTTGGCCAATGGAGCACCTGCGCGCGTGGGCCACCACGTCACCTTCACGAAACCCGTTGTTTTGGAATCGCGCTTTGGAAGTTTCGTTTTCCAGCCCACGCAGATGACTGCTGGTTACCCCGATCGCTCTCCGGTCAGCATCACGGGGGAGCGTCCAGCTGCTCCAACAGTGAGCGGTGATACCAAGGTTGCAACCTTCAACGTCCTCAACTACTTCTCTGATCTGGGTGAAAACGAACCCGGATGCAAGGGGTACGAGGACCGCGACCACAAGTACGTGACCGATAAGGACTGCAAGCTCCGCGGTGCCTGGTCTTCGCAAGCTTTCGCGAACCAGCAGACCAAGATCGTTCAGGCAATTAACACGATCGATGCCGACGTTGTGGCATTGGAAGAAATCGAAAACCCCGTCGCATCGGGTGTCAGCAGCGACCGTGATGGTGCGCTCAAGACCCTAGTCAATGCACTCAACGCAGCTGCTGGATCCGAGGTCTGGGCCTATGTCCCCAGCCCTTCAACCGTTCCTGCGAACGAAGATGTCATCCGTATTGCCTTCATCTACAAGAAGGCAAGGATTACCCCGGTTGGTGACTCAGTCATTTTTGATGACCCCGCATACACGGGCCTTGCTCGCCAGCCGCTTGCTCAAGAATTTAAGCCGATCACCGATGCAAATCACGAGGGCAAGAATTTCGTCGTTATTGCCAACCACTTTAAGTCGAAGGGGTCCGTGCCAAAGAACTTGTCTGGTGCAGAAGCTTCCGCAAATACTGACAATGGTGACGGGCAGGGTAACTCCAATGGAGTTCGCGTGAAGCAGGCCCGAGCACTTGCCACTTTTGCTCAGCGTTTCAATGGAACCCCGACCGTGCTTGTCGGTGACTTCAACGCCTATTCCAAAGAAGATCCGCTGAAGGTTCTCACCGATGCTGGATGGACCCACGAGTCAGGTCACGGCGACTCTTCCTATGTCTATGGTGGTCGCTCCGGATCGATGGACCACGTCTTTGCAAACTCTGCAGCACACCCGCTGATCACCGAGGTGAAGTCTTGGGCCGTGAACGCACAAGAGAGCATTGCCTTCGAGTACTCGCGTGCCAACTACAACGCTTACTTGGCTTTCGAGGCCGATAACCCCTTCCGCGCCTCGGACCACAATCCTGAAATCATCGGTTTGAATCTCATCACTCCGATCAACAACCCAAGTGTTGCACCGACCAGCGAGCCTTCGGGGCAGGCCTCCACCTCCCCGAGCGCGCCCACGCAACCCACCCCGCAATCTGCAGCAACTCCGAAGCACTCCACTTTGGCCTCGACCGGCGTCATGGGAAGCATCCCGCTGATTGCGGGAGCCTTGGCCCTGGCGGCAATCGGTTGCGCGCTGCGCCGCAAGACCCTCTGACCCTCACCAACCATCACGAGAGGAACACACAATATGTTCACCACTTCAAGACGAGTGGCGATTGCAACCGGTGCGGCACTCGCGCTCTTTGCAACCCCGCTGACTGCGCTCGCGGAGCCCACCAGCGACGCCACCCCCACGGCGGAAGCGAGCACGGATGCTCCGGCCGCCACTCCCACTGCCGAGGCCTCGGCAAGCGAGGCGACTCCTGATCCGGCCCCCGCAGTCGGAACGGATCGCGGAGCTTCCGATATCGTCACCTTGGACCTGTACAACCTGACCGATGTGCACGGACACATTGAGCCGCAAAAGGATCGCAAGACCAAGAAGATCAGCGAATCGGGTCTTCCGGCGATGAATTGCTACCTTAAGAAAGCAAAGGCGACGAATCCGAACTCAAGCTTCACCCTGTTGGGCGACAACATTGGTGCATCTCCCTACACTTCGGGTGCGCTGAAGGATAACCCGACCATCGAGGCCCTCAATACGATGCACCCCTTGGCATCGACCATGGGTAACCATGAGCTCGATATGGGGCAGGCTGTCTTCAAGCAGCGTGTTGATGGATCGAATCCTTCTGAGTTTGTCCAAACGAACTTCCCCTACCTGGCTGCAAACGTTGACGGAATGAGAACCTGGGGCTCGGGAACTCCTTACTTGGGAGAGTACAAGCTGTGGACCTCTCCCTCGGGAGTGACGGTTGCATTTATTGGTGCGATCGCTGGGGACGTGCCCTATAAGCTCAGCCCCGGAACCACAGCGGGTCTGACCTTTAACGATCCGATCGCCAAGATCAACACCCTGGCAAAGAAGCTCAAGCAGGATGGAACCGCACAGATCGTCATCGCCATGCTCGATGATGACGTGAAGAATAACTACCCGAAGATGAGCGCCGATGTTGACGGCCTCATGGGTGGCGACACGCACGTGCCTTACGAGTTCGACCACGTCGATTCGCCGGTCACGCTCACCTCTGCAAATCCGCTTCTCGCGGGTGTTGCCTCGGGTTCCTACACGGATAACCTGGGCCTGATCCAGATCTCCTACGACACGGCGACCGGAAAGGTCGTTAAGGCCGATACCAAGCTGATCCCCGCTGCAACCGTTTACGAGTGTGGTGAAGACCCCGAGACGAAGGCCGTCGTGACCCGTGCGCAGCAGGCCTCGGCAGTCGCCGGCGCTCAGGTTGTGGCACACGGCTACACCGAGAGCTTCCACCGCGGAATCTTCGAGGCCCCCGATGGAAGCATTGAGAAGGGCGGCAACCGCGGTATCGAGTCGACCCTGGGTAACCTGGCTGCTGACGCGATGCGCGAAACGATCCGCACACCCGATGGGAACCCCGTTGATATCGGCATGATCAATGCCGGTGGTCTGCGTGCGGATCTTGAACCCGGAAGCGATGGCAACATCACCTACAAGCAGAGCTACGATGTCATGCCCTTCTCAAATGAACTGGGATATGTAACCATCAAGGGCTCTGATGTGAAGGACGCTCTGGAAGAACAGTGGAAGACGAACCTGAACTCTCAGAACTCTCGCCCGCTGCTCAAGCTTGGTCTGTCGAAGAATGTTCAGTACACCTACGATGCCTCTAAGCCCTATGGCGAGCGCATTACCTCGCTGCTGGTCAATGGTGCACCCATTGATATGAACAAGGAGTACACGGTTGGATCCGTGACCTTCTTGCTCGCAGGTGGTGACACCTTCCCGGCTCTGACCCGTGGCACGAAGACGGTTTTGGGTAACCTCGACCGCGATAAGTTCAACGAGTACCTGGGCGCACACAACGGTATTAAGGCCGCCACTCTCAAGCAGGCAATCGGCGTGACGCTGCCCAGCGATACGCTTACTCCCGATCAGGAATTCACTGTGCCCTTGCGTGGTCTCTCCTTCTCCGAGGGCCCCGGAAAGACTCAGAATGTCAAGGTTTCCTTCGGATCGGTTGTCGCCAGCGCAAGTGTCGATAACTCGCTGCGTGAATTGCATGCCTCAGACGAGGCCTCGGTCATCACGACCGATGGCGCAGGCCAGGCAACTCTGAAGGCCTCGCTGCCGATGTCGGTGTGCGCTGCCAAGCCCGAAGGGGGAGTGCTCTCCCTGCCCGTCACCGTTGAGACCGACTTTGGGACTGTTGTTCCCGAGGCCGCAGGCTTGACCGTGTCGGTCGCTTGCCCCGCCGTTCAGCAGCCTGCAACGCCGAACACCGCGGTGAACCCGAAGGCCCCGAAGGGCAAGAAGCTTGCGAAGACCGGTTCCGTAGCTGGAATTGCAGTCTTGGCCGCTCTGGCCTTGGGTGGTGCAGGGGTTGCTCTGCGTCGCAAGAAGAACTGAAACGGATGCTCTACTCATGAGGATCTCAATCTGATTGAGCACTGAGTTCGCATGTGGGTGGCATAGCCGTATGGCTGTGCCACCCACTGTGTTTGTCAGCTGTGTCAAATGTGAGAACGTTTGTCTTCGAGGCTTCGGGGCTTTTGTGCAAGTGTGCCCACATGTTGAGAGGGCAACTGTGATTCAGAAATGAATAATTACTGCATTTATGCGGAAAAGATGAGTTTTATAGATTCGTTACCGAGCTGTATCCAATCCGCCTTGACACGCCTAATTGTGGCGGGTGAAACTCATTAGTGGGCGTCAACGCAGCACGCTATGCGTTCTCGCAGGCGGTGATGCATGTGCCCATTCTGGGTCTCATCGCATCCTCGCATCTATCCATCCCTGGATGTACACAACCTATGTGGAGGAAATACAGCATGAAGACCCTCACCAAATTTGTTGCGGTCGCTGGTGTCGCAACTCTCGCGCTGACCGCGTGCTCATCCGGCCAGAAGGCCTCGTCAGAATCTAGCTCCGACTCGGCATCGAAGGGCGCAAGCTTCAAGGCCTGCGCTGTTTCGGACGCAGGCGGTTGGGACGACAAGTCCTTCAACGAGTCCGCATACAACGGTCTGAAGAGCGCACAGTCCAAGCTTGGTATTCAGATCAACACGGCAGAGTCCTCCTCCTCGGCAGACTTCGTGCCCAACACCGAGTCCATGGTTTCCGATGGCTGCAACCTGATCATCGGCGTTGGCTTCAACCTCGAGAAGGCACTCCACGCCTCTGCAAATGAGAATAAGGATATTCACTACGCGCTGGTTGACTCCTCCTTCTCGGATGATTCCAACAAGACCGTCACCGTCGAGAACGCACGCCCACTGCTCTTCAACACCGCTGAAGCCGCCTACCTTGCGGGTTACGCCGCAGCAGGCATGAGCAAGACCGGTAAGGTTGCCACCTTCGGTGGTATCCAGATTCCTTCGGTTACCGTCTTCATGGACGGTTTTGCCGATGGCGTTGCCGCCTACAACAAGGCCAAGGGCACCAATGTCCAGGTCCTCGGTTGGGATAAGGCAGCTCAGAACGGCTCCTTCACCCAGTCCTTCGATGACCAGGCACTGGGCAAGCAGCAGGCACAGCAGTTCATCGACCAGGGCGCTGACATCATCATGCCCGTCGCCGGCCCCGTGGGCCTGGGTGCAGCAGCAGCTGCACAGGCTGATGGCAAGACCTACATCATCGGTGTTGACTCCGACTGGTACGAATCTGCCCCCGACTACAAGTCGATCGTTCTGACCTCGGTCAAGAAGGAAATTGGTGCTTCGGTTGAGCAGGCAATCACGGACTCCGTGAACGGCAAGTTCACTGCAACCCCCTACGTGGGCACCCTGGAGAACGGTGGTGTTTCCATCGCTCCCTTCCACGATTTCGACTCCAAGGTTCCCTCGGATCTGAAGGATGAGCTGACCAAGCTCACCGATCAGATCAAGAAGGGCGAGCTGAAGGTTGAGTCCGCAAACTCCCCGAAGTGACGCGGAAATTTTAGGTTGGGGCGCGGTGGTTTTCGACCATCGCGCCCCACTTTTTTCGGCTATCCTGAAACGGGAGCTCGACCACGCAGAAGGGGCGCAGTAGAGTGAAATTGGAACTGAAGGGGATCACCAAACGTTTCGGTCCTCTGGTCGCAAATAACGACATTAACCTGACAATTGAAGAAGGCCACATTCACGCACTTCTCGGTGAAAATGGAGCGGGTAAATCAACGTTGATGAACGTGCTCTACGGCCTTCACCAGCCCGATGAAGGTGAAATCCTCATCGATGGAAAGCCTGTTCACTTCGATGGCCCCGGTGATGCGGTTGCAGCCGGCATCGGCATGGTTCACCAGCACTTCATGCTGATCCCAGTGTTTACCGTCGCGGAATCAATCGCCCTGGGATTTGAACCGACCAAGGCAAGCGGCTTGATTGATCTTGCTCAAGCACGCAAGACCGTTAAAGAGGTTTCAGCGCGCTTCGGTTTCGATCTCGACCCCGATGCGCTCATTGAAGATCTCTCCGTTGGCGCTCAGCAGCGAGTCGAAATTGTTAAAGCGCTGTCGCGTCAGGCAAAGGTCCTTATTCTTGATGAGCCAACGGCAGTGCTCACGCCTCAAGAAACTGACGAACTCATGGCCATCATGCGTCAGCTTGCCGACGCGGGGACTTCGATTGTCTTCATCACTCACAAGCTTCGCGAAGTTCGAGCCGTCGCAGATGAAATTACCGTGATTCGACGCGGTACCGTTGTTGGCGAAGCCTCTCCGCAAGATTCTGAATCAGAACTGGCGAATAAGATGGTCGGCCGCTCCGTCATGATGCGCGTCCAAAAGGCTCCCGCAGCGCCCACCGGTGGGGGACTGGAATTCAAAGCGATCTCCATGGTTTCGCCCCAGGGAGTTCCGCTTCTTGACCACGTCTCCTTCGCGGTAGAACGCGGCGAAATCGTCGCCGTCGCGGGCGTGCAGGGCAACGGACAGACCGAATTGGCGCAAACCGTTTTGGGTCTGTGTACCCCAGATTCTGGTGAAATTCTTCTTGAAGGCGAAGATATTTCTCACGCGGGTCCTCGAAAGTCTTTGGACGCCGGTGTTGGCTTCATTCCCGAAGACCGATCGACCGATGGCATTATTTCTACTTTCTCCATCGCCGAGAACCTGATTTTGGACCAGTACAAGGATTCCTCCTTCGCATCGGGCCCAATGCTCAAGCTGGGGGCAGTTGCGCAGAATGCGCGCGATAAAGAGCAGGAATTCGATATTCGCTTGACCTCAATCAACGATCCGATTTCCTCGCTTTCAGGTGGAAATCAGCAGAAGGTTGTTGTCGCGCGTGAAATGTCAAAGGACCTCAACCTGCTTGTCGCGAACCAGCCGACCCGCGGTGTGGATGTTGGTTCTATCGAATTCATTCACAAGCGCATTGTTGAGGTGCGCGACCAGAACATTCCCGTCCTTCTGATCTCATCGGAATTGGATGAAGTGATCTCGCTGGCCGATCGCATTGTTGTCATGTACCGAGGCCGCGTGATGGGAATCGTTCCCGCGGACACCCCGCGTGACGTTCTTGGTTTGATGATGGCTGGTGTTCCCTATGACGAGGCCGTCGAAGGCGTGCACGAACACGCTGAGGTTTCGGATTCACACGTGGAGGAGAACTGATGACCGCGGTAAAGCGTCCTTCGAAGGCACTGATTGTGTGCCGTCATATCCTGGGATCGCGATGGTTCGTTTCCATCCTTGCGGTTCTTATCGCCTTCGCTATCGGTGCCATTCTGATCGCGATGACCGGTGCATCGGTACTCGATGCCTACTACGCGATGTTCCGCGGAGCGATCTTTGATCCAACAGCTCGTAGTTTCCAGCGTCAGATCAAACCCCTGACAGAGTCTCTGTTCTTCTCCATCCCATTGGTATTGGGTGGCTTGGGCCTTGCCTTGGGCTTCCGCGCAGGCCTGTTCAACATTGGTGGTAATGGCCAGATCATCTTTGGTGCTCTTGCCGCTGTCTGGGTTGGTTTCGCAATGAACCTGCCGCCCGTCGTTCACACTCTTGTTGCTCTTCTTGCCGCAATGGTTGCTGGTTCGCTCTATGCGGGAATTGCCGGTGTTCTGAAGGCAAAGACCGGGGCGAACGAAGTCATTGTCACCATCATGCTGAACTCGATTGCGACCTTGGCGCTGGGATACATCCTCTCGAAGAAGTCCTGGCAGGTTCCCGGTTCTAATCAGCCCCAAACCCCGAAGGTCGCGGATTCAGCTGCCTTCACCCGTATTTTGGATGCGCCCTTCAAGATCCACGTTGGCCTTTTTGTTGCGCTCCTTGCGGTCATCGTTTTCTGGTGGCTTATTGAGCGATCGACCCTCGGCTTTGAAATTCGCGCAGTTGGTGCGAACCCCGAGGCCGCACGTACCGCTGGTATCTCAGTCGGAAAGATCACCGCGATTACCATGGCGATCTCGGGTGCTTTCCTGGGACTCGCAGGTGCGAACGAGGCCTTGGGTACCGTTGGTTACGTCTCCAGAGACATCGCTGGTTCCATTGGTTTCGATGCCATCACGGTTGCTCTTCTGGGCCGAAACAAGCCTCTGGGTACTCTGGGTGCAGGTATCCTCTTCGGTGCCTTCAAAGCCGGTGGCTACACCATGCAGGCCAAGGGTGTTCCGATCGATATGATCTTGATCCTTCAGTCGGTGATCGTCTTGCTGATCGCAGCTCCCATGCTGGTCCGTTGGCTCTTCCACCTGCCGAAGGAAACCAAGAAGAGCTTGCGTGCTGAGCTCGCTGAACTCAGCGGTGAGCACTCTGAAGAAGACGGGAAGACCCCGGCCGTGGCCTCGGCAGTGAAGGAAGACGCAGCATCCAAGGGCGGCGATGCCGCCACCGATGGTGCCTCCACCAATATGGAAGGAGAGGCACGATGAGCCAGACGCGCGCAATGAATGACGTTCAGCTGAAGCGCTCGTGGAAGATGCCGGTCGTCTACGTTCTGGCAGCCCTTCTGCAGATTCTTTTCGTCGTCAAGGTCAGTGGCGATGTCACAATCAGGCTCAACGACAAGTCCCAGAGCATCAATATCGACGATATTGTCACCCCCGGTCGTCCCATCCTTCTGGTACTGACGGTATTCACCCTTCTGGTGACAGCCTGGTCGATCTACTCGGTGTGGGCACGTCGTCAAAATCCGCGGTGGCTTGACGTCACCATGATGATTGTCGCGGGAATTGCGACGGTCTTTGGCTTCTTGATCTACGCGGGTTCGGGTTCGGCCGGTGTTGTCACACTGACCTCCACCCTCTACTCCACAGTGGCAATCTCGACGCCTCTGATCTTCGGCTCCCTTTCGGGCGTTGTCTCCGAACGCGTTGGCGTTGTCAACATCGCCATTGAAGGCGACCTGCTCTTGGGTGCTTTCGCAGGCGTCATGGCAGCCTCCTTCTTCCAGACCTCGTGGGCAGGTTTGATCGCCGCTCCGATCGCAGGCGCATTCCTTGGCTGCCTCTTGGCACTCTTCTCGGTCAAGTACGGCGTGGATCAGATCATCGTCGGTGTGGTTTTGAACGTCCTAGCAGCGGGCCTGACGACCTTCTTCTACGGAACGTGGATGACGACGAAGCCCGAGCTGTTCAACACCAACAGGTTCTCGCTCCCAGACATCAAAATCCCGCTCCTAGGTGAGATCCCAATTCTTGGTCCCGTGCTCTTCAACCACAACATCTTGGTGTACCTGATGTACGCCACGGTGATTTTCTTGACGGTTTACCTTTACCGCTCGCGCTGGGGCCTGCGCCTTCGCGCCTGTGGTGAGCACCCGCGCGCTGCAGATACCGTCGGCATCAACGTCAATCGCACGCGAACCCTCAATGCGATCCTCGCTTCCAGTTTTGCTGGATTGGGCGGCGCATTCTTCACCATCGGGTCGAGCCTCTTCTTCACCGACAATATCTCCGCAGGTAACGGCTACATCGCTCTTGCGGCAATGATTTTGGGTAAGTGGCACCCGATCGGTGCTATGGGCGCAGCGCTCATGTTCGGTTTCGCTCAGGCGCTTGCCCGCTTGCTGCCCAACCTTGAGCAGTCCATTCCTTCGGACCTGATTTCGATGATTCCTTACATCGTGACCATCATTGCGGTCGCTGGATTCGTTGGAAAGTCGCGTCCGCCGGCAGCCGAAAACATTCCCTACACGAAGTGATCGACGGCTAGGTAGATAAAGGACCCAAACATGGATATCAATTGGGAAGAACTCAAGGATCTTGCGATCTCGGCAATGGAGCAGGCTTACTGCCCCTATAGCGACTTCCCCGTCGGTGCGGCAGGACTGACAACCGATGGACACACCTATTCGGGCTGCAATGTGGAAAATGCCGGTTACGGCGTCACCCTGTGTGCCGAATGCGGGATGGTCTCGCAGATGGTGCGCTCGGGCGGAGGCCGCTTAGCAGCGGTCGTTGCAGTGAATGGAAACTGCGAACCCGTCGCTCCTTGCGGACGCTGCCGCCAGCTTATTTTTGAGCACGGTGGGAATGACTGCTTGGTTCTGATGCCCGATGGCGTCATGTCTATGAAGCAGGTGCTCCCGGGAGCTTTTGGTCCGCATGACCTCACCGAAGTCGCTTCGGCGCGATTCAATGAAGATTAATGACTGCGGCGGGCGTGCACGTCCCTTAATGGTGTGCGCGCCCGCCAAGCATTTCCCGAAATAACACCCAGGAAGGACATCATGAAACAGTTTGATGCCGTCGACGTCATCCGCGTGAAGCGCGATGGCGGGAAACTGTCCACTGAAGAAATCCAGTGGACCATTGATGCCTACACGCGCGGGGTCATGAAAGACGAACAAATGGCAGCGCTTGCCATGGCTGTCTTCCTGCGCGGAATGGATCGGGAGGAAATCGTCACCTGGACCCAGGCCATGATTGATTCCGGCGAACGTATGGATTTCGCTCGAATTGGCCGAGTGACCGCTGACAAGCACTCCACTGGCGGTGTCGGCGATAAGATCACCCTTCCTCTCGCACCCCTAGTTGCGTGCTTTGGCGTTGCCGTTCCGCAGCTTTCCGGCCGAGGCCTTGGGCACACAGGTGGAACCTTGGACAAACTCGAGGCCATCCCCGGCTGGCGTGCCTCGCTGTCCAACGAAGAGATCTACCATCAGCTGGGCGAAGGCTGCGGCGCTGTCATTTGCGCAGCGGGTGCGGGACTTGCCCCCGCAGATAAGAAGCTCTACGCACTGCGCGATATCACATCAACAGTCGATTGCATTCCGCTGATTGCCTCTTCGATCATGTCAAAGAAGATTGCTGAAGGCACCGATTCACTGGTCTTGGACGTCAAGGTCGGCAGCGGCGCATTCATGAAGGACATCGACAACGCCCGCGAGCTTGCCCGCACCATGGTGGACCTTGGACGAGATGCCGGCGTGAAGACCCAAGCGCTGCTCACCGATATGTCGACCCCGCTGGGACTCAAGGTTGGTAATGCGCTTGAGGTCGAAGAATCCGTTGAGGTTCTGGCCGGCGGCGGTCCCGCAGATGTCGTGGAATTGACCGTTGAGCTTGCTCGCACCATGCTGTCCATGGCCGGTAAGAGCGACGTCGACGTTGAGGCTGCGCTCAAGGACGGTCGTGCGATGGATACCTGGCGCGCAATGATCCGGGAGCAGGGGGGAGACCCCGATGCTGCGCTGCCGACCTCAACGCTGACCCACACTGTCACTGCCGAGGCCGATGGCTACCTTTCCGAAATGGATGCGCTGAGCGTGGGCGTGGCCTCGTGGAGGCTGGGCGCCGGACGAGCAGTCAAGGATGATCCGGTACAGGCCGGTGCGGGTATCGAAATCCACGCCAAGCCGGGTGATCAGGTCAAGGCGGGCCAGCCGCTCTTCACCTTGCACACCGACGATGAATGGCGCATTCCCCGAGCTCTTGAGGCGCTGGACGGGGGAGTGGTGATCAGTGAAACCGCACCCGCTCCTCGTCACATCATTTTGGATCGCGTGGGCTAACACCCAGACCAGACTAAGCAAGCGACACCACCACATACGTATTGGAGTAAACAACCATGAAATCGACACCGCACATCAACCCGACGGCCCCCATTGCACCGACCATCTTGCTGCCCGGAGATCCGCTTCGCGCCAAGTTCATTGCCGAGACCTACCTTGAGGATGCGCAGCAATTTAACGCGGTGCGTAACATGCTGGGCTTCACCGGTACCTACCAGGGCACTCCGGTATCGGTTATGGGCTCGGGTATGGGTATTCCTTCGATCTCGCTGTATGCGTGGGAACTCATCCACGTTTTTGGTTGCACAAAGCTCATCCGTGTGGGTACGTGTGGCGCGCTGCAGCCGGGAATCAACCTTTACGATGTCGTCATCGCACAGGGAGCATGCACGAACTCGAACTTCATCGATCAGTACAACATCCCGGGAACCTATGCCCCCATCGGTTCCTACCGCCTGATCGAGGCCGTACGTGCAAATGCAAAGGAAAAGGGAGTGACCACCCACGTGGGTAACGTCCTCTCCTCGGACACTTTCTACAATGCTGATCCGACCTTTAACGAGCGCTGGCAGAAGATGGGCATCATGGCCATCGAAATGGAGACCGCGGGCCTGTACGCAACTGCCGCCGAGGCCGGGGTTGAGGCTCTGGGTATCTTCACAGTGTCTGACTCGCTGGTCACCGGTGAGGAAACCACCGCACACGAGCGTCAGACCGCGTTCACCCAGATGATGGAAATTGCACTTCCGCTGGCGCAGATCTGAGGACCTGAGAAGGAAAAGTATGAAGAAGTCTGAAGTTGCACACCTGATTGACCACACGATCCTCAAGCCCGAGGCTACTCACGCCGAT
>ERZ772920.741-NODE-741-length-17995-cov-15.977035_pt1 | contig 17995 bp, 21 predicted proteins | sample MGYA00511469_ERZ772920 | MGnify/ENA primary metagenome ERZ772920 (study PRJEB29015, sample SAMEA2738069) | human oral metagenome | biome: human oral; feature: human-associated habitat; material: saliva | place: China | collected 2216 ... | reverse complement strand
CGGCCTTCTAAGCCGTGGGTCGGGGGTTCGAATCCCTCCTGGATCACCAAAGAAACGTAATAGCCGTAAGGGTTTTAGCCCTTACGGTTATTTTTTTACTAGCCTAAAAGAAATGCAAGGATATGGTGCAAGTATAGTTTTTTATACTTGCATTATCCTTGCATCAGGGGTATAGGTTTGATACATAATTGAAGGTTTGATCCTCATCTTGTATCGCATGAGCATATACTTTAATTATCATTGCGGTGGTACCATGACCAGCTAATTTTGCAATTTCAGTATACGGTACGTTGTTCTGAACTAGGTTTGAGATGAACGTATGTCGAGCTACATGGCTTGACAGATGCTTTTCAATACCTAACTTTTTACCAACCTTAGTAAAATAGCGTTTACTAAAATTATGCTTGTCAATAGGACGTAATCCCGTTTCATTTTCGGCTACCCATAGATTACCTTTAGACGTTGCTCGTGCACGTTTTAGTACCGAGATAGTATAAGAATTACTAATCGGAATTATACGCTTGCTCGAGCGTGTTTTAGGCTCTTTTCGATTCATGCCGTATTGGGTTTCACCCCACGAAGAATTAACATGAACCTTAGCTTTACACTCATCAATGATCTCGATTTCATCCCATTGTAAAGCTTGTAGCTCACCAATTCGTAAACCACATTGGAATAGCAATAGCATACAATGTTCCAAATGGTGGCCTTTATAATAGTCTAGGAAACATCGCGTTTCGTTGACTGTCAGCGCCTTTTTGGGGTGCTTTGGTGCTGTTGAGACTGGTTTAATCAACGCATCATAGAAATTTGTTGGAATTAAATCCAGGCTATACAGTTTCTTTAAGGTTAAACTCAGTACAATGAATGTTTTGCGAATATTTGTAGTATATTGGTCAACAAACTGTTGTAGTGAGGCCTTAGAGAGGTCGGAAATAGGAGTATTACCAAAGAACGGTTTGATTCTATTTTCCGTTATATCCAGATATAATTTCCGTGTTGCTTCAGCATACGTTGCTTTTGTAAAGTAATTGATACAGAAGTCATAATAGCTCTGATTAGCACCAGTTGGCATTTTTTTCTTCGATGATTGTTGTACGTGACCAACTTCGATAAACTGGTACTTATACAGCCCATTATCACGATCTACAATCATTCGTTTTCGCTCGGCTTCGGCTTCTTCCTTAGAGGTGAAACCTTTGGAGCGGAATTTTATTATGCTACCCTGGTCATCACAATATAGAGGTAGATTGCGTATATAATAGTACGTTTTACCACTTCGTTGTGTTTCCTTCGAGATGATACCTTTACCTGATGGAATTTGGTACATAATGGACTCGTTTCTCCTGCCATCGAAGTACCTGTTCACGAAATCATTATAAAAGATACCATAGTTATTGGCAATGAAAGTTTCACAGTCACTTAGTGTAAAGTAATAGCAATTACCAACTTTATTCTTAGCTATCAAGTATCCTTGATCACGTAAACGCTTTCGAAGTGTTTGTACTGATACATTTAAGAATTCGCTCAACTCTTGAATAGGGAGAGCTGTTATGGTCTTATTTGAAGTTTTCATGGCCGTCACAGCCCTCCTTTCGTAGTTAAGGTTTAATCTTTATCGGTACTTATACATCACTTGTACTGTAATCTTCTTCAATGGCTTCGACTCCATCTTTGGAAGCATATTCTATGATGACAGAAGGTATGGAAACTAACATTGGCATAATTTTTTTAGCCTGCCCTGTAGTGTCTACAGCATATTGCTGACCATCTATTGTGTGGTAGCAACCAATAACATCATTTATGGTGGTTTTACCATCTTTGCTAGTTACTCTAAGTAGTCCCGCGTAGAGATACTGACCATCAGGTAGACGTGTTACTTTTTTTGATGCATTATTATCTGATCTTTTTAACATAATTGAAATCCTCCATAATCTTCATATCTGCAAATTCGACACCGTTTTCAATTGAGTCGTAAATCACTAATTTATTTTTGTTAGTAATTAGATCCATCAGTGACATAACAGGTTTCTCTGACCAATCAACACTTGATATCTCTGGAAGCTGTTTTACAGTTAATAAAGGCTTTTCATCAGTGTTATCATTAACATCATAGCTATAGTCCTCAATCATACTGTCATCGACTAATAGATCAAAATTTATTTCGTCTATTGACTTCGTATCATCTTGATTCGAGATATCTTGGTTTTGAGGTAACGTCCCGTATAGACCTAAGTTGGTGAGTATGGAACTAATTGCCTTTTTTTGACGTCTTAAATCACCCGGACTTTGCTGCCATACTTTCTCAGTAATGATATTCCTTGGATGAATCAAAAGGTGAATATGAGGAGAAGATGGGTGATCTGTATGTATCGCTGAGAACATTGGATACCCATCAAAAATCTCCATTAAACCTTTCACTATCTTTTTTAGTTCATTCGTTGAAGGAATGCGATCTCCATATGGACATAACATTGCATGTAGAAATAGACGTTCTTTTTCTGTGTTATGCATAGGATGTACAGACCAGGCTCTCAATGGGTCATTAAGGTCTAAATATTGGTCGCTACATAAATTAGGAGATGTCTTCTTTTTATTAAAGATGTAGTCAATGGCTTTGTTTGGAGTGTTTAAACGTGCTGACTGCGCACCAATCATTTTAAAAATTGACGTAAGCTTTGCCATAAATCGTATGCCTCCTTTTCAAGGTTTGTATTTGCAAATTTGGTTTTTGCTATAAGTAAGAACCTAAGTATTCGTGTTTGAAAAAGTTCATCGCTCAATAAACTAGAAGACTCGTTACTTTGGCAATAAGAAGTTGATGCTGGGGATGTCTCGGCATCCCCAGGTAAGTTTTCTATTAATGACCTAATAACAACTGATCTATTTCTCTTCACTACCTCGCAATAGTTATCAAGCCGATTAGCTAAAGCTTCATCTAGTTCAACGTTTAATTTGGGTTTTTTATTGGTCATCGTTCGTTACCTCCTTTGATATGAAGACCTTTAGAATTTTTTGGGCTTTGTTGTATAACTCTGGTGTACCCAAATCTTTTAATTCTTCCATTTTCCACTTTATGCCTGTAAGGCAATATACATTACCAAGACCATGTGTAGTCATGTTTTTTCTGATTTTAGTCACATTATCGAATGAGTCGAAGATACAGCGACGTAAATCTGCCATGGTATTTTCTTTTAAACCATTATTTTTACAGTAAACTGAGTATGCTTCTTTCAAGTCAGCCATTGTAACAAATGAACCTTCTGTATCCATTTCCAGTAGATCCTCAATAAAATTTTTTTCACTTTGTGATTCACCAAGTTGATTTTGGAACCATTGTTCACTATGGAAAGATGTAGTAAAACCATGTATTAATGCTTTGCTGTATGCAGATATACAGGCTGTGGCGATCAAATTAACTTCATTTTTAAGTTCATTAATCAGATATGGATTTGGTTTGGCAGGCACTTTATCAAAGCGAAGAAATAGCATACGTTCAGCAAAGGGAGCAACCTCGGTAGGTTTTATTCTAGGCAAAGCATTTCCGACTAAGACCAGCTTTGTACGAATTGCGATAGAAATAGAAGGTTGATATTTTTGTGAAACCGTGATAATCTCGTTGCCGATTATCAATTTTAAGGTGTTCATATCAACGGATACGTTGGAATCATAGTCTTCAGTAATATTTATATGAGCACCTAGAAGAGAAGAATTTTCGTTGTGCCGACCGAGTAGCGATAAATCCAAATGGGAGACTACTGATGCAGGTAGCAATAGTGATAATACTTTTAATATTAGGCTTTTTCCTGTATTAGGTTTGCCTATAAAAAGTACGGCCTTTTTATGCCCTACAGTTGGACTTAATAGATAGCCCATAAGCTCCAATAGCCTAATTTGACTATTGGAATCCTTGGGGAACATATCGTTTAGGAGCTTAGAAAAAGTGGTGTTAGTTAATTTTGAGAGTATATCATCATCATTTTGTGGTATGAGATCCGGTATATACTCAGCTTCTATACGATATGTATGAAAGTCCTGAGGGGTTTGAACATGAAAGTCATTAGGCTTTGTTAAATTTAGAACCCCATTTTTAAAAAGAATATTATTTTCTGAATGTTCACTAGATACTTCAAAGTCAGGATCGACAATAATATCTTCTAATATACTTTTAAGTGTATCTGCTCTTAAAAGGCGATTAACATCGCTTCGAAAGATATGCTTGCGTAAATACCGTTGAATATCCTTATCATTGGCATACGTTTCCCAAAAATCATCTTTGTTCTTAATTGCTAATGCTCCATCGATGACTTTTAAATTGTCGTTTTCAAGTAGAGCATCCTTCACTAATACTGGTTTGATATTACCTTTATCGTTTAAAATTTTTTCTAGTTCAATACGAGCATCCATTGTTATACCTACTTTCTTGTGAAACTTATAATAATTAAGTACTAGTCGGTGCGCACGTCTTTGTACATGCTTATGATAAAATATTAGTGATAGAGGTGCTTATGAATCGCTAAAGTAAAAGAAATTTACTATGATAATATTTTTATAAGGGTAATCTTGATTAAATCTGTGTTTTAATAAAAATCCCCACAAAGGTTAGTTGTAACCTTTGTGGGGAGGAGGGTGGTATATTGTTTAGAAATGATTTGCGATTGTTATATTACTACTTGGAAGATACTAATGGGGGTAATTTAGAGCATATAGATGATATTAACGTATTTGATTCGATAGGTAGGCATTTTAATTCAATCTTGAATAGTATTGAAGAATTAAAAAAAATAAAAAAAGAAGCAGATTTAAATTCATCTGGTGAGTGGAGAGAGATTCGTGATAATATATTGGATAAAATTCTTAAATCTGATTTCCTAAATTTAATTCCTATAGACTATTCTTATAAACAACGGATTTTGCCTATTATTTGGGAGTTATTTCCTTCGAGAGATAGTATAATATTCAAATTGCTTGGACATAAGTTAATAGTAGATGGTTTAACAGATGAAGGTTTGGTTGTACCCTTAAAATCTTATAGTAAATATGATCCCAATACTGCGTATCGTGTGGAGGATGAGTTTACTAAAATAATAGAATCTATGGTCACATGTCTTATTATTAGTCGATGCTTTTCTAAGTTATATCCATCAAGTTTTAAACTAGAAAAAAAGAATGGTGATAATATTTCAAAGGGAAAGGCCAATAAACGATTACTGTTTCCAGAAAGTATTTACAACAATGAACAATATGGTTTCTTTGAAAGGGCGTTGGCTTATAGCGTTTTTAGACGAAAGGATTCAAGCATTAGCCTATTTTCTACAGGTGCTGATTTATCTGGTATCAATGAGTATAAATCAATTATTGATAATACTCTTAATATATATAAAGATTACTGTAAGCAAATAGATAATGATAATAGCGTTTCAAAAAATTTGAAAATGAAGTTTCAGAATATTAGGTACCAAGATATTATCTTTGAAGATTATTGTCGATTGAACTATATTATTAGTTTTGATGATATTTTAACAACCGAGTCTATAACCAATTATTGTTCGGTAATAAATCTAGATTGGAAACGTCATGTGATGCTTCATCGTGCAATCTTACTGTTAATCTCTTTATGTCCATTGGGGCTAAGTCGTTTCATGTTGAAGTCAATTATCGATAATAGTCAATTTTGGAACACTGTATTTAGAGGTGCTAAACTAGAAAATCAAGAAAAGTATTTGATAGATATAATTTATTATTTACATAAGATTATTTTTCGTGTTTTACCTGCTCTGGAAACTGTAATTGATGGATGTGTTGAATCATTAGAAAATAATGAAATAGAATTAATACTTGACTCTAGTTTAAAGATGATTCGCCTACCTAGTACTTTTATAAATATAGATACAATGAAAAATATAGAATTTAATGGCTTAAAGCAACTAGATAAATTCTTATATCCTAATGATAAGAAAGAAAGTTTGCTTCAAGACATGATTCAATTGAAATCATTGTCCTGGTTGATTTATAAAAATACTACCTTAGATGACTATTATGAGATACCAGGTCGTTTGATGCCTGGTGAAGTCCTTTGTAACACTGTTAAGTATATAAGTGATTTACCTGTACAAAGTAATGTAATATTACAAGAAATTGTTTTTTCAATTATTAAAGCGATTGCAATAGCAGATTATAGAAAGCATAAGTTAAAAGATGAGTTTTCTATGTATTCAGAACAGCAGAAAAAAGAAGAATGGAGCAATGTAGAAAAATTGTTAAACCAGGAAATTATAGATACCTTAGATCGAAATTGTATTTATAATTACTATAAAGAGCGGTTTTATATTCGAGACTATGATAGTGCCAGAATATCGATTGATAGCGTAAACAACTTTATTTATATATGGAGAAATTTGATTAATTCTGAAATAACGAGATACCGTGATACAAAGAATCAGAGTTGTAAACTTCATGAACTAAACTGTGATAAGGTTAAGTGGGATGAGATGATAAATATTAATGCGGATGACTTAAAAAAGAGATATAAAAAGTCACTGCAAAATTTATTGAAAGATATTAGCAACTCACATGATCGATTAAAATATGAACATGCCCTTACTTGCAATAACGATGGTAGATGGATTTTATCAAATTGGAAAAATCGAGATGTTTTAAATTCGTATACTAATGAGTTATATTTGTTGGTAGAAGAAATATTAGATTACCTTTGGCTTTCAAATTATGAAGATGATAAACATAAATTAATTGCCTGGGAGCGATATTGGTCATACCATAATAATTTCACTATTTAGCTAAGTAAATACTATAAGTTGGTTCAAATGTGAAAGAGTACCTACTGCTACGTTATCGCTTGTGGCTTCACGTAGCAGTAGGTACTCTCTATTTTGAATAATATTATTGCACCAAGATACCTATTTATATTATTAGAATGATTAGCATTTATAAGAATCTGTATTATGTGTATTCTTATTATATACGATTATAGATTATTGGATGTTAATAATAAAGCTATAATACAATCAAAAGAGGAGATGTTTTATACACATCTCCTCTTTTGATTAATTATTCAACCCTTTTTTTAGGTTTTTTATAGCTTGTTCCATATCAAATTCTTTTACAAACTCAATATCCGTATCTTTATAACCTTTTAAGCGATCACCTTTAGTCATAAATACACCAGTAGCCTTCATAACAGAACGTGGAGGAACTACCAAATATCTAATATCCTTGACATCATCATTAGAAGATTTTGTGACAGCATTGGCTTGTAATTTGACGATAACATAATAGTCTGACTTGTTTGAGACTGATTGAGACCATGCTCCATCATCTGTTGCCGATATTTCACCTAACTTAATATCAGATTTTGATGGGCCAAAAATAAAACTAGATTTTGTTAATTCGAGTAGGCGGTCTTCATCTTTTGGTGTTACTGAACGTGTTGCTAGTGTAATTGCTGGCATCGCAGTATTGAGTTGAGCAGTTTGTGCAGCATTATAACCAAAATAGGTAGTATTAGTGTTCAGCCAGTATATTAAACCGATGAAACAGAGAAATGGTATAATAAATGCATCTAATCTTTTAAATAAGCTTTGATCAGGTCGACCGAAAAAGAATTCATGTATTTTACTTCGTGCTGCACTTTTAGCTTTAGCAATATCCTCATCATATTTACCATCTTGATAATCTTTTTTCTTATCTTGATATATTTCTTTTAGTTGTTCTGACAGACTTCGGGTTTCCTTTTTCATTATTAATTACCTCATTCACATATAAACTTATGTATTTATGATTTTTGATTTTTATTCCACATACCATCATAAATTACATTTCCATTTTCATCGAACTCTTTGCCTAATCCATCACGAAGGAATGTTTTTTCACCTGAGTTTGTTAATTGCGTTAAACCAGTTCCTTGATATTTGACTTTACCATTTGTGAAGTACTCTGTAAGGGTAGGGGTATTATTAATTTGATCGAAGAAATTATGATCGTTACTTTCTAATTTGGCAATAACAGCTCCGTTTTTATCATAGAATTTTTCAATAGCCGAACCATCTTTAAAAGATACCGTATATATAATAGCATTCGTATTATCTAGTTCAACTTCTTGATCGGTATTAATAATAACGGTTTTATTATTAAAATAGTAAATGCGAGGAATATATTCAATCTTATCATTAACAAGGTAAGGTTTGCTTTCGAGTACACGATTATGCTTGTCTATTTTGCTTAAATCGCCTTCCATTATAGAACCATCATCTTTATAGAAAATAATATAACTATCAGCTTCGCCTTTTGTAAAATGAGCACTAAGAATTTTTTTACCATTTTCATAAATATCACCGTAACCAGATGGCAAATCATTTTCTAATGTACCCTCAAATTCTAATGTAGGTGCTTGATTATTAGAATCTACCTTGAAAGCTAAGTCTTTAGTTTTAGTGATAGGAATCCGTTTTAGATTCTTCTTATTATCTCCTGTCATAGTTTTTAGATATTCTAAACGATATTCATTGAATAGAGTAATACCTCGTTCATTTAGATAAAACCATTTAGAAAAAAGTGCAGAATTTTTATCGTCTTTGTATTCTTTAAATGGATTACCAGTATTTGTAGATGCAGTGCTAACAGTATTTTCTTGAGTATTACTGTTAGAATCATTTGATGAATCTCTATCTTTACAACCTGCCACTGTTAAAAGACAAGATACTGCCAATAATATTAATAATGCCTTTTTCTGTTTCATTTTTATCCCCTTTACTTTTAATAAATTATTTAGAGGTAGGCCACATTTCTCGATCTTGCTCCGTAAATGTAACTAATGTTGCAAGTTCGATATTTAACCCCATGGCGATATCTAATAACATAGAAATTGAAATATTGTTGTTATATTTGCCACGCTCGACTCGACCCAATGTGTCTGGACTAACGTTAATTATTTCAGCTAATTGGGCTTGTGTTAAACCACGTAGAGTACGATAATAAGCTATTTTTGCACCGATTTGCTTAAAGATTATAAGCTTTACGCTTTCCATGTCATTAGCACCTCCTTTAAAATTAATACATATTAATTTTTGCATAAGTCATATTAAATCTGTACCGCTAGATAGGTCTTAAAACTGTATAATTAGGTCTTTTTTTTGCATGCTATTGAAAAAAATTAGTCTAATATCAATGCAAATAAATAAAAATAAAATGAGCCATGTCGTATTATCGACATGGCTCATGTGTTATTCATCTGCAATCAAATACATTAAAGCAGCTGCAGCTGCCTCTACAACAATTCGTGCAATTACTGGATCCATAACATCACCTCCTTTCATAGTATAGTGTAGTAGATTAAGCTACAGATTGATGGTTCTTCTGGCAGTTCATACACAAAGGCATATGGTAACGTTGTTTGGAATAACTAGATACTTTACTGGATATAGCACATCCACAATCTGTACAATGTAAATCATTAGTTGCCATAGTTTGTGGAGCGATGTCTTTCTTTCTAGTAGTCGGTACATTAGACTGTGACATAGTTTGTGTATTAAGGTCAGTATTATTATCAGCTTCTGGGTCATCGCCAGTAGCAATACAGAAGCTCAGCATATAAGCGTATTTAATAGCTGCTGTTTCAGCTTTCATAATGGCCTTATCACCACTATCTTGACCTGAACCAATACCACTAATTTGTACTGATTCACCCGTCTCTATATCAATAATAGAAATCGTAACGCTAATCGTAGCGTGCTTATCGACATTACCTTTAGCGGTTTGTACCTCACGCAAATCAAGAAGCGTAGGTGTAACGGCGGTAATAAGCCCTACACTTGTAAGAGCGTCGTTTACACGCTCTAACACGTCGCTACTAGTAACGTAAGAATACCCATGAAAGGTATTTTCACCTGTTTTTTCAATGTAGCTACAACTTTTCATAGCAAGTGATAGCTTTTCATATAATGCTGTATTCGTCATTTTCATTCCTCCGATTGTACACCAGATCGTGCTAAATAATAACTTAGACCGGCAGATGCATCCATATGTACATCACCATCCCAACGATATGTAAAATGATTTAAGACGTCACTAATTGTGGACTTGTTAACTTCACCATATTGTGAAATTAGATCTTTCCACAAAAGATATGCCTTTTCGCTTAAATATGCTTGAATTTCAAGTGTATCATTTAATGTAATAGGTGATTCTTTTATCAATCGTTGTATCATCTTTTTTGGAGTTTCTATATGTTGATTCCAGTTGATTGTAGCGACAATGACAGTTCCACTACAAAGGTATCCTGTAACGCTACTATTTTCCTCAATGAGTAGAAGCGTAGGTTTACTATGATTTTTATGTAAATCTAATAGTGGTACTGGCCAATAGGAAACAACTTCAATGTCCATATGATTTTGGTTTTCAGCACATTGTAATTTAGAGATATTAGATTGAGAAATACCCACCATATACAACCATTCTTGGTTATCTATAGTGGGTAATATAAATTGGTACGTATATCGATTGTCTTGTGCTGATGTAAGCTCGTCTCTTTGCTTCGATGCATCTTGTAAAGGTGTATTAGAGCTGATTTTATTAAATATAAGATGTGGAATTTCAGTATAGGCTAACGAGTAAATCGTAGGTATATTCTTATTTTTACTATGAATAGCTGATAAATCCGAAACAAGCGATTTACTACGTTTATATATATAGCGATCTAGTACCTTAATTTTATTTTGTATTCTTTTTACCACAGATACATAGAGTTCTGTCTCCGTAATAATAATACCGCAGTATTGTGTCATAATGATTCCTTTCTACTATGCTGACTTAACTTGTTGTGCTTCTTCAATTGCTTTGCATTGAGCGGATACAGCACAATAGCCTTCACATTTTCTACCATGCCAAGTTTCACGTTGGCTACATTTTTTTGGCACTACACCAGTTTCTATGGCTTGTTGTAACCGCTTTGCCTTAGCTTCCATATATCGTTTTAACCAATGATTGCTAATAGGGTTGATAGGAATAAGATATAACGGCTTTGTAATACCTCGTTCGGAAGCAATGCGTAATCCTGTATCACGACAAAGAGCCTGAATAACCATAGATGATACCGTATAGTTTTCTTCCTCTAATAGTAGTCGATAATAATTCAACTGTAATGCCCAGTCTAATACATGACGTACGCCATCGGTGAATAATTCTTTTCGTGTTTTAGGTTGACCTTTCTTCAAACCTGTTTTATATACTTCGCCGGTTTCTACATCTTTTTTGTAGTATCCTAACGCTCTCATTAACTTATAGGAACTGGTAATTTTCAAATCACCCAGTGTGGTATCCGTATTGGATAACACTTGCCCATATAAATCAAGCTGCCCTGTTGTGGTAGTATTCTTCAAACGCTCTTCTGAAAGCATATTGCCACTGGTATGACGCTCTGTAATGGTATGCACAGCTGAACCATGTAAAGCATATAGTTGCTTTTGTGGATCTACAGCATATTCAGTAATCTTTTTTAGATATAATTCACGAGTACCACTTAATAACTCAGTAACGGATGGTTTGGTTAAATTACGTTCTAATGATGAAGCTACTGCTCGTAATGTAGGTAAAAACATACACCTCGTACCTTGTGGGCATCGCAATAAGCATTCATACATATTAATTTCATCCCCATTAGGGCAAATAAATCGTTTGGCTGGCATAATCATATCCTCCTTATAATTGACCACATTCACTCATACTATGAAACTCACCATGCCCGATGATGATGTGGTCTAGTACTGGAATATCAAATAGTCTACCCGCTTCAGTAACTCGTTTAGTACAACGAATATCTAATTCACTTGGGTGAGAATCACCAGAAGGGTGGTTATGAACAATAACAATACCACAGGCTTTTAGACGAACGGCAGAAGAGAAAATGCACTTAATATCTAGAGAGGCTGTCGTTACATCACCAATAGAAATGTCTTCTGATTTAATTAAGTGATTTCTGGCGTTTAGATATAGTACTCGTACGTGTTCTGTTTCAAAGTATTGCATATCAGACATAGCTTTATAGATATCAATAGGTCGTCCCACATTAATAGGGGCTTTACGAGGCCTATTTTGTACATTCTTAATGATAGATTTAATAGCACGTAGCTTGGCAATGCCACGGTTCCCCATACCTGGTGCATCATACCACTCAGATTCTTCTGCATGGAATAACGCATCATATGGATCTCCATAACGTTCTACTAACTCTTGAACGGATGCTTTTGGCAAAATTTCTGTTAACATAGCTTCAACTGTAGTATTCATAATAGATTCTCCTTGTATAAAAACAAATTATTTAGATTCATAACTGGAAATTTGACACCAATTATTAGTATTTAGCGATTTAATATGACGATTAATTTTAGAGCGAATCGCTTTAATACCATCGAAGATATCAATATGTAGCGAAGGAAATGTCGCCACTAAAAATCTCTGTAAAGTAGTTAGATTTAAAAAATAGTTAATATCATAAGTTTCATCAATGTATAATTCAATCTTGAATCGAATCGGTAAGTATACATGTGATGTATCTGTATTAATATAGGTCAGTTCAGAGCGCTCTTCTGATACGTAATGTAATTTAACATCAGGAGACAAATACACTCTACAATATTCCATATCAATAGGATGTGTATCGCCTTCGCTTTCTGTATGAATACGTAAAATATATTCCTTTGTTTGATTATGCTGATAGAAATCATAATCAAGAATGCTATGTTTTCGGCTGTCCGAAAGCATATTGGCTAACATTCCCATACGAATAAGAGGCACATCTAAACGTTCAATTTGTTGTCTAAAAGCCCATTGTAATGATTTCAGTAATGGCTGTAATGCTGACTGATGCCTACTTATAAATAAGAATGTGTTTTGGTAATATTTGTTCATACAAATCCTCCAATAAAAAATACCCCTAGGTGTCAATGCACCTAGGGGTTAACCTTAAGGAATAGCTATATATGCTATCAATATTATATTATATGATTGAAAAAATTGATTTTAACGATTGTAGCGATTATTAGAATAGAACATCATAGGAGGCCCAATAGGCACCAAGAATCATTGCATTAGAATGAGATTTATTATTGAAGTCCATTTCGTGCCAGCTATATGGATTGTTATAAACTGGATTTGTAGACCAATAATATTTACCTTTTCCATTTAAATGTCTAAAGTAATAGGTTCTGACAGTTCTTTTCCCATTATCGAGATTACCAATTACATTGATAGCCCAAAGTTGTAAATCTTCATTGTATTGTAACATAACCGCACTGCTCGTATCAGCGTAATATGAACCATCCATATAGTGGGATATATAGACCATTTGTGCATCGGCTGTATTTTGGTGTGTTTGTATCCCCAAAAAGCAGAATGCTAATAATAAAATTGTACAGAATTTTTTCATAATACCCTCCTTACAAATTCATGAAAAATTCATTTTTATTATTGCATAAAATTTTATAAATTGAAAGTATAAAGTTTAGGACCTTTGGAATTATGGAACAATGGTACAGGGTGGTTAAACGTGTAAATTAGTTTTTATTAATCGTTAATAAAGATGGCGGAGGAAAAATAACTAACATATTAGTAACAATATGAAAGGAGGTAGATATTATGCTAATAGAGAAAAAGGTACTTTATGTTGCAGAGGCTGCATCACTTCTTGGTTGCTGTGCACAAGTAGTATATCAACTGATAGAAGCAGGTAAACTTCAGGCTTATAAAGAGGAAGGTAGAAAATGTTGGAGAATACCAGCTGAAGCTTTAGATTTTTACATAAAGAACTGCCAAGATAGGTTTTTGGCAAAATAATAATAGGATTCAATATCTGGTTTTATATTACGTTATGGTTCTATGATATGAGTTTTATATAATTGGGGTTGATTTCTAGTAAACTTCTAACATAGAAGTAATATATATAATGAAGGAGGTATTGAATATGCTATTAAATCAGGAAAATGATATATTAACTGTAGATGATTTATGTGAAGTGTTACGAATCGGTAAAAATGCAGCATACAAGTTAATCAACTCAGGCAAATTGAAATGTTACCGTATCAATAGAACCTGGAAGATTCCTAGACAAAGTGTAGAAGAATATATTGATGAGGCTAGAAATAGTTATTTTATTGCATAATTTATCCCCTAGGGCCAATGGCTCTAGGGGATGTTTTGACTATATTGGTATGATATACTGAGTGTATATTTCGTAGTCTTTGGGGGAGCCGTATGATACAGATACAACTAAAATAATTTCAACAAGATGCTATTGATAAGATTTTGGAACAATTTGAAAACCCTGATGGAACACAGAAAATGTTGGTAAAAGCACCAACAGGTAGTGGTAAAACGATCACATTAATTGGCTTGATTGAACGGATGGAGGCTGATTATCCTGGGAGGTATGTGTATTGCTGGTTAACACCAGGTAAAGGGGAATTGGAAGAACAGTCTGAAGAAAAGATGAAAAGATTTTCGCCTTCATTAAATACAGGAAATCTTAATGATGTATTAACTTCTGGATTTAATGCTGATATAACGTATTTTATTAACTGGGAGTCTATTACTAAAAAAGGTAATCGTGCTATAAAAGATAGTGAAAGAAAGAGTTTATATACGTAAATCAGAGCAAGAACAGAAGTTAGCTGAAGCTAATTGTGAAATAATTCGTATTCCAGAATATTATTATTATAGGGATGAATTAATTGAAACTGGTGATATATAAAAATTTATTACCTACTTACTATATATAAAAAGGAAGGGGCTTCGCCCTTCCTTTTTATATATATGTTGTAGGATTAAAAATGATTTATATACGTTATATAAGTTTATATATTATTGGAATTTTGGAACATTGGAATCCTGTTAGCGGAATAAAATGGTGAACAGATACCCGATGCAAGTATATGAAAAATAACGTAATTATGCTTGCATATATACTTGCAAACATATATAAATGCTGGTGAACCCAGATAAATGCTGACATTGGCTACACACTTCTAAGCCGTGGGTCGGGGGTTCGAATCCCTCCTGGATCACCAAAGAAATAAGCGGATAGTTCGTAATGAGCTATCCGCTTTTGCATTGCTATTTTAAATTAGAACAGGCGTGTACTAATTTGTAGGACCCTATGTATCCCTGCCAGACCATTAGTTCGTATCTATTTCTACAGTATTCTCCCGCAACCATTGTGCCAGTTCTGTGTTTGTCATATTGCCTGAGGCAATATCGATAATCATGTTTTCTACGTCTTGTTGTGTTGCCATAATATCGAATCCATTAATAATTAAATACACATACATGCTATGTAGTGCAGTTCGTTTGTTTCCGTCCGTGAAAGGGTGATTATTGGCGATGCCATAACATAATTGTGCTGCTTTATCGTAGATGGATGGGTATAGATCATTCCCCATAAAGGTTTGAAAGGGCGTATTGACGGCTGACGCTAATAGGTTTTCATCGCGTACGCCTGATGAAAGGACAAATGCATTTTCTAATTGGATATGGAGTTGGTAGATATCTTGTAAGGTGAATTGAATGTTAGTTGTATTCATTTGTTCTCCAATGCTTTATAGAGTTCATAATTCCGTTTTAGTACTTGTTGAGAAATGTCTTTAATGCGCTTTGCTAGTTCTTTATTATTAGCACTTGTCATGATAGGGGCGTCATGGAGCGCGATGGAATCGGTATGTGATGAAGAATGTTGTGCCATAGTTTGATCTCCTTTGATATATTTTGACCTTTATTTCTATTATATAGGTAAAAAATCAATATGAACAATACAAATTGCAATAGTAATTTCAAAAATTCAAAAATTAAAAATCGCTATTAACACAGTATTTATCTAAACTTTTACCAATAAATTTATATTTGTCAAAATAAAAGTCAAAAAAAGTCAAAAATTTTTACTTTGACCTATTGACTTTTTGACTTAATGAGTTTATTATAATGACATAAGGTTAAAGAAACCTAGAAATAAAGCAAGAAATTAAAGAGACTTAAAAGGTCAAACAGATATACTTGTAGTGAAAAAGTGAGGTAATTTATATGAACAACAACTTCAATAACTTTGGTAGCGATTTTGGTAGCATGAATGATTTGTTCAATCAATTGATGGGTAACATGGGTGGTTATTCCACAGAAAACCGTCGTTATAAAATTAATGGTCGTGAAGTAACTCCTGAAGAGTTTGCTTATTATCGTCAAACAGGTCATTTGCCTACTAATGAAGAAATCCAAGCAGCACAAGCTGCAGCTCAACAAGGCAAAATGAAAAAGGATGGTATCCTTGCTCGTTTAGGTACGAACTTAACAGACGAAGCTCGTAATGGTAAGCTTGATCCTGTTATCGGTCGTAACAAAGAAATTCAAGAAACTGCTGAAATCTTAGCACGTCGTACAAAAAACAACCCTGTTCTAGTCGGCGATGCTGGTGTTGGTAAAACAGCCGTTGTAGAAGGCTTGGCACAAGCAATCGTAAATGGCGATGTTCCAGCAGCGATTAAAAATAAAGAAATCATTTCTATCGATATTTCCGGTTTGGAAGCTGGTACTCAATATCGTGGTTCCTTCGAAGAAAATATCCAAAACCTTATCAAAGAAGTTAAGGCAGCTGGTAATATCATCTTGTTCTTTGACGAAATCCACCAAATCTTGGGCGCTGGTTCCACAGGTGATGGTCAAGGCTCTAAAGGCTTGGCAGATATTTTGAAACCTGCTTTGTCCCGCGGTGAATTAACAGTTATCGGTGCTACTACACAAGATGAATACCGTAATACAATCATGAAAAACGCAGCACTTGCTCGTCGTTTCAATGAGGTAAAGGTAAACGCACCATCTGCAGAAGATACTTTCAAAATTCTACAAGGCATTCGTCCATTGTACGAAGCGCATCATAACATCGAATTGCCAGATGCCGTTTTGAAAGCAGCTGTAGATTATTCCGTACAATACATTCCTCAACGTAGCTTGCCAGATAAAGCTATCGACTTGATCGATGTAACAGCAGCTCATTTGGCTTCTCAACATCCTGTAACTGATATCAAAACATTGGAAGCAGATATTGCAGAAGCTAAAGCAAAACAAGAAGAGTTTGCTCAAAAAGAAGATTATGAATCCGCTATTAACGAAAAAATGCGTATTCAAAAATTACAAGAAGAAATCGACAAGCACACGGATAACCAAAAGGTTGTGGCTCAAGTTAACGATGTAGCCGAAGCAGTAGAACGTATGACTGGTATCCCTGTTTCTCAAATGGGTGCATCCGATATCGAACGCTTGAAAGACATGAAATCTCGTTTGGAAGCACATGTCATCGGCCAAGATAAAGCAGTAGAAGCCGTATCCAAAGCTATTCGTCGTAACCGTGCAGGCTTTGACGAAGGTAACCGTCCAATCGGTAGCTTCTTATTCGTAGGTCCTACTGGTGTTGGTAAAACAGAATTGGCTAAACAATTAGCTCTTGATATGTTTGGTAACAAAGATGCTATCATCCGCTTGGATATGTCCGAATACAGTGATCGCACAGCAGTTTCCAAATTGATTGGTGCTACAGCTGGTTATGTTGGTTACGAAGATAACTCCAACACATTGACTGAACGCGTTCGTCGTAATCCTTACTCCATCGTATTGTTCGACGAAATCGAAAAAGCAGACCCTCAAGTTATTACATTACTTCTTCAAGTATTGGATGATGGTCGCTTAACAGATGGTCAAGGCAACACAGTAAACTTCAAAAACACTGTTATCATTGCTACATCCAACGCAGGCTTTGGTTATGGTAGCGACAACGACGATGAAAACAAGGTTGATGTAATGGACCGCATTGCTCCATTCTTCCGCCCAGAATTCTTGAATCGTTTCAATGCTGTTATCGAATTCAATCAATTGAGCAAAGAAGATTTGAAAAAAATCGTTGATTTGATGCTCGACCAAGTTAACAAAACTTTGGCTAAAAAACAAA
>ERZ772920.735-NODE-735-length-18083-cov-10.954571_pt1 | contig 18083 bp, 15 predicted proteins | sample MGYA00511469_ERZ772920 | MGnify/ENA primary metagenome ERZ772920 (study PRJEB29015, sample SAMEA2738069) | human oral metagenome | biome: human oral; feature: human-associated habitat; material: saliva | place: China | collected 2216 ... | reverse complement strand
CAAACGAAGAACCGTTAGTACAACGAACCTGTATTAAAACTGCAAGCTTACAATCGGAGAAATTAGTTACTAGAAAATCAGTATCTGAAAAAGCACAATCTAAAAAAGGACAATCTAAAAAAGCACAATCTGAGAAGCTATCACCTGCGGGAAAAACTTCTAACGAAGTACTTTCAAAGGAACCAAAGTACAAGGTGCCAGAGGAGTTAAAATTACAGACTCTCATTTGTGGGCATCAGGTATTAACATCCTTATCGGATATAAGCCTTGTGTCGATTTGTCAAAATCCGAACATGCGAATTCAGACTGTTGGATATCAGCCGTGGTCTGTTGATGAGCTGCGCCATGATGCGGCACAAATAGAGCTCTGTCGCAGGTATCGACCACTCATCTTGCACTATACGAATCGGACCGGGAACCGCGAGTTTAGGGAAGACCTAGAGAGCTATCTATGGGCCATACTCTTGGAATCGATTTATAGCTTTGATCTGAAAGGGGCTGTACCGTTTCCTGGCTTTGTGAAAGCTGGCATTAGATATGGTTACATGCGGTATTGGAAACGAGAACGGTTACGTAATCATCGTGAGATACATATACCAGATCGCATCACCGAAGATGGAGAGGTCACGTTTGGTATGGATATCTTCTCGTCTGGAGAAAATATAGCGGACATGATCATGACGGCTGATGAAGAACAAAGGCTGCGAGCCCGTCTCGTATGGGCATTGGGTAGATTATCTCAAGACCAACAAGACCTTTTGCGCCGTGTATATGGGGAATGTAAAAGCCTCGTATCCGTTAGTGAAGAGCTGAACTGTAGCCGCCAAGCTATTCAAAGACGTCATGAACGAGCCCTTCGGAAGCTGCGCAGATACCTAACGACGGACTTTAAGAAACTACGAGTACACTAGTATGAATGCAATAGGGCTATATATTCATTAGAGATATACACGTATTAGAGTTATATACATATGAGATTCTTAGAACTCTGAATCGATTAGAATATGTAGTGTAAACATATGAATATTAGTCTATTAGAGTCTAGTTCGTATTAAATAATATGTGTTAATATAATTTAATTTCTTATTTATATTCTGATTTTTGTATAATTACGTTAATTGCGATTAACAGATATACATAAAATATGCAATTCTCAATTTAAATGAGAAAATAATGACACATATAGGTAGATATTACTTTTACAAGATCATAAAGTCTTTAACTTTACATAAATTTCTATAGTTTTGTGTATATATTTACAAATTATACAGTGTGATATACAATTAAACCAACAGCAGATTAAAGCATGCGAATCTGCTTTCACAGAACACGTGTTCATTGTATTGTTGAAAGGAATGTTCCTAATTAGAGGGGAGAGAATTCCTATGATAACACATGATGAATTAACAGATATGATGGCCACTCGGCTATCTAAGGGAGAGGATTTGGATTTGATCTATACGAATCCAAAGAACCACATTGTTTGTTTTATTCCTACTTATGAGTCTGGTGGTGGTGACAGTACGAAGTGCTATTTCGTAGATGGCCGTGAAGAACTGGTCTGTCTGCCGATGCGCACCATTACGCGGGAGCTGGCGCTACAGGAAGGGCTGAGGCCCAATTATATTATGACCAGCGACGGTCGGCGTAGTAGCTATACATCGCCTAAGACCTATGGTCCGCATCTGACCTTTGCCCATATCAAATGTCGGCGCCCTGTCGGCAAAGACGTGGTGTACGGCCTCTTTAACGTGGCTATACCCTATGAATATATCGTTACGGAAGGGCCGGAACCCGATACGAGCTATATTCACGTGGGGAACTTCGCACCGATTTTGGTGTACCAATCCCCGCGTCACGTTAAACACAAACTGAACGAAGCCATGCTAGAACACTGCAACTACGTGCGCAAAATGCTAGCCCGCATCAAACTCAGCCAAAACCCACAAGTCGTGGCCGAACTATTTATCGCCTGGAGAGACCTAACGAGATAAAACACTAGGGGAGAGACGAACTAGAAGGCTAGGGGAGAAATAAACTAGTAGGGGAGAGAAAGAGAGGAGGAAATATAGGGAGAAAAATATAATAGGGATGACAAAAATAAGGTGATCATAAATACACTTAAAAGCTTTTCACTCTTATACAGAGCTATCTTGTTATGAGATAGCTCTGTTTTCATATGTTTCTCATTTTCTTGAACATATATATATCAGTATTTTAGTTTAGAGAAAATAGATTTATCAGTTCTGTAGCAGTATAAGTGTATTTACTCAAAGGTGATTGTTAAGAAAAATACTTTCCTCGTTACTTAAAGTATCTTATTTTAAATAAATAGATTTATATATGGTATGATTATCCTATAAGCTAATAAGCTAAAATTTTTCTGGGGAGGATTTATATGGAAACACGTACATTTGGATGGATACAAAATCCATCTGATTTAAATAAATTAAAATTAACAGTTAATACTTTTGATTGTGATTCTGAACATTATCAAAAATTACTAAATGTAATTATAGATAAAGAAATAATTTATTTTCCTGATATAGCTGCAAAACTTAAGAGTAAACTTAGAGAAAAGGCTGATTCATTCACATATGAAGAATTAGTAGGGGGAACTAAAGATAAATATGGGAGAAATACAAGTGTAAGGGCAGACCAACAAGCAGACTCATTACTTAAGATAACGATACTTCCCCAGTCAGCAGAAACTAAGGGACGTCATTTTACGGATAATTGGACTGCAGATGGTTTTTTGCGATGGGCTGTAACATGGGGGTTTGTTGAGCATAATAGAGATAAAGATACATTCAGACTTACACCATTGGGTAAAGCTTATTCTATTACATCAAATGGGTCTCCTGAGGAATATGATATTCTAATAAATGCAATTTTAGCTTATCCTCCTGCTATACAGGTTTTATCATTATTATCAAAAGCTAAAAGAGGTTGTACTAAATTTTATTTGGGAAATCAATTAGGATTTCGAGGCGAAAAAGGTTTTACATCTTATAATGAAGAATTAATGATTGAATGGTTTTTGCAAACTACAGATAGTGAAGAAAGGAAAAAGATTAAGCAAGATATAGAAGGAACTTCAGATAAATATGCAAGAATGATTGCAGGGTGGTTAGTAAAGTTAGGACTTGTACAGCAATCACAAAATCCGATTCAAGTTAATGGTATATCATTAACTGGATTTCCTCTATATAAAATTACTGCTAAGGGAGAACATGCTTTAAGACAATCTAGAGGTAGCTCAAAAAATCAAAAAATACCTCAATATATAATGTGGGAATTCCTTGCAGCTGGAGCGAATGCAAATAGAGATTATTTACGATCTAGAAGAGCGCATATAATACAATCCGCAAAAAAACCTATAAAAATTAAATCGTTATCAAACCATCTTGATAGTTTAGGTTATGAGACCTCGGAAGCCGTTATAAATGAAGATATTCAAAAACTCGAATATTTTGGTATCAATTTTAATAAATCACAAGATAGTATTCATATTAATAATAAGATTCTTCATTTTGATATACCTGACTTAGATATTACAGATGAAGAGCGAGGGACTCATAATAATAAATTCAAAAACTATTTGCGCGAAAATTCTGAATTATCTTTTAAATTTATAGAACTAATTGATATTGCACATGATGGTAATCGTAATCGTGATATGGAAATTATTACAGCAGAATTACTGAAAGAGATATATGGATTAAATGTTAAGTTGTTAGGTGGAGGAAGAAAACCAGATATTTTAGCATATACTGATGATATTGGTATTATTATCGATACAAAAGCATATAAAGATGGCTATGGAAAGCAGATAAATCAAGCGGATGAAATGATTAGATATATAGAAGATAATCAACGTCGTGATTTAATTCGTAATCCTAATGGCTGGTGGAGATATTTCCCAAAATCAATTTCAAAAGAAAAAATTTATTTTATGTGGATATCAAGCTATTTTAAAAATAATTTCTATGAGCAAGTCCAATATACAGCACAAGAAACAAAGTCGATTGGAGCAGCACTAAATGTACGGCAGCTTTTGCTTTGTGCAGATGCAATACAAAAGGAAGCATTATCATTAGATACCTTTTTAGGAGCGTTTAGAAATGAAGAGATAAATTTAATTCAAGATACTAGTAGTTTGTGATTAAGACTTCTATACTATCTCCTTTTTTATTATTGTAAGAAGCATTATTATAGTTACTATTAAGATAATGAACATTAACAGGGGTTTTACTAATATAATCTTTCAATATATTATTGCACTTTCCTTTATGTTCTAGAACATTACTTAATGCATATTTTATACCATGGCTTGTAAGCGTATCCATTAATTTAAGTAGTTCTAACTCTTGAGCTTCTGTCCAATTTTGGAATCCTCGATTTCCATCATTATAGTTTCCTGTAGTAATAAGATAAGGTGGATCGAAATAGAAGAAATCATTTTTTGAGAACTTACTGATATTGAATTCAGTAAAGTATTTATCGGTGATAGATACATCTAACTCCTTTAATCGAGTTACAAATCTCCTTAAATTATTCTCCATATTACTGCTGAAGTGGCTCCTATTACGTCCAAAAGGGTTATTATATTTTTTTTGATTGTTAAAACGGAACTGATAGTTATAACTGAAGGAGGATAGTATATATAAATCTAAAGGATTAGGGTTGTTATTATACATATCTCTGAATGCAAGATAAGCTGCTTCATTTGTTTTGGAAAGATTATATTCTTCAATTCTAAATTTGATTTTTTGAATTAAATCCTCCGTATTTTGTGTCAAAAAATATCTAAATAGGTCGTTTATTAGATGATTCATATCATTGAATATATGCTTATTAGCAGGTACATTTATTCCTACATTACAGCCACCAGAAAATAAATCAACAAAAGTATTAATTTTAGGGGGAAATAAGGGCAGAATTTGTTTAAGTAATTTATATTTTCCTCCAATATAATTTAGCGGACTTTTTATAAATTCTTCACTTTTAATACTCCATTTTGTTGTGTTTTTTTCCAGGACGATATCTTTAGAAATGGTATTTAATGGCTTTTTTTGGATATATAATAGTAATTCCTCTAGATCAGTTTTCTTTGATATTTTTTTTGATTTATATTTTCGGTAAGAGATTCTTTTTATATCGATTTTGTTATTAATAGAATGTTTTTTTAATAACTCTATTAAATCACTTTCTGGTATAATGCCTTCTGTATTATAACTTACTATGATGTGAGTTGCCTCAATATTGTTAAGTAACTCATCAAAAGCAATAAATGCTTTATTTTTAACTGAATAATTACTTTTTAATGATGCCCAATTGAAAATACGTGTTTTACCATTTAAAACGGGTTTAGTATTACGGGCAATATTTTCTAAAACATGATAATTGGAGGCATATTGCCTATTATTATAAGGCGTATCGATGTATACAATATCTGCTTTAATTTTTTTTACTAACTCATTTGCATCCTCATTAAATGCTTTATTTGAAGTGTTATTATTTATTACTTCTAAAGGTTGAAGTAATAAATCCTTTAATGCTCTTTTATCCCAATGTTTTAAATAGGCACCATAAGTACCTGTTATATTGCTAATAAATGGTATTGCAGAAATCAGACAACTTAAGAGATAAAAATACTCTGACTCTTCTAATAGATTTGCTTTGTTCCATATTTCAATCTGTTCTCGTATTTTATCAATTTTTAATGCATTTGAGGGGGTAAAATACATTGCATCACCAATAGGAGAGTATGATTTAGTATAGTAAGCCGACTTTGGTATCTTATTAATATCAATTTTTATATTGTTAAGATAAGTTAATGGATTATCGATACCAAGTTTTTTTAGATTTGTAAATGCTAAATTTCCATTGTTTTCTATTGTTGCTTTTGCATTAACATAATTAAAGTAAAGTAAATCATTTGATATAACAGTATAATATTTCTTGAAAAACTGCCCCACTATATTAGTTCCGGCGAATAGATCAAGAAAAGTTTTTTCTGTACCGTCAGTATGTTTTTCTAAAAGTAATTTAATTTCATTGACTAAAAGTTGTTTTGAACCTATATATCTCATTTACATCCCCTTACATCCTAGTTCGTTAAGTATCATTATATGAGTTTAATTATTATTGGTCAATAGACGTTTAAAGATTAAGTAGATTATATATTTTTATTTTATGTTAAAGTAACCCTGAACATTTCTAAGTACGTAATATTTTTAATCTTTCTATTGATATAGTGTAAGTAAATATTTATTATTCTAAATGAGTTTGTTAGTGAGTTTAGCAATATGATGAAGATTCTTGTGGTATCTTCACTCGCTTATGCTCGATCATATATAGATAAGGGCATTATGTTATTTAAGATTGATGGTTGTATTAAAATATATGCTTATTTATAGGAATATAGTTATATTGCATAAAGGAAGATTAGTATATGGGATATATTGAGCTTATATTATTGTATTTAAAAGATATATTATACATTTTTAAAGATGTAATAACTTTTTTGGGAAGTCTTTTAGCATCTGTTGTTACAATTTATTTAGGATATTTAACACTTACTAAATCTGTAAGATTTATTGGGTATTGTTCTTATAATAGTGTATGGAATGGTAGTAGCTATAGTATTACTCTTTTTAACAATAGTTTGTCTGCAGTATGTATTAATAAAATTTTATTAGTATTTGAGTCAAATAAATATTTACCAATATTATCAAGAGAATTTAATGAGCCAATTACAATTGAACCTCGTCGTATTATAGAACTTAATTCTGACCCCGTGAGTAACTATATTAATATTAATAAAGATAAATTAAATGTCAAAGGAATTATTATTAAGTATGCTACTGGTGGATATGTATTCTGTGAATTCAGATATAATGGAATATTACAATGGATAAAGAATAAATTAAATAGTTATATATGGATAAAAAAAGAATTAAAACCTTTAAAAGAGATTCAATGTATTAGGAACTTTTTTGGAGGGAAAGTTATTGGTGGTGCAGTTAAGTATATTGTTGATATTACTTATGAGTCTAATTTAAGTAATCGTATTTATATATTACGGAATGGTACATTGAGTCAATGGATTAGTAATAGCGATACAAGTATTGGATGTATAGATAATCAATATCTTAATAGCAATACACAATTAGGTGAGTTTTTAGAAGGTTTCTTTGCGTCAAATGAAAATATTAGAGTATCTATTTATAATATGGATGAAAGATATTTTTAGTATTTAGTTTGAGAGATATATAGATAAAATTTTTTTATAATTTTGTATAATGCTTTATATTGGTAAGTTTTATGGTAAAAATAAATTAGAGGTTAGAATAATTATGGAAATACTAAGATGTTTATATGGTTGTGAGGAATCTTATGTTAGTATGGTAAGTTGAAATAAAGCTATTAAAATCAGTATATATGTAAATAAAGTTATAGAATTAAATGAAAGATAGATCAGATGTTAAGAAAACCACCCATTTGGCGGGTGGTTTTGATTTTGTCTCTTTATTAAATTACGGCTGCCATTTAGAGTATCCAAATCCCATCATGATAATACTTACCACGAGCATGCCATTACCAAGGGTAATGGTGCTTTCAGTTGTGGCTAGGCAGGTAATAAAGGCTCCAATTCCCATAATGATGGTTCCTAGTATAGCAGATAGTTTATAGATTGCCATGATTCTCACCCCTTGCTTTCACTAACGACATTAGGTTTCACAATAAACGTGATAAGTGTGTATAGTAGGGCGCCGATTATAATCCCATTCAATGAAGCCAATCCGAATGGTATGAATTTAACACCGACTAATGATATTGCCCATGTGATCCAAGGAACTAGATTCCACTTTTTGAAAGTTGCCTTGTTGTAATCAATATATTTTCCACGATGGACGAGATAGAAATCGGCTAAGATAATACCACATAGTGGTGGAACAATAATACCTAATGTACTTAAGAATACAAAGAGGGATTCAATTTTGTATGGTTGAGTAATTGTTGCTAATGCAGAGATAGCAATTAGCACGGCTAGCATAATATTTCTGTTTAGTTTGAAAGAATTTGCTAGGTTCAGTGATGTGGAATAAAGGTTTGCACCATTTGTTGTAAAGATATTAGTTGTTAACAATAATAAGCTTGGGAATACAAGACCAAAGCTTAATAATACTGTAATTAAGTCGCCATCATGCATAGCTATACCTGCAATAGCACCACAGCTAATCATTAGCGTATTGCCACCCAATAAACCAATTGTGCTAGCTGTAATAACATCTTTTTTGCTTTTACCATAGCGCATAATATCAGCGATACATGTCGCAGTAGATAGAATCCATGTACCAATAACAATAGTGATACCTGAAAGTAAATCAATAGGTTGTAATGGTATATGGTTAAACAGTTCTTGCCAGCCCCCGATAGTTAGAACAGAACGAGTAGCTGTACCTAGTGAAAGGAATACGATAGCTGGAATTGCGATATAGCCAAATACGGCAAGTGATTTAATACCTAGAATTGCAAAGATACCCATGATCACAGCACTGAGCATCATAGCAATGACTTCACCTGTGTAGGAAAGGTTGAATACTTGAGCAATAAAATGTCCATATAAGGCCGCTTGAATAGTGTACCAACCTATATTGACTATAGGAACAAAGAGCGAAGCAATTCTTGAGCCTTCCTGACCAAAGCTATATCTTGTTAAAAGTGCAAAGGTAAGACCTGTTTTATAAGCAATTACACTCACTAGTCCTGCGATGATACATAAGAAAATATTCCCTAGAATCATGGCTAATAATAATTCATTGAAGGTAAGCCCCGCAGCTAATCCACCGCCAGCCATCATACTAGTTACAAGAAAAACAAATCCAGTCCAAACGATTGTGAGAGAAAAACAAGATTTTCTTGCCGCTAATGGCACAGGTTCTCTAGAGTACTCATTATCTGTGTTTGTATCAACTGGTTCTACAAACTCTAATTTCTCCTTACTCATAGATCTACCCTCCTATACGTAATGAAAACCACCATGATGTATTTTGTATTTATATAAATATGGCAGTAAAGACCTATCTTGTAGCACAAATATAGCAAATGTCTCAAATAGAGAGTTCATATTTAGTTGTCATAAACGAATAGTATTTAATTTCATTAAAACATACTTAGAATTAATATTCAATATGTATGCTATGTATATTACTTTCTATTTTTGCTTGAAGATAGCTCCAACACATATCATAGATATGTATTGGAGCATTAGCGTAACCTATGCATCTTAGTTATTTTTAAATTTTTCATGAATGTGTTATTGTTATATTTGTAATGAGTTAATTGCACAGTGTGCCCTTCAGAGGTATTATGTGTAATTAAACACATTAGGTATATTGTTATTAGTTTTAATAGAATAGTGGAATGTATTAGCCCACATTGTGCTAGTACGTTTCTTTGGATATGAATATGGTTCAATCAATAGAGCGTGGTATTGAGATACTCAAGTTATTAGAGGCAGGACCTCTTGGTGTAACTGAGTTGGCGAATGCGACAGCGTTGCCGAAGACGACGGTTCATCGGTTGCTCAAGACCTTTGAGGCCCATCATTGGGTTGAGTTCAATGGGGCCAAGAAGTATCAATTGTCTTGGGGTGTTTTGCCCATGGCAAAGTCCTTTCTTATGTCTTTGGATGTGCGTGCCATTGCGCATCCGTACATGGTGGCCATTCGTGATCAGTTGCAGCAGTCCGTGAATTTATTCTTGGCGCAAGGCGATTATCGTATTTGTATCGAGCGCGTTGCAGCGGATAAGCCATTGCGTCATGACATTAAGATTGGCACGGTGTACCCTATCTTTAAAGGGGCGGCGGGCAAGATTTTTGGGGCCTATCTAGGGGACTTCAAGGATACTGATATGAGTGCTAGTGAAAGCTCCCAAATTCGTCATGATGGGTATGTAGTAACACGAGGCAACCGAGTGCCTGATGCGGCATCGATGGCAGTTCCTATTTTCTCCTTCGGCAATAAGCTAGAGGCGGTGATGACCATCTCTGGTCCTATAGGGGACTACACGGAAGAACGCGTCAAAGAGTATCTATCTGTCATGATGGTATTAGGTCAAACTATTTCTAAACAAATGGGGGCGACCTTGTAAATTTTTTTATCCGATATTTGGAATAGTATTCCATAATATGGAACAAATATAATTTTAGGTTTTTATAGTGTGTATGTTGGAGGTAGAAATGAGTCAGCTTTTACAAGAGATTGAAGCATTAAGACAGCTCATGAAGGAGTTGAATGATTTCATTTTCGATCATCCAGAGCTCGGGAATGAAGAGTTCCAAGCCCATGAGTTGTTGACGAATTTATTGGAGAAGGAAGGTTTCACCGTAGACCGCGAGGTGAGTGGCCTGAAAACGGCGTTCAGAGCGGTATACCACGTTAACGGTGGCGGTCCTAAGATTGGTTTGCTTTGCGAGTACGATGCCCTTGAGGGCTTGGGCCATGCGTGTGGTCACAATTTACAAGGTCCATCCATTTGTACGGCGGCGATTGCTTTGAAACGTACGTTGCATGCACCTTGCACATTGGTTGTGTATGGTACGCCTGCAGAGGAAACGGCTAGCGGCAAGCTCGTTATGGCTCGTGAAGGCGTGTTTGACGATTTAGACCTTGCTTTCATGATGCACGGCAGCGATACGACGACTGTAGATGGCAAGTCCTTGGCGCTCAATCTCGTGAATATCAAATTCCACGGCAAGTCTGCTCATGCGGCGATTGCTCCTGAGAAGGGCATCAGTGCCTTAGATGCGGTATTGTTGTTCTTTAACGGCATGGAGTATTTACGCGAGCATGTGCCGACTGAGGTTCGCATGCACGGTATCATCACTGATGGTGGCAAGGCAGCAAATATCGTGCCAGACTATGCGTGCACTCAATGGTATATCCGATCTTCTAGTCGGATTCGTCTTGATGAGATTGTGGACCGTGTGAAAAATGTAGCTCAAGGGGCAGCTTTACAGGTGGGCGCTACCATGGAATGGGAAGAGGTTAAGGCGTACGACAACAAAGTCAATGTACAAACCTTGAACGATATACTTTTAAAAAATGCAGAAAAGGTAGGGGCCCCAGAGATTTCTGAGCCTCGTAAGGTGACGGGATCCACTGATTTCTCTAGCGTTACGTTCCGCGTGCCAGGTGCGTGCTTGCGCGTGAAATTCGTAGGTAAGGGCGTAACTAGTCATTCTCAGGAATGGTTAGATAATGGTAAAAGCCAGCTCGCTGAGGACGCTATCATGTATGGCGCGAAGGGCATTGCCTTATCTGTTGAGGAAATTCTTGAAACACCAGGTTTGTTAGAAAAAATCAAAGAAGATTTCAAACAGGCAAAGGAAAACTTCTAAGTATTGTGTTGTGAATGGAGGGAACATCTATGAATTTGTTAGTTTGTTTATTGGTTATTGCCATAACGGGAACGTTGGTTATTAAGAAGTTTAAAGCGCAAACCGTATTGTTGTTAGGCGGTCTCATTATGATGTTCGCAGCTTATTTGTTAGGCTATACGACATCTTTCGTAGAAGCGAAGAAGGCCACAGGGGTTCTTTTCTTTGATGCTTTTGAATTCATTAACATTACGACGGCCAAAGATGCGGCAAACCTTGGTCTCATGATTATGACTTGTACTGGTTTTGCGAAGTACATGGACCACATCGGTGCCAGCTCTCGCCTCGTTGTAACAGCCATTAAACCGCTTGGTAAAATGAAATCTGCGTACCTAGTAATGGCGCTTACATTTATCCTCAATATGTTTATGTCCCTAGTTATTCCAAGTGCGTCTGGCCTTGCGATGCTCATGATGGTGACAATCTTCCCAATCCTTGTGCGCTTAGGCGTTAGCCCTGTAGGTGCTGCAGCAGCTGTTGCCACAGGTCATTTGCTCGACATCGGTCCTGCATCTGCTACTACATTACTCGTATCTAAAACTGTAAACATGCCTGTTCATGAATACTTTGTTGGGTATCAGTTGAAAGTATATATTATCTGTGGTTTGATGGCGGCTATTGCTCATTTTGTATGGCAAAAATACTTGGATAAAAAATCTGGTCATGTTCCTGCAGAATATGTTGAAGCTCATAAATCTGATGACCTTGAAGTAGGTCCATTACCATATATCTTCTTGCCATTATTACCATTAATCTTTATCCTTGGGTTCAGCGATTATGGTATTCAAGGTGTTAAAATGAACGTAAACCTTGCGATGTTCCTCAGCTTGTTTATCGCTATGGGTTGTGAACTTATCCGTCATCGTGACTTCCGTAAAATGGCAGCTAGCATCCAAACCTTCTTTAAAGGTATGGGCGACCAATTTGCCAACACCGTAACATTGATCGTTGCTGGTGAAACATTCGCCTTCGGTTTGACTTCCTTGGGAATCGTAAAAGAATTCGTTGCCGCTATTCAAAGCCTTGCCATCTCTGCTGACGTAGTAGGTGTTATCGTATCTACAATTATTACAGGCTTAAGTATCGTAATGGGCTCTGGTGTTGCATCTATGTTTGCATTTGCGCCACTCGTTCCTAACTTTGCAGCTGACCTAGGCGGTAATGCAACAACTATCCTTCTTGGCATGCAAAATGCAGCTAGCGTAGGCCGTCTACTTAGCCCAATCAGTGCTGTTATGATTGCCGTAGCTGGTATCGCAAACATCTCTAGCTTTGATCTTGTAAAACGTACAAGCGTACCTGTAATCGTTACATTCATTACAAGTACAATTGCTATCTGGATTATTCACTAATTTGAGGCTAGTAATTCACAAATACATAAGAAAATAGCTAAAGGCTCTACCTAAATTGGTAGAGCCTTTATTGATAGTTAAAAGAGTATTTTTTTGTTTAAAGTGAATAAATAATGAAAGTTTATCAAAGTTAATCATTGAAATAAAAATAAGCTAAGCTTATAATTGTAATATATTGTAAAAATTTAGGTACTATTGGTGACAAGGTGCTCAACAACGCTAAGTCCTATACGGATCGTCAGGTATCCAAGGTTGGCGCTGCCTCTGCAGCATTAGCGGGTCTCCATTATCTCGACTACAATCCAAATGATAAATGGTCCTTTGCCACTAGCTTGGGCCACTATAAACACTCCACCGCTGGCGCTATCGGTGCGTCCTATCAGCCGAACGAAAACTCCATGGTTCACGCTGGCGTTACCGTTGGTGGTGAAAGCATGTTTAACATCGGTGCTTCTTTCAAAGTGGGCGAACAAGACCCAACACTCAAAACAAGCCGCTTTGAAATGGCAAAACAAATCAAAGATCTACAAGCGGACAATGCATCACTGCGCGCAGACAACGAAGAACTACGGGCTGAAGTAAACGAAATTAAAGCAGCATTGAAAAAATTACAATAAGCATAAATAGGCACGTTCTCGAGGATATAGTATACTTATACTAATGAGAGAACGTGCCTATTATTGTTTGAGAGGTGTTATATGAAACTAAAACGTACTTTGTTGAGCTTGGCTGTGGCAGTAGCTTTCACTATGCCTATTGATGCAGCGCAATATACTGTTCCTGAAGGACAACCGCCTGTACCAGGGGCCGACGCTAGTATTCCGGATACTGCATATCAGAACTATCGTTATGATACGGCTCTAAATGCTAATGCGAGTGCAATCATTTTAGCGCGCAAGCACATATATGAAATGCTAGATAAACAGGTAGAAGAGAATAAAAGAAGTGTAGAACAGGCAGAACGATGGAAGAAAGCACATGATAAGTCTATGGATATTTCTTCTCATGAATCTACGGTTATCTTGCTGCACGAAGGTGAGCATCGGGCTAAAATGACCGTGCCTATTGTTGTAACTGGAAGTTTTTATAAGGACGCTCATCAGAAAAATGAGGTATCTTCTTTTGCTGTTGAAAGCAGTGTTATTGCTGGGCTTGTTAGTTCTAGTGAAAGCTTTGTAGATGATGCAGTTTATAAATCGGCTAAACAAAAGGGTGCCTTTAATTATCCTGGTATTACTAAAGGAAATTGGAGTATAACAGACAAATATCTTAGTGAGAATACACCTTTAATGATGGCTGCTGTTACGTTTGATAAACAACCAAACCACAATTATGTGGTAGTGCTTGGCCATATAAATCACCCAATTACTACTAAGGTAGAGAGTACAATGGCTAATTTTGTAATACCATCACTACAGCCAATAGATGATGTAGATCGTACAAGTGATGCTGTTACATGGGGGGATGTAACATATCGTTTGCCTAAGGGTATGCAGTTACAATCAGAAATGAAAGAGGGGCCACATGCAGAAGGTCGTGTATATGTAGGGCCAGACATGCGGCTGGTTGTAACAAGAGGTCCTATACAGAGAAAAGATCATCCAATGGTTGCATATCCTAAACGTGTTTTTAACGATATTATTTATAGATCCTCTAAATTATTGTTACAAAATGTACCAATCCAATCTGCGATGGTGTTGAATAATGGTGTTCCTACCTATATCATGGATCAATACAACCCTGGTAAGCTATCACGTATACTCCATTTGATACAAGATGATGAATACTCATATGTTATGGTATTGTCGTATAAAGATGGTAAAACTAAATACAATCATCTAAAGTTGCGTAATATGATGGAATACTTAGACTTTAAAAATGCTAATCAGTTAAGAAGCAAGATAGAAAAGAAGACAAAGAAATAAGAAAAAGACCGTACCTTGGGGTGCGGTCTTTACTGTATAATAAATATAGTAAAATATGGGAATGTTATATGAAGTGGGGAAATATTAATGGTTATTGAAATTACAAAGAAACATATTATTGCTGCTATAGTAGGTTTAACAGTAGGTGTGGGGCTTGGCGTAGGGGTGGTCATGTTGGTTAATCATGATTCTCCAACTAAAAATCAAGCAGAGATAACAAGTTCACAAGCCAAGACTACAGAGACGCCAAAGCAGGAGGTAGCAGTACAGGAAAATCAAGAGACTGCTAATACTAGTGAATTATCTACCTATAGAAATGCAAGATTTGGTTTTTCTATTCGGTATCCAAGTACGTGGGTAAAAGGAAAAGAATCTGTAAATGGTGATGGTTGTATTATTTCCCCTCAAGATGGGACTATTGAAGTAACAGTTTCTGGTTCTAATAATACATTAAATGAAACTTCTCAAAATGCTTACTATCGGACTCTTAATATGGCTAAGCAAAAAGGGATACCAGGATTCCATACATTAAGTGATGATTGGTATGTTGTAACGTATACAGATGGAACATTCATTTATTATGTGAAAGGATTTGTTGGTTCTGGCTCCGAAAATACTTTGTATATTAAGTATTTACAATCGAAGAAGGATCAATACCAAGATATAGTACAAGAATTGGAAAATGGCTTTAATCACGGAAGTTTGGATACAGGTCACTAATTAATTATGATTAAATAACAATGGTTGATCTTTTAGATACTATACCTATGTGAATTCAATTATATGAATCATAAAACCCCACTAGTTTGAGATTAGTGGGGTTAATTATTTAGTATTAATAGGATTTTACGCAGAAGTTAGGATTAAAATAGATATCAACATATTTAATGAATTATGAATAGTAAAATTTAGAAGCAAATTAAATGGATTTGTTAAGACGGTATATATTTTGCATTCATTATAGTATATGCTATCGTATTAATTCGCATAGTGTATAATAAATATAGTTTACATGATAGTCTATGAGACTTTAGGAGAGATATATGTTACAGCGATTTTTTATTATGATGGCGTTGACGCTAGCTTTCACCATGCCTAGTCAAGCGATTTCAATACAGGAGCTCAAGTCATCACCGCAGTTTAAGGTGGTTAATGAGGTAACGCCTGATGTTCCCAATGCTAATGAGCATACTACATGGTATTTTGATACGAGCTCTATTGAGGTGCTAGAGTACGCACCGCCTATGTATAAGATTAAGGCTACCGTGTACAATGCGTATCAGTCGACGCGGAAACATGTCATTTTTAGTGATGCCTGGACTGTGTCCTATGATACGCGTCAATCCTTAGCAAGTCAGGTATACCGTGCGAAACAGGCAGGAACTTCGTTGACGACGGTTATTGATGAGGCAAAAACGAAAACAGGTATGACGGGCACTGAGGATCCATTGGGTAAATTCTCCTTTGATGGACAGTCGCTGCCGATTCAGGTGAAAGCCTCGACTCGTGCTATTTTGCGCACGGCACCGAATACGACGCGTTACGATATAGCAGATACGTTATTCTATGAAGCGTACCGTATGCATTTTGAAGATGTGGTGGTGAAATGAGGCTCATGATGAAAGTATTATATATAGCAATGGCATTGGCGCTGTCTTGTGTGGTGCCCGCGCACAGTATGTCCATGCAAGACTTACAAAATGCGGGTCGATTTGAAATGCTTCATGGCTTTGGTGAAAGCGGAAACGGTGATGGCACCTTTATAGATAAGGATTCCATCAAGGCCTCTAACGGACCGAATGGCTCCAAGCAAATTGCTGTCACGCAGTATGTGCTCATGCCTGCTGGTGACATGATTCAGGAAAAGCAGGTTTTGTACACCTTTGATACAAAGCAGTCCCTTGCTAATTTAATTAAGAAATTGGATGCTCATCAATTAGGATCGTATAAAGAACTGTGGCTGTTTAAACAAAAGCACTCAGGTGTAACATCTAGTGTTGTTGATTTCAAAGAGTATCATATAGATGGGAATCGCTATGACACACAAAGTGAAGCAAGAGATAGACGAATGGCAACGGCCCCTGTAGACTTTGGTTTTGCAGGATACCTCTTGGCTAATCGACTGTATGAATGGATGTATGGAGTACAATTTGATGATGTAGTGGGAAAATAAGAAAAACTCCTATTGGTTTTCACCGATAGGAGCTTTGTATTTATCTATATATTTCTATTATTCGTTCCTTATTGTATCGTATATTAGTTCGTTCTATAATAGACTTAGGATAGTTGGACGAGGTTGGGCCTCTCTTCGTTTTTGAAGGGAGGGATAAGCCTATGAGTGATTATGAATTAATCATGCTCTTATTACAGGTAATAACTGTGGTTATTGCCTTTGGGGCATTAATAGCGCTTATTTGTCTCACAAAAGACAAATAGCCCTTCATTTCCACTAATCTGGAGATTAGTATAAAACGAAAAGGCCATTTCTCAAGATTTCATTATTTTCGAGATGCGCCTGACGTAGCTACTCGTCTGACTATCTATTTATATTATAGTAAGGTTATGATATATCGTCAAATTATGATGAACACGTGTATGGCACACAATTGGATGATGTGGTTGTAACATAAGAAACCTCCTATTGGTTTAATCGATAGGAGGTTTCTCTTTTATGTGTACTTTAGTGTATTCTTTTACATTATTCTTTTAAATGATCAGGAATTGCCGGTGGAGCTGGTGGTTTACCCATGGCTCTTTCAATGCATACGACAGCTACAAAGACGATGAGGCTGACGATGGAACCAAAGATGATGGACATAATGCCGTATGGGTTGCCCACGAACTGCCAGTACACGCCTGCGATAGAGCCGAGCACGATGGACCAAATACCAGCGCCAGCTGTTGCATTTTTCCAAGTGAGGCCTAGTAGGAATGCGGCGAATGGGCCAGCGGATCTCATTGTAAAAGCAAATACGAGCATCGGAATGATGGCTTTGCTTACAAGGGAGATAACGATGGCGATGATGCCAAGGAATAGCACGCATAGACGGCTATATCTAGTGAGCTGAGCATCGGTGAGGCTTTTACCAAAATGATGTTCCACAATATCCTTGGTAAATACAGTAGCGGCGCCTAATAGATCGCCTGCGCCTGATGAAAGCGTCGCCGATACGACAGCGGCCATAACGAAGCCAGCCATCACTGGAGGCATAAGGTTAAGTGCAACCGTTGCCACGGCATTGTTCGCTTCGATGTTCGGAAACTCAGCCAATGCTACGAGGCCTAATACGGCAGGAACAAAGGCAAATAGAGCCATGATAATACCACAAATGATGGAACCAAGAACGGCTGTTT
>ERZ772920.733-NODE-733-length-18146-cov-8.206456_pt1 | contig 18146 bp, 10 predicted proteins | sample MGYA00511469_ERZ772920 | MGnify/ENA primary metagenome ERZ772920 (study PRJEB29015, sample SAMEA2738069) | human oral metagenome | biome: human oral; feature: human-associated habitat; material: saliva | place: China | collected 2216 ... | reverse complement strand
CGCTTATTTCCAGTATCTTTGAATCCATATTTCTGAACACATTTATATTTTAACACAAAATAGCAGAAATGCAACCGTGCTCAGATTACAATTTGGTTAAGATTTACGAATATTCGGGACTCAATCCGTCCCTACATTTTCTCCAAGCTGTTGAGACCACGGTTTCTGCTCCTCCATTTCAAAAGAAACATCGAACCAAACTCCCATTTTTTGAGCAATTTCTTCTAATAGTAGAAATGAAATATTTTGACGTCCTCTTTCCAACCGTGAATAGTGAGAGGCCGACATCCCAATCTTTTTGGCAAACTGATTTTGCGATAAACCTGTTTTCAATCTGAATTCTGTCATTCTAAGCCCGATTTTATGATTCGCATATTCTCTCATTAAATCTTTTTCAAACTCTGGATACGTCGATTTTAATTGATCTAAACGTTTTAATAAATAATTTCTCAAATTCTGTCCCCACCCTTTCTTTACCTTCTGGGATGAGCAATATTTCTTTCCCGTCGTCATCTACTACTCCCCATCTCTCCCAAACAGCATCCGTTACCCCTTCTTTATCTAGAAGAAGCATGATAGCCGCATATCTCACCATAACTGGATAGGATAACTCATCCAAAATATCAATTTGTTTTTCATCCAAATCCGCAACTCTTCTCATTGCAACTCCTCCTTCTAACATGAAAATACCATATTTGGGTATGTCCATATATGGTATATTTTGCTATCATCGTATACTTTTTTGCTCTCTTTAGAACCCAATCGAATGATACTATTTCTTCTATTCCATTGTTAGACTTGCCCAAAACTTGCACCACTCCTTAAAATTAGATACACTTAGAAAAGAACGTCGCCTTAGTGTAGTGGATATCACATGAGATTCCGGTTCTCATAACAGGGGTTCGACTCCCCTAGGCGGCTTACAATATACTCCACGCTACAAACATTGTTTTGTAGCGTTTTTTGATGCACAAAAAAGCCCCGAGATTGCTCTCGGGGCTTTTCGTCAAACTTTAGAAGTGATCACCTAGGTGAGATTATTCTTCTTCGTCTTCTTTTTTCTTGCCAGTCGCAAGTAATCCTAACCCTGCAAGGAGTGACATGCTAGCTGCATTGAAGACAGCTGATAAGTCTTCCACACCTGTGTTCGGTAATTCAGGTTTACCTGGAGTTGGAGGTGTTTGAGGAGGTGTATTTGGTGTGTTTGGAGGAGTTACTGTGTTATTGAACTCAGTATCTTCTGGTAATCCAGCCACAGCCGTTAATACTTTACCGTCTTTCGCTACAGTTACAGTGACAGTCGCAACCATTGTATCGTAAGTTACGCCTTCTTCTGTTCCTTTCACTTCTTCAACAGTGTAAGTATAAACTCCTTCTTCGCCTCGTTTGAATGTTAAGGCAGAGAATTTAATCTTACCGTCAGAGTCATTTGTTACTGTTTCGATAACATTTCCATCTTTGTCTTTAAGTACAAAGCTGAATTCGCCATCTTTCAGTGGACGACCTTCAAGTTTCTTAGTGAATTCGAATTCCACTTTCGTTGGGATGTTAACAACACGAGTTTCAGTTGGTTTTTCTGGTTTCTCAGTTGTCTTCTTCGTTGGATCGTATTGGTGAACTGTTTGGCTCGCAGTATTTTCGATATCTACGCCATCTTTAGCAGTTTCTTTAATTGTCGCAACAATATCAAATTTATAGTAGCGACCGAACGCAAATTTAGTAGTATCTAATACTTGAGTATTGTCAGCATCGCCTAAAGATTTCGTTAAATCAGCTTTAGATGTTGCTGTAATTACGCCATTTTCAACTTTGATGTCGAATTTAGCTGTTACATCTTCACCAGTTACGCTGTCGTATGCTTTCACATTAGCTGCTTCAACTGTTAATTTTGCTTCATCGTAATCGTCAGTAATACCCACTGATTGGATGTTTTGAGCTGCAGTGAAGTTATTTGTATCTAACCATACTTGGTACACTAGTTTTTCGCCACGTTTAACAGTCTTCGTATTTAAGTTTTCTGCTTCGTTGTTGTCTGTAGTGTCTGCATATGGGTTAGCATTTGTTTCAGTAACCGCATCTGTTAACTCTTTATCGTCATCTACTAACTTGTCGCCAGTAATGTCGAATTTCTCATCTTTCACAACAAATTTCTTAGGTTGGAATTCTGGAGTTTCTGGAGGAGTTACTTTATTGTTGAACTCTTTATCTTCTGCATCTGTCACTTTTGTGATTAACGCTTTAGCAGTTCCGTCATATTTCACTTCAACAGTTACTTCCGCTTTCATCTTATCGTAAGTCACTGTTCCGTCTGTTCCAGCTACTTCTTCGATAGTGTACTTGTAAGTACCCGCTTGATTTTTGTTGTACTCGATAGCTTTGAATTTAACGTTGCCGTCTTTATCGTTCTTCACAGTTTCGATTTCAGTTCCGTTTTCTGCTTTCAATACAAATGTAAATTCATTTTCTTTCAACTCACGGCCTTCAAGTTTCTTAGTGAAGTTAAATTCAACTTCGATTGGAACGTTGATAACACGTTTTTGAGTTGGTTTTTCTGGAGTTACAACTGATTTACTTGTTGGATCGTATTGGTGAACGATTTGTGTTGCAGTATTTTCGATATCTGCTCCACCTTTTACGTCTTCTTTTACAGTCGCAACAATATCAAATTTATAGTAACGTCCGAACGCGAATTTAGTCGTATCTAATACTTGAGTATCTTCTGCATCGCCTAAAGATTTTTGTAATGAAGCTTTAGATGTTGCTTTAATCACGCCATCTTCAACGGTGATGTCGAATTTAGCTGTTACATCTTCACCAGTTACGCTATCGTAAGCTTTTACGTTTGCAGCATCCACTGTTAATTTAGCTTCATCGTAATCGTCTGTAATTCCAACTGATTGGATGTTTTGAGCTGCAGTGAAGTTGTTTGTGTCTAACCATACTTGGTAAACCACTTTAGAACCACGTTTAACAGTCTTCGTATTTAAGTTTTCTGCTTCGTTGTTTGTAGTCTTATCGGCATATGGATTTGCGTTAGTATCTGCTACTTCATCTGTTAACTCATCATCGTCATTCATTAACTTATCGCCAGTGATGTCATATTTTTCTTTCGTTAAAATGAATTTCTCTGGTTTGAATTTTGGTGCATTTGGAGGAGTTACTACGTTGTTGAACTCTTTATCTGGAGCATCTGTTACTTTTGTGATTAACGCTTTAGCAGTGCCGTCATATTTCACTTCAACCGTAACTTCTGCTTTCATCTTATCGTAAGTAACAGTTGCGTCAGTTCCAGCAACCTCTTCGATAGTATATTTGTATGTTCCAGCTTGGTTTTTGTTGAATTCAAGCGATTTGAACTTAACGTTTCCATCTTTATCATTTTTCACAGTTTCGATTTCAGTACCTTCTGCATCTTTCAATACGAAGCTGAACTCTTCTTCTTTCAACTCACGACCTTGTAATTTCTTAGTGAAGTTAAATTCTACTTCAACTGGAATGTTTACAACACGTTTTTGAGTTGGTTTTTCTGGAGTCTTAACAGTCTTAGATGTTGGGTCGTATTGGTTTACTACTTGAACTGCAGTATTTTCAATATCAGCACCAGGTGTTACATCTTCTTTTACCGTTGCTACGATATCAAATTTATAGTAGCGACCGAATGCAAATTTAGTTGTATCTAATACTTGAGTATTTTCAGCATCGCCTAAAGATTTTTGTAATGAAGCTTTAGATGTTGCTGTTACAACACCGTTATTCACAGTGATGTCGAATTTATCAGTTACATCTTCACCAGTTACGCTGTCATAAGCTTTCACGTTTGCAGCTTCAACTGTTAATTTTGCTTCATCGTAATCGTCAGTGATACCAACTGATTGGATGTAGTCTTTGTTTGTTGCGTCGAATTTAGTTGTATCTAACCATACTTGGTACACTAATTTGTCGCCACGTTTAACAGTCTTCGTATTTAAGTTTTCTGCTTCGTTATTGCTTGTTCCATCCGCATATGGGTTTGCATTTGTATCTGCAACTTCGTCTGTTAACTCATCGTCATCATCCATTAATTTGTCGCCAGTTACATCGAATTTTTCTTTGTTTACGATGAATTTCTCTGGTTTGAACTCTGGAGTTTCTGGAGGAGTTACAGTGTTGTTGAACTCTTTGTCTGGAGCGTCTGTAACGTTCGTTGTAAGAACTTTAGCCGTTCCGTCGTAGTTCACTGTAATGGTTACTACAGCTTTCATTGTATCGTAAGTCACTGTCGCATCTGTTCCAGCTACTTCTTCGATAGTGTATTTGTGAGTTCCTACTTCTTTCTTACTGAATTCAAGTGATTTGAACTTAACGTTTCCGTCTTTATCGTTCTTCACTGTTTCGATTTCAGTACCTTCTGCATCTTTCAATACAAAGCTGAACTCTTGATCTTTCAACGTACGGCCTTCAAGTTTCTTAGTGAAGTTGAATTCTACTTCAACAGGAACGCTGATTACACGTTTTTGAGTTGGTTTTTCTGGAGTCTTAACAGTCTTAGATGTTGGATCGTATTGGTGAACAATTTGGCTTGCTGTATTTTCAATATCAGCACCAGCCTTAACATCTTCTTTAACAGTTGCTACAATATCAAATTTATAGTAGCGACCAAATGCGAATTTCTCAGTATCTAATACTTGAGTCCCTTCTGCGTCTCCTAAAGATTTTTGTAATGAAGCTTTAGATGTTGCAGTAATAACGCCATTTTCAACTGTAATATCGAATAAATTCGTTACTTCTGCGCCAGTCTTGCTGTCGTAAGCTTTGATGTTCGCTTTGTCTACAGTTAATTTAGCTTCATCGTAGTTATCTGTAATTCCTACAGATTGGATGTTTTGAGCTGCAGTGAAGTTATTAGTGTCTAACCATACTTGGTAAACCACTGTATCTCCGCGTTTAACAGTCTTCGTATTTAAGTTTTCTGCTTCGTTGTTTGTAGTCTTATCAACGTATGGATCAGCGTTTGTTTCAGCATACTCGTCTGTTAACTCATTATCGTCATCCATTAATTTATCACCAGTTACATCGAATTTCTCTTTTGTAACGATGAATTTCTCTGGTTGGAATTCAGGAGTTGTTGGAGGTGTAACAGTGTTATTGAACTCTTTATCTGGAGCGTCTGTCACGTTCTTAATTAACGCTTTAGCAGTTCCGTCATAAGAAACTTTAACTGTTACTTCCGCTTTCATCTTATCGTAAGTCACTGTTGCATCTGTTCCAGCTACTTCTTCGATTGTATATTTGTGAGTTCCAACTTGATCTTTAGTGAATTCAAGAGATTTGAACTTAACGTTTCCGTCTTTGTCGTTCTTCACAGTTTCAATTTCAGTACCTTTGGCATCTTTCAATACAAAGCTGAACTCTTGGTCTTTCAACGTACGACCTTCAAGTTTCTTCGTAAAGTTGAAGTCCACAGAAACTGGAATATTCACAACACGTTTTTGTGTTGGTTTTTCTGGTTTTTCAACAGTCTTCTTGTATGGATCGTATACGTGAACGATTTGACTTGCTGTATTTTCGATATCAATACCATCTTTAACAGTTGTTTTGATAGTTGCAGCGATATCAAATTTATAGTAACGGCCGAATTCGAATTTAGTTGTGTCGATGACGCTGTTTTCATTTACAAATTCTGCTTTAGAAGTTGCACTGATTTTACCGTCTTCTACTTTAATATCGAATTTAGAAGTTACATCTGCACCTGTTACGCTGTCGTACACTTTAATGCCATCTGTAGTTATATCTAATTTGTCTTCTTCGTAATCGTCAGTGATTCCAACATATTGGATGTTTTGATCTGCAGTGAATTTAGTTGTATCTAACCATACTTGGTAGTAGAATTTGTCACCTTTTTTAAGTGTCTTACCGTTGATGTTTTCTGCTTCGTTGTTTGTTGATTTGTCAGCATATGGGTTTGCATTTGTTTCTGCTACTTCATCTGTTAATTCATTATCATCGTCCATTAGTTTGTCGCCAGTGATATCGAATTTTTCTTTATTCACAACGAATTTCTCTGGTTTGAACTCTGGAGTTGTTGGCGGTGGAGTTACTTTGTTGTTGAACTCTTTGTCATCAGCGCCAGTAGCGTTTCCGCCTTCTGAAGCAAAGGTTGTTACTGAAGTTAATACGTGTCCAGCTTTTGTCACTGTTACAGTGATGTTTGCTTTCATTGTATCGTAGTCCATACGTTCTTCTTTAGTTGCTGGGATTACTTCTTCAACAGTATATTTATGAGTTCCCACTTTAGTCTTGTCATAGCTTAATGCTGAGAATGTTACGTTACCGTCTTTATCGTTCTTCACAGTTTCGATTTCGTTACCTTCTGCATCTTTCAATACAAAACTGAACTCTTTATCTTTCAATGGACGACCTTCTAATTTCTTAGTGAAGTCAAACTTAGTTGTTACTGGAGAAACTACAAAGTTATTGAATTCTTGGTCATCCGCTTTTGAAGTTTCGCCGCCTGCTGCAGAGTAAGTTACTTTCGTTTTTAATACGCCAGCAGCGTCTTGAGTCACTTCAACGGTCATTGTGATTTCCATTGCATCGTAATCAACATCCGCATCAGAACCTGTTTTTTCTGTAATCTTGTACTTATAAGTACCTACTTTATTGAATGTTAATTCGCTGAATGAAACTTTACCGTCCGCATTTTGAACTGTTTCTTCGTGTCCATCTGGAGAAGATTTTTGTTCTTTAATTGTGAAGCTGAATTCGCCGTCTACTAAGTTACGACCTTCTAACGTTTTCTTGAATTCAGGTTTTACTTTAACTGGTTCTACTTTTTCATAGTAATAAACAGGTTGTTTGAACAGAGTTAGTGAGTTTACTAAGTCCACGTGAGTACCGATACCACCAACACCATTCACTAATTGACTATTTGAAGATACATGTCCGATGTTGTCTCCTAAGAATGGTACGAATACAGAATGATAAGGTGTGTATGCTGCCCCTTCAGAGAAGCCAAAGTTAACTTCCTTACCGTTTGGATAATTTACGCCGTTTCTATCTGTGAATGCAATCGTATTTAGTGGTGTCTTCACTTTTACTAAATCTGTTGAGTTCCATTCACCTGGTTTGATTGGAGCAGTCTCTGCAAGAAGCATATATCCATCTGTATCCAATGTTCCATCCGAACGTTTAGATTGTTGTTTTGGATCTAGTAAGTAAACACGAATAACTACTGTACCATCTTCACCTACAACTTCTTTAATACGTTTAATTCCACGGCTGCTAGCATCCATGAATTTTTGACCAACTTTATAAGGACTTGATACATATCCTGTCGTTGTAGTTGGATCAGCAGTTTGGTATAAACGATAGCCATCGAACTGACGAACACCAGATGCATTGAAGTTTTGGCCTTCCATTGCTTGCATAGTGTATGAAGCAAGGTCTACTTCATTTCCATTTGGTTTATATGATTGTGTAGCAGTTTCAGTTCGTCCTGCTTGATAAGTAGGGTTTGATTTATCTACAACACGATATAATGTAGTGTTATTAACCACTTTTGGAATTACAGCATTTGTATCTGTAATACGACGTCCATCATATCCAGGTTCAACAGCGTTAAAGATATCTGTTGTTGTACGAGCGTTATAAACATCTTCGAATAATTTTTTGTGAGCACGGTTTTCAGCAGTGTCTGAAGACGCGTTTTCATATGATTTGATAACTGGGTCAATATCGTATTGATATTGTAAGTAAGGTTTTGGAGCCCCTGTAGCATCTTTACCAGTTTCATATTTAATCGTAAATGTTAATTGGCCATTAGATGCTTGTTTTGTTTTTTGAAGAGATTGTGTACCACTTGTAGAAGATAATTGTACAGTTTCAACTACTGTATTAGTATTTTTGTCTACTAATTCTGCAGTAATTTCAGTACTTGTATCAAAAGCCTTAAATGAACGTAGGTAGTAGTTCGTACCATAACGTTTGTTAAATTCTGTTAAATCTAATACGTGGAAAGTATAATCTGAATCTGCTTTTTTATAGCTTGGATCTGCAATATCACGTGATTTTACAGTTGCACCGTTAGGGTTAGACATTTCAGGAGTTGCTGTTTCTCCAGCTTTAAGAGTTGTTTCAACATCTACTGGAGTGTTGTCGCTTCCTTGTGAAGCTGCACGTCTTGAACGAGTTCTTGGAGTTTCTCCTGCTGCTGTTGCTGCTGCAGTTGTTTCTTCTGCTGCTGTTGGTGCTGCAGTTGTTTCTTCTGCTGCTGTTTGAGCCGCAGTTGTTTCTTCTGTTGCCGCTGGTGCTACAGTTGTTTCAGCCTCAGTAGTTGCCTCAGCGGTTGTTGCTGGCGCAGCCGCTGTCGTTGTTGCTTCAGCTGCTGTAGCAGATACTTCTTCTGCTGCTACTGCATTTGTAGCAAAAATCGTTGTTCCTAATAAGACTGAGCACACGCCAATCGTCAATTTACGTAACGAGAAACGTTGACGCTTGCTAAAGATATCTTTCATTTGGACACTTCCTTTTCTCTTTATTTTGTTCGTTTTTTCACAAAAACGATTTCTAGCTCGAAAAGACGAAACAGATTTCACACTTTATCCACAATTCACACTATATATAAAATTTGTTAAAATCTTTTCTACAGCGCATATTCTACTGTAAATAATTTATAAATTCAACACTACTTTTTTGAAAATGAAGTATATAAAATTCTATTCATTCTGAAAAAAAATTCATATTTTCATACACTTTCATGAAATCTCTTTGAAATTCAAAAGAGATGAACCAATCCCATAGGTATAACATTTTAAGACTATGACTTATAATTAGCGATGATTTTTTTCACAAAAAAACAGTGCTCAAAGCATATTTGAGCACTGTTTTGTAAGCGGTTGTATCAACTTTCTTCCCTAAAAGTGAAGAATATAATTTTTATGCGAATTTTGAGAAATCCCAAATATCTGTCACTAATCCTTCGTAAAATTCAGGTTCGTGACACACCATTAATATACTTCCTTTATATTCTTGTAATGCACGTTTTAACTCATCTTTGGCATCTACATCCAAGTGGTTTGTCGGTTCGTCGAGTACGAGCACGTTTGACTCTTCATTCATCAATTTACAGAAACGAACTTTTGCTTGTTCTCCCCCACTTAGTACTTGCACTTGACTCTCGATATGCTTACTTGTTAATCCACAACGAGCGAGCGCTGCACGTACTTCTGGTTGTGTCATGGATGGGAAGGTATCCCATATTTCTTCTAAGGCTGTCTTACGGTTTCCTTTTGGCGTTTCTTGTTCGAAATACCCAAGGTCGATATAGTCGCCACGTGTTACTTTTCCGTTCAATGGCTTAATAATCCCTAATAAGCTCTTCAAGAGTGTCGTCTTACCGATACCATTCGCACCAACGATGGCAATCTTTTGGCCACGTTCCATTTCAAGATTCACATGTCCTGTTAATGGTCGGTCGTATCCAATCACTAAATCTTCGGCTTGGAAAATGTAACGACCAGGAGCTCTTGAAGTCTTGAAGTCAAATTTTGGTTTTGGCTTCTCACTGGCTAATTCGATGACTTCCATCTTATCCAGTTTCTTCTGACGAGACATCGCCATATTACGTGTTGCCACACGCGCCTTATTACGGTTTACGAAGTCCTTCAAGTCTGCAATCTCTTTTTGTTGACGGTTGTACGCCGCTTCTAGTTGAGATTTCTTCATTGCATACACTTCTTGGAACTGATCATAGTCCCCAACATAACGGTTCAACTCTTGATTGTCCATATGGTAAATCAAGTTGACGACGCTGTTTAAGAATGGAATATCATGCGAAATCAGAATAAATGCATTTTCGTATTCTTGTAAGTAGCGTTTCAACCATTCGATATGCTCAACGTCCAAGTAGTTTGTCGGCTCGTCGAGTAATAAAATATCTGGTTTTTCTAATAATAGTTTTGCAAGCAATACTTTCGTACGTTGCCCACCACTGAGTTCACTTACGTCGCTATCCATCCCAAATGCTGCAACACCTAATGCACGCGCTACTTCATCGATTTTGGCATCAAGAATATAGAAGTCGTGGCTATCTAATCGCTCTTGCAACTCGCCCACTTCTTCCAGCATCGCGTTCATTTCGTCTTCATTTGCTTCTCCCATCGCCATATACAATTCATTGATACGCGCTTCAGCCACAAATAAATCGTCGAATGCTTTTTGAAGGACATTGCGAACCGTCATTCCTGGTTCAAGTACGGTATGTTGGTCTAAATATCCCACCTTCACATTTTTAGACCATTCGATTTTTCCTTCGTCGGGTTGTAATTGACCTGTCACGATATTCATGAAGGTGGATTTTCCTTCACCGTTTGCTCCAACGAGTCCGATATGTTCCCCTTTTAATAGACGGAAGCTCACATCATTGAAGATGGCTCTTTCACCGAAGCCGTGTGTTAATTTTTCTACATTTAAAATACTCATCAACGTTCTCCTTAAGTTTTCTCTGGGTCATTGTATCATAGTTTGCGATAAATTCAAAAAAGCTAAAACAAATACGGAGCAAGAAATGAATTCCCACTCCGCATTTTTCTACTATTTAAATTGTGCTTTGTATAAAGCCGCATATGCACCGTTTTGTGCGAGCAATTTTTCATGCGTGCCGTCTTCTGTAAGTCCATCTTCTGTAACAACAATAATACGGTCTGCATTTTTAATGGTTGCAAGGCGGTGAGCAATAATAAAGGTCGTTCTCCCTTCTGCCAACTCGTCAAACGATTGTTGAATAAACTTCTCGGTTTGCGTATCGAGCGCACTCGTTGCTTCGTCCAAGATTAAAATAGAAGGATTCTTCAAGAAAATACGGGCAATTGAGAGGCGTTGTTTTTGTCCGCCTGACAATTTCACACCGCGTTCTCCGATATGTGTATCCACTCCATCTTCTAAATCTTCAATGACTTCTTTCAGTTTCGCTTGTTCAATCGCACGGTCAACTTCTTCGTCTGTAGCATCGAGTCTACCGTACAATACATTCTCGCGAATCGTTCCATTAAAGAGGAACACATCTTGTTGCACGATACCGATTTGACGGCGCAGCGATTGTAAGGTGAAACGATTGATGTTGGTTCCATCAATCAAGATTTCCCCTTCTTTTAAATCATAAAAGCGAGGCAATAAGTTCACGAGCGTTGTCTTTCCAACTCCACTTGGTCCAACGAAGGCAACGGTTTGTCCCGGTTCCACCGTCAAGTTGATATGTTCCAACACCTTCTTATCTTCTTCGTATCCGAATCCAACATTTTTATATTCCACACGTCCTTCAAACGCTGGTGCAGGAATGGCATCCGGTGCATCTTCGATATCGATTTCGACATTCATTAATTCTTTGAAACGACGGAAGCCCGCAAATCCTTTTGGATACAATTCAATCATGGAGTTCATCTTATTAATCGGTCCCACGAACACATTGGACAGCAAGATGTAGCCGACTAATTCTCCCGCTGTTAAATCACCAATGACCGTGAAGTACGCTCCTACGATTAAGCTGAAGAGATTAATACTGCGCATTAATAAGTAGTTGAAACTACTGCTTGTCCCCATCGTACGATAGAACGCAATTTTATTCGAGCGATACTCTTGAATGAGTTCTTCGAAGAGTTGTTGCTCATGACTTTCGTTCGCAAAGGCCTTTACCACACGCATTCCGCTCAGTACATTTTCTAGTCCTGCCGTATAGTTGGCTAACCCCTTGTAGATGTTTCGATTGATACGAGACATGCGACGATTAAATACCGCAAGTGCTACCGCAATAATCGGTACGAAGAAAATCGTCAATAGCGCAAGTGTTGGATGCACTTGATACATCAACACAAACGAACCGATTAAGGTCATTACGGCGATAAAGAATTCTTCAGGACCATGGTGCGCCAACTCACTAATATCGAATAAATCACTCGACAAGCGACTCATCAATTCTCCGATTTTCATATTATCGAAGAACGAGAAGGATTGTTTTTGAACCTTCACGAATAACTCACGGCGCATATCCGTTTCGATGTTAATCCCTAAAATATGTCCCATGTATACCACGATAAAGTTCAAAGTTGTCGAGAAGGCATACAGCGCAAGTAGCCCTGCTCCCACTAGTATAATTTGTTGTAAGTTTTGAGACGGCACGATGTTATCGATGACACTTCTCACCATTACTGGAAAGGCAAGTTCGAGAATGGCCACGATGACCGCACAGGTAAAATCGAGTAAGAATAATTTTTTATACGGTTTGTAATAATGAATAAAATCTTTAATCATGACTGCTCTCCTTTCGCATAATGTAATGTACTCCAGTCCTTTGTCTTATAGACGATATGTCCATAAAGAACCGTTAACGCGTTTGATAATAACATGGCAATCCATACACCGGTTGCCCCGAGTGCTGTAAAGGCTCCAAGCACCCAAATAATCGGCAAGCGTAATACCCACAGTCGTCCCACTGACATATTCATCGAGTATTTCGTCACGCCACATCCTTGGAAGAATCCATTGTACGCCGAGAACATTCCCATGAAGAAAATGATAAAGGCGGTGTAGTTTAAATACTCAACGGCATTTGCCCAAAGAACGGCATCGCTTCTATCTTTAATGAACACTCCCAGAATCGGAGACTGGAAGAAGAAGACGATAATACAGCCAACTGTTGAAATCATGAGCACCCATAGTAGCGCTCGTCTAAAGATGGCATGTGCACGGTCGTAGAGTCCTGCCCCCATGTTTTGTCCGATGATCGCTGTTAACGCCGCACCGATTCCCATCTGTGGTTGTGTTAATAAATCCGAAATACGGTTTACCATCGAATACGCAGCCAGTACTGACGTCCCATACGACTGAATAAGTCCATTTAAGACGGTGAATCCTAATGCAGCTCCACCATACCCGAAGGCAGACGGCCATGCGACTTTAAGGATTTCTTTCATCACTTCTTTGTCAATTTTGACATGTCTTAAGTAGATTTGAATATCTGATTCCTTACGAACGGCACGAATGGCAAGTGCTAATAAGAGTACTTTTGCAATAACAGTCGCCCATCCTGCCCCTTCAATTCCCCAGTTCAACCCAGTGAGGCCGACAAAAGGAATCGTCGCAAAAATAAAGATTGGATCTAGAATAACGTTAGCAATCGAAGACGCCGCACTAATCATCGTAATCGTACGCGTTCTCCCTTGCGCATTTAGTAAGGATTGATAGCCGAAGTAGCAGAAATCAAAGAACAATCCAATGAAGTTAATCTTCAAATACGCTACGGATTTTGCCAGGAAGGTTCCCTCTGCTCCCATCATTTCCACGAATAGAGGTGCAAGGAAATATCCAAGTACGGACAGCACAAACCCAAAGAAATACGTTAATACCATCGCATTCCCTGCATAACGCTTCGCATCTCTATATTTTCCTGCTCCAAAATACTGAGCAATAAGCGCCGTCGCTCCGACACTAATCCCCATTCCAAGCGAAATAAATAAGAAATTCAACGGCCAAATAAACGCGGTTGCCGCAAAGTCTTCTGCAGAAAGTTGTGCCACATATAACCCGTCTGTCAAATTGTATAAAGTTCGAATTAAATTATTAATCATTAACGGAGTCGCAATCGTTAAAATCACCCGATTAATGTGCCCCGTCGTAATAAAATTTTGTTTTTCCAAAATAATCACCTGTTCTAGTATACATGATATCCCCACTGCTGTGAACACATACCATGTACGATTCACCTTTTCTGTTCCTAAAAGAGAGAATACGTCTCGCTTTATGGGACACGGGATATCTTCATAATAGCGGTAATAGAGCACCGGTTCGAGCCGAAGTCTCTCACCTCTAAACCTCAAAGCGGGAGTAAGGAAACCTCCCAACTCCCGCTAATTCGCTTTTAGCGCCATCCCCTATTACTGCTATTATAGAATCCCATGTCCCCCATGCGAGCCTCTGTGCATTCTTAGAAGGTAGAAAAAGTGTCCTGCTCTGTCTATCCTCACCAGATTGGATAAATAAACAATTTCCTATTATTTTGTAAAACAAAATTTCACAGCACGTAATTTTAAGTACCACCTTATTCTATTTCTAGCCCGTACGAAACACACACAAACTCGCTTCCGTCCCTCCGAGACAAAATTTCTAAACACCTTGTTCAAAGAAACAAAAATAAGTAATTCAGAATACAAGGCACTACCTAACCTTTTTAAACAAGCAGGTCTGAAGAATCATTTGGTCCATAGTAGCAACAATAGCGAGTGTAATCGATGCGAATTAGCAGTAGTTAGGAATTTATTCCTTACTACTGCTTTGAGGCTCGATAGGCGGTGAGACGAAAGGCTCACGCCGGTACAGCTATTGTAGCAACTATGGAATATCCAAATGATTCGTATAAGACCTGCGGTCTTATTAATAATTTATATAAAATAAAAAGAGTTAGGCAACAGCCTAACTCTTCCGAATTTCTCAAAATTATTTTTTAGTTTCTTTGAAGACAACGTGTTTACGTAATTTTGGAGAATATTTTTTTAATTCTAAACGCTCTGGATTGTTACGTTTGTTTTTGCTTGTTAAGTATAAACGTTCACCTGTTTCAGCACATTCTAATAAAATGTTGATACGCATGGATGACACCTCTCATTCAATTTATTTCATTAACTCATTGAGTTTCATACTGGTATATATTAACAAATGCGTGTCGCTTTGTCAATTCAGATTACCACAGATTTTTTGAAAAATTTATTCTTATAAAACTTTTTGAATCCAACCTTCTGGAGCCTCTACATCTCCATATTGGATGCCTACTAATTCATCGTATAAACGACGTGTGACAGGACCTACTTCTGTTTCAGAATAGAACACATGGAAGTCGTCTCCGTTTTGAATGCCCCCTACTGGAGAAATAACAGCTGCAGTACCACAAGCCCCTGCTTCTGCAAAGATATCTAATTGGTCTACATATACATCGCCTTCTTTAACAGTCATACCAAGACGGTGTTCTGCTAACCAAAGCAATGAGTATTTTGTAATACTTGGTAAGATGGATTGAGAGTAAGGCGTAATAAATTGATTGTCTTTAGTAATCCCAAAGAAGTTCGCAGCCCCTACCTCTTCGATCTTCGTATGTGTCAATGGATCAAGATAAATACAGTCACTGAAATGACGTTCTTTTGCTTCTTTTCCAGGAAGTAAGCTTGCCGCATAGTTCCCGCCGACTTTAGCAGCCCCTGTACCTACGTGTGCTGCACGGTCGTATTCAGAAACGATGAAGTTTGTTGGAGTTAATCCACCTTTGAAGTAAGCTCCTACTGGCATTACAAAGATTGAGAAAATATATTCTGTTGCAGGGCGAACCGCAACATTATTTCCTACCCCAATCATGAATGGACGAATATATAAGCTTCCTCCAGTTCCATAAGGTGGTAACCATTGTTCGTTCGCTTTTACCACTTTTTTTACGGCTTCGATAAAACGTTCTTCTGGAAATTCAGGCATGAGTAATCGACGGCATGAACGCGCCATACGAGCAGCGTTTTGGTCGACACGGAATAAGTTGATGCTACCATCTTTACAACGGTATGCTTTTAATCCTTCGAAACATTGTTGTCCGTAGTGAAGTGCTGTTGCGGCTTCGTCTACTTTTAAGACATTATCTTCAATCAATGCACCTTCGTCCCACTGGCCATCTTTGTAATAGCTGATGTAACGTAAGTCTGTCTTAATATAATCGAATCCTAAATTATTCCAATCTAAATTTACTGTGTTTGTCATATAAACCCTACTTTCCGAGATTACTCTACTGATTTAAATTCCCCAGTGGTACTATCCATCTCTTCTAACTTTTTATCACTGGCATGATAGCGGAAGAACCCATAAATGGAGGTGTTTGAATTCTCTACATGACGTACTTGTACGTCAACCGAGTCATTCGTTTGTGCCTGAATGATAATCTCATAGTTCTCACCTAAAACGACATTTTTGCGTTTTTCAATTTCTGCAATGGCCTCACGCGCTAAATTATTCGCATTACGTGTCGTAGCGCTTGTTGTTTCTTGTGCAGCCGTTGTAGCTTGAGTTGTAGTAGACTCACTAGATTCAGCGTTATTTTTAGAAATTTGAACGACTGGAGCCGAGTTGTTGGCTGTTTGCTCTGGTCTGCGAGAACAAGCCATCAATGCTAGTACGATAACTGTAATTCCTAATCCTTTTATGACTTTGCGATTCATTCATTCACCACCTTCTTTATTTTATCTATTCTATCACAATTTTTATAAAAAGTATTTTATCCCATGAATTTGTAATGATAATGAAAAATTTTATATAAATTTGGTTCTTTTCATTTCAAAAATAAAAAACTCTAATGCAACACGAGTCACACTAGAGTTTCTTCGATTATTTAGCTAATTTTTCTTTAACTTCTTCCACGTAGTTATAAACCATGTGACCTGCTTGTCCGCCATCCCCAACAGCTGTTGTGATTTGACGCAATGTTTTTTGACGAACATCGCCCACTGCAAAGATTCCAGGAATAGAAGTTTCCATTTGCTCATTAGTGACAATCCAACCTTCTGCATCTGTGATGTTTAAGTCTTTGAATGGATCAGAAACTGGTAATAGTCCCACATAGATGAAGACACCATCCGCATCATGCGTTGTTACTTCGCCTGTATTTACATCTTTTACGCGAACGCCTGTGATTTTAGAACCGTCTCCTACGAATTCTTCAACGGTTGAATTCCATAAGAAGTCGATTTTTTCGTTGGCGAATGCACGGTCTTGCAATACTTTTTGTGCACGTAATTGGTCACGACGGTGAACGATTGTTACGCTTTGACCGAATTGTGTTAAATACGTTCCTTCTTCCACAGCTGAGTCTCCCCCGCCGATGACGAAGATTTTCTTATCTTTGAAGAATGCTCCATCACATACCGCACAGTATGAAACGCCACGTCCAGCGTATTCTTCTTCCCCTGGTACTTCTAATTTACGGTGATAAGAACCCGTCGCAATGACTACTGCATAAGCATAGTATGTTTTCTTGCCGGCTGTGATGACTTTAACGTCGCCCTCTAATTCGATTTTTGAAACATGACCGTATGCATATTCAGCACCGAATTGCATCGCACCTTTATACATATTGTCCGCTAATTCTGGTCCAGAAATCGTAGGGAAACCAGGATAGTTTTCTACATCTGAAGTGTTTAATAATTCTCCACCAGGAACACCTTTTTCGAGGATTAGTGTTTTTAAATTTGCACGAGAAGTATAAAGCGCTGCTGTCATCCCACCAGGGCCACTTCCGATAATGACTACATCATAAATTGTTCTTTCTTCCATCAGAGATTCTCCTTTTGTATAAACTAAGAGCGCTGAGACATAGTCCAACGCTCCTCTTCATTTTTTAGTTTAAGATACTCTCTTTAAAACGGCAACTTTATTGCTCATCTAAAGTTCCTTCGAGTTTTTTACCTAATTCAATCACGTATTGTTTTAAGCTATCTTTGATTTCTGGATGTTCCAACCCGAATTCAATACTTGTTTTCATGAATCCAAACTTGTCACCCACATCGAAACGCTCACCCTTGAATTGTTTCGCAAACACTCTTTGAGTAAGGTTCAATGTATCAATGGCATCTGTTAATTGAATTTCGCCACCCGCACCTGGTTCTTGTTTTTCTAAAATCTCAAAAATTTCAGGTGTTAATAAGTAACGACCAATAATCGCTAAGTTACTTGGCGCATCTTCAGGTTTTGGTTTTTCTACGAAACGACGTACATTAAACAATCCATCTTCTACTTGGCTTTCAGGATCAATAATTCCGTATTTATATGTTTCTTCATGAGGAACTTCCATTACGGCTATATTTGAAGCATGAGTTTTTTCATAACCTTCAATTAATTGTTTTGTTAAAGGCACTTCATCACGCATAATATCGTCGCCAAGCATAATCACGAATGGCTCGCCACCCACAAATGCTTTCGCTTGAAGCACAGCGTCTCCTAATCCTTTTGGATAAGATTGACGCACGAAGTATAAGTTAATTCCTGTTGTTTCTTGAACGAGTTCTAATAACTCTGTCTTTCCTTTGGCTTCAAGGTTTGATTCTAATTCGATGTTTGAGTCGAAATGGTCTTCGATTGGACGTTTGCTCTTA
>ERZ772920.729-NODE-729-length-18171-cov-6.342129_pt1 | contig 18171 bp, 11 predicted proteins | sample MGYA00511469_ERZ772920 | MGnify/ENA primary metagenome ERZ772920 (study PRJEB29015, sample SAMEA2738069) | human oral metagenome | biome: human oral; feature: human-associated habitat; material: saliva | place: China | collected 2216 ... | reverse complement strand
ATTTTGAAAATAATGAGTTCAAGCAATCATTCACTCATGTACTATCAGCAGTACACCTGATAGACGAATTTAAAAATGTTGACTCGTTCGAGGAGCTTGTGCATGCCAATGAGATTCTCATTCAACAGAAATCTGCTATTGAATTTCAAAATAAAGAGAAAGAAATTCTTGAATCAAGAATTAACAAAACCGATATGGATTTAAAAAACATTGAGGACAGTAAGGCAAAGACAAACAATTCCATTCAAGAATTAACTGATCATCTTAATCGGCTTCATGGTGAACTGTCATCAATTAAAAATTCAGGTGATTTGATTGATATTGATAAAATCAAAATCTGCCATGAAAACTCTAGAGCAAGATTGAAAATCTTGTCGAATCAACTAGCCCAATCAAAGGAAGAGTTTGAAAGAGAGTCTTTTGAATTTGAAAACCAAAAAAGTTTATGCCAGAAACTGGAAAGTCAATTTGATAACACCTTTTGTATTGATCCTAACAAACTTAAAGATCAAATCCAAGAAATAGTCATCGAGCAACAAGAAATTAGAAACAAGATTACTGAGATCAATCGTATGATCAACATCAACGAGTCTCCTTTAAACACAATAAAGCGTATCTATCTCGATGCAATTACTACTGAGAAAAAATACAACACTACTAAGACACTCCATGACTTTGTTAGTGGCGCATCTAGTAATAGCGAGTATGGACGTATTTCACTTGAGAACTACGTTCAAAGGACCTATCTGCAAAGAGTAGTTGAGGCAGCTAATGACCGACTTGCAATCATGACCGATTCACAGTTTGTACTTAAAACCAAGGGTGACAAAAAATATAAAAAGAACGATTACCTTGATCTGGAAGTTACCGATTTATATACCGGTAAAGACCGAGATGTTAAATCACTATCTGGTGGCGAGAAATTCATGACGTCGTTGGCGCTAGCACTTGGTTTTTCAGATGTAATTCAGCAAGATGCCGGAGGAATTCAATTAGATTCAATGTTTATTGACGAAGGATTTGGAACTTTGGATTCAGAAACCCTTGAGCAAGCATTGCGACTCCTTGACCAGCTTTCTACAAACAGTAACACTCTTGTTGGAATCATTTCTCACGTTGAGGAATTAAAGAACCGAATTCCTCAGCAAATTGTAGTGTCTAAAGATTTAAACGGAAGCTCACTAGAGGTTGTTATTAAGTAAAGACATTTCACTTATCTGACATCGCATACAAACAAACAGAACAAACCGACTCTGAAATTCTTCCGGAGCCGGTTTGTTCTGTAAATCATTACTAAGTCTAAACTTTGGTATTACGAGAACATCATCATGGTCGTCTTTATAGTTACATTACATTATTGATATAACTTGCGTTTAAGTCTCTTGCCGCAGGTCATATTATTTTGAATTTGAACGTGACATTTCGTCAAATTGCTTACGCACTCGATCAATCCTTCTAAAATAGCGCTGAATTTCTACAATTGATGAAAAGTACTCATCGTTGTCATCCTCAGGAGTTCTAAAGTAATAATCTTTATAGATATTATCTCCGAAATCGTCAGCTGCAGAATAAGTACCTGTTAAAACAAAATCATAAATCCAATCGTCATTTTCCATCATTTCCTCAAAACGATTAGGAAATGGAATATACGACTCATTGTTAATAGTATAAAGAGTTTCGCCCACATAGCTTGATGGGTCACATCCCGCAATTTCTACAAGACGATCATATTCTTCTGTAGACATAAAGCCTGCAGGATCATTAGGAGTGATAAAAGAACGATTGTGTTTTTCAAGCAGATCGCCAGTCTTCTTCCTCTGATGACGAGTAGTTTCCTCCACGTATTGCACGTGATAGTACTTCTGCAGGAAGATTGCAAAAGCTTCCTCTGGTGTAAGAGTTTCAAATACGGATGAAAGCATCATTTGTCCTTTCGACTACAACCTAACTTCTTTCTACTTTGGTCAAACATGGAGCTTATTCTCTTGTGCTTGTCTTGCCTCCTGTTGTTTCGCAAGGCATAAATAAGTACCAATGTTTGACAATAAAATGCTATCAGCACAAGAAGAATTATCATGTACATAAATTTGCACACTATTGACTATTCATACCAATGCTCATAGAAATGTTGATGAGGTAAAAATTTTTACTGGTTTACCCACTTTTCTCCATGTCGATATTAAGGCATAAATTACAACCATCCACATATGAACTGCCTCCCATTTCTTGGACATAAGAAATGGGAGGCAGTTCAATAGCGGTCGGCTTTATGTGTTGCACGTTAATCTCACTCAACAGGCTAAAGTCCTGAAAAAGCAGGCGCCATTACGACGCCTGCTCAAAAGCACGAGAAATAGATACAAAAATTGGCATAATCAGGTCGCTCTCGTTGAAACAATTACCAACTACATATCCTCCTCAACCCTACGCAAAACCCATGGATAGTTTTGGCGCTAAAGACGCATTGATTTTAAAGTCACATCCACGCAGCTCCATAAGCTGCTTATCGTCAATAGCCTTCTTGGTAGAGTCAATTTTCTCTGCTGTCTCAGCAGCTTCTGCAGATCCGACGTCCTGAACGGCAGCCCCAGCCAAGACAGCATTTACACGTACAGCCTGTGCCACCATGGCGTCCTCAAGCATCGTACGAACTACACGAGCATTACCAAAGTTTGGCAACTGCGCCGCTGCGGCAATCTGTTTCTCAAAACGGGGCAATACATCATCCGCTAAAGTAAATCCAAGATCACAAGCCATAAGGTTCAGAATTTGACCCAGTTCATCAATCGAATAGTCAGGAAACCGAATCTGCGTCTTTATTCGAGATGCGAGCCCTGGATTGCAGCTCATGAAATCAAGTATTTCTTGCTCATAACCAGCAAAAATTACCACCACATCATTGCGCATATTCTCCATACATTGAACGATAGTATTGATCGCCTCATCACCATAACTATGTGACCTGTCATCAATAAGCGAATAGGCTTCGTCGATAAAAATTACTGAGCCTCGAGCTTTCTCAAATAACGCCTGCACTTTAGGTGCCGTAGATCCCACAATCGTGCCCACCAAATCGGCACGACCGCACTCGTAGAAATCACCCACCGATAAGATACCCTCATCCTTCAGGATCTTTCCTATCAGACGCGCTACCTCAGTTTTTCCAGTACCGGGATTGCCGAGAAATGCCATGTGTATCGGTAAATAATCAGACTTAAAGCCATTGTCGCGCCTATACTTTTGCACTTTTGCATATGTAAGGCGATCCAATATAATCTTCTTTACTTCATCCAATCCAATTAAATCCGCAAGCTGCTCTCGTGCAGACTGACTACGTGTATCACGCTTTGGTGTCTGTCCTGCAAAAGCTTCCCCAAACTGAGCAATGGCATCACTGTCTGCCAAAGACACAATATCGCACTCTTGTAACATTCCAAGCTCATGCCTAAGCTGCAGGGAATCTCTCGCATCTGCATATAAATGAGCCAATCTCAGTTGCTGAGCACCAAGCGAATCTTCAAACAGCTTGCGCACAAATCGTGCATTACCCTGATCTCCTCGGCGACCAGCACCAGAAAGCTTATCTCGTACACAAGTACGCGCCTCATCTGTCAAAGCTACCTGCACATGCTTTACCATCAACTCAAAGATCTGTTCCAGTTCTTCCGTCGTATAGTCGTCAAACTTCATAGTGAAGCCAATACGCGACCTAAAACCGGGATTTGTATCTAACAGTTGTTCCATATGACGAGAATATCCAGCTAGAATAACTACCGTTTCCTCGCGGTTGTTTTCCATACCAGCTATCAACGCCGCCACTGTCTCAGAATAGCCAATTAACGTATAAGCTTCATCGACAAACAGCACCGATCCACGTGCCGCCTCAAATATCTTAGGGATATTACCAGGGCTCAGCTCTGAACCAGAAATAACAACCAAACGGCCTTCTCGCAAAACACCTTCACGATGCAGGATTTCTCCATACAATTTTGCTACCTCAGTTTTTCCAGTACCAGGGTTGCCGGAAAACACCATATGCATCGAGAAGTTTCTTGTGGGCTGTCCCAACCTTGCAAGCGTGCGATTCATTCTAATACGCAAAACAATATCTTGAATCAGCTGCTTTTGTGCTGATAGGCCAATCAGCTCCTGCAAACGCTGCACAGGATCTGCCTGTTTTATCGGAGACTTCAGGTACGTATGATACGCGTCTCGATACAAGGGATAGACTTGTTGTGTCTGCGACAGTGTCTGCCAGTCATCAAATATTTGCGTTACAGTACGGTCGCTGCGGTTAAATTGATATTTTGCAAGTAATGACTCCATTGATGCAGACGGCTCTACTCCACGACGTTTTGCCACTTGTACAAGCTTATCATATGCATCCGTCTGATTCCAAACAGCCAAACCTTTCTCATATTCTATAGTCACCACAGGAGCCTGTAGCTTATCCGCTAAGCGCCGCATATTCGCCTCATTACCTGCTGCAACCATGAGCACTACTTGCACACGATCGAGATGATTGTTAAGAAGCCCCATAAGCTTTGTAAGTGCTTGATACTTACGGAGGTCAAGGTCCCTATCATTTTGAGACTCGGAATATTGAATAAGTAACAAATTGTCTTCAAAGCAGCTTACGAGGTTATCGTTAAGACACTCTATAACCTCGCTCTTGTATGCGCTGTCCCATTGAGGGCAATCAAAATTAAGCTTGTACACGTGTGTTGAGGGAACACGACCGGCATCTTGCAGCGCACTGGCTAATACGTTAAAACCCTGCATACCAACGGGAGAACCTGCGCCTTCCAAAATATAATGCACGGGGAAATGATTGTACCTTTCACTATCTGCAGCAACTGCATCAGCACTCTCATAAATGCGTTGCACTTCTTTTGCGAGGTTCTTACCAAATTGTGATTGCAAGGCCTCCTTCAATAATGTGTCTTTGCCATGCACTGTATCAATAAATGATTCCGTAGCAAAATCATTAGACAATTTAAATACGTCATAGAACTCATTTGCAGCCACAACGCTCAACATGGAGCGCAGGGAATTCAATCCCTGCGTGGTGGCCTCACCCAAAACTTGCATGGCATTGCTTTCCTTAACCGAAAGGTTTTTTCGCAAATCCTTATCGAAACCGAAATTCCAAATTTCGCATGCTCTTACAACTTGATCCTTCACGAACTCCGTATTATCAACAAATGGCTTGCTATATACGATGACGCAAAACGATAGTGGGCTTCTAAAGCCAAAGTGTGATTCGTACACAGCCACAAAACTTTCTTTATCCAGCTCGCTGTATAAAAATGAGACGCTCTCTGCCGTAGGTCGTTTAAAATCCGAATCCATATAGTACTGGTGCGCTACTTCTGCAATGTACGTTCTCATACTCTCTCCTGCCTGCTCGCTCGCTATTCGTTGATAATTACCGTGCTCCATTTCAATACGCTGAGTTGAGCGTCAAATCTTACGTTTTCATATAGCCTCCTAAATTGAGCAGCGGTCAGTGACGTGGCAAGAAACCCGTCCATCAAGCTGCGTTAATGTCTCTCATTGCAAGACACAACGCATATATGTATATTTAAGTTGTAGGTATTAGTAATACTGTTAGTTAACTACGGTCAGGTTTTCATACATTAACAAGCCAAACAATCTGTTATTCCAACCTTGTTGTTTGCTTACTTTTACCTCACCGTTTACTGAAATTACTTCTCAATAAGTACGGTAGCGAAAGTTCCTGTTGTATCTCTTTGCTCGAGCATAAGCTCATTCAAACTAGAACTGCAAAACTGCACCGGCAGATATAGGTACATCTGCCTTATTTCTGAACATTGAATACTCTGTATACGTTTGAGCCCAGACAACGCCATGCATACCCCTTTTCTCTTTGTATCCTTTGCGCCTTTACGTGAACAAGCGCTCGGGACACCTACTGTTTTGACAACAAATAGACAAAAGGTAACAAATAGTACTTTTAACTAAGGGACAACAACAAAACGAGGCCAATATATACGAACACAAAATCGCTTCCAATAACGGCGAGAGCGATTATACCCACTGTCTAAAGTATTATTCAGTTCTTTTCAAATATTTTTTCTATCGTGGGATTCGTTATGCATTCGGGTATTCGGTCCTTGGCGAGAAAATCTGTCTTACCTTCAATTATATAGGTAGGGTTTTTTATTTATGCAGGTAAATATATCTACTGTTAAAACCTAAACTTTAGGGTCATGCGAAATTTTTTTTGTTTATTACATTTTGCTAACTACATAGCAAACAATGCTGTCTCCAACTGCTTCACACCTCTCTTTTCCTAAGCAAGGAGCCTAGCAAAACAGGAATCAAGACTATGATATCTTCTATGCAAGACATTCACTGCGAGTAGGAAAGGAGACCGTATGCCACACAACGAAAATAAGTACCTGATGAAAGATGATCAACAAAACTCATTTCTCTATTGGGGGCCGCCCATCAGTCAAGAATGGAAATCATTAAATATTGATCAAAAGACGATGGGAATCTCCAATGTTCCATGCAAGCCATCGGGAATCGCAATCATTCTCAAAGAGCCGGGAAAGGCAGGCGACGATGTGACCAAGATGTTTCCAAAGAAGGGGGGCATCGGAAAAGCTGGATACAAAGCTCCTTACGACTCGCTTAATGTGGCTTACAACCACGAATGGTGGACTTGTCTTGGCGATGAAGAGAAGAAGAATACCCATATAAAATATTGCTGTAAAGGCGATCAGATCAGATCTTATAAAGGAAGATGTACTCGGTACAGGAATTACTTCCGAAAACTATGTAGCCTGGTTTCTGATGTTGACGCTACTTCTAAAGACCTAACTTTCATTGCAGATGTCTATTTGGCTAACCTTCGTTACCCCCCAAAGCCCGGCGCGGTGGGATTTACGAAAGCATCCCCTTACTATAGAAATATGGACGAAACGGAAAAAGTTGCTCGTTTCCTAAGCCTTATAGACTGGATGAAAAATAACTCGGTCGAGAAACATGAAGCTAACATTGGAGAAGAGCTGGAATATGTCTTCGTTCAAAAAGACCTATACGAATTACTTCAGAAACATTTTAATATACAAGAGAGTGCGAGTTACCCCTATATCTCCTATAGTGGTGGAGATCAGTACGCTTTCTACTTTGAGAGACTTGGCATATGGATAATCAGTACATACCATCCGCAAGCAAGGAGTAAGCTCAGCTTACAGACAAGTAAGCAAAACATCAAGAATATAAAATCTAAGAACTGATATGAATACTCATATGGCTCATTATTCATAGCAAAGCTTAGATCTCAAAATCACAACCACCCGCTATTGTGAACTGCCTCCCATTTCTTAGACGCAGTTCAGACTCGACCTTCTCAGCGATCATATCCTGTAGGCTCTTGCCGTACTTTTTTCTTATCTTTGCATTCATCTTGTATCCCGCTTTCGCCGAGTAGCTACCATCGGGTTTTTCCTCCCTGATTCTATCTATCTCGCTCGCGGCCGCCTCTTTGGCTTCCGTAACGATCTCGTCGTCGATACCCGCAGCTTCAGCCATCCAGAACAGCAATTCCGGACACTTAAGCCGGCTTATATCAGCGACAACGTTTTCGCCCTCTTCCTCAAACGTGCGTGAGATATACGATTCAAAAAGATGCCACTTTTGATTTGGCTCGCATTGCTCGGCGGATACTGTATGGTCCGTTTTGTGAGCAAATTTAATATACCCCCCACTCTTCTGCTGGTACTTCTTCATGAACTCGTCGCTAATCGGGTAATGTTCTTTCTTCTCGCAGTAGAACTTAATCAAGTCAATGAGGCTAATCGCCATGTCAATCCTCCTGCCATTTCCACCAGCCGCAACAATAACGTTGGAACTGTGGATATTATACTATGCCCCGATCGCGGCGGAGGTAGCGTTGAGGAAAGCACGCTTCAAATCTACTGCAGATAAAACAGTGTCTTATTTTCAACTGGCAGCGTCTACGTACAAAGACAAATGCACTCTTTCAGTCTGTACTTATGCGAGTGGGAAAAGTTTTGATTTGCTTTGTTCTGTTGTGGAAAAAATCTGTAGTGTGCTTGAAAATTTATAGCAATTCTTCAGCTCAAACTTTTCTTTATCCAACATTTTGATTACCTTTGCTTGACTTTCAGCCACAACTATTCGACCGTTACTGACTTTGCAAGGTTTCTTGGCTTATCAACGTCACAACCACGTGCAAGAGCCACGGAGCGCGCAAAAAGTTGAAGAGGTACTGAGGCAATGATTGGCGAGAAGGAATCTCTAACTTTAGGCACGTAGATGACATAGTCGGCATGCTTTTTGATTTCCTGATCACCTTCGGTCGCCACGGCAATAATCATGGCGCCGCGTGCTCGAGATTCTTGGATATTAGAGATCATCTTGTCATATACCGGAGAGTTAGTTGCTACGGCAATGACAGGATAGCCTTTGGACAGAAGCGCAATGGGGCCATGCTTCATCTCTCCTGCAGCATATGCCTCAGCATGAAGATAGCTAATTTCCTTGAGTTTGAGGGCGCCTTCGTAGCAAATAGCAGCTCCCATGCCACGGCCAATGAACAAAGCATCATTGGCATCTTTGCAGGCCTGCGCCGCAATGTCGATAGCTTTTGTATCGCTGAGGACTTCCTCGACCTGCTCGGCGGTATCGGCAAGTTCTTTAAAGAGCAAGCGTATCTGAGCAATTGAGAGCTTTCCTTTTGCCTGCGCAAGAACCATAGCAAGAAGCGTTAGGCTCACAATCTGGCCGAGAAAAGATTTGGTTGAGGCAACGGCAATCTCCTTGTTAGCCTTAGTGTAGATAACACCGTCAGACTCACGGGCCACGGGACTGCCAATGACGTTAGTGATGCCAAAAACCTTGGCGCCTTTGATGCGAGCATCGCGGATGGCGGCCAAAGTGTCAGCAGTCTCACCGGACTGAGAAACGGCAACTACCAGCGTTGACGGAGTAATAATGGGGTTGCGATAACGAAATTCACTTGCAGCTTCAACTTCGACAGGTATGCGTGCCCAGCCTTCGATAAGCTGACGGGCGATAAGACCGGCGTGGTAGCTAGTTCCGCAGGCAATGATATAAACGCGATCAATTAAACGGAGCTGTTCCAAGGACATGCCCAGCTCATCAATGGAAAGAACGCCGTTGGTCAAACGTCCTGCAAGGGTATCGCGGATGACACGAGGCTGCTCATGGATTTCTTTGAGCATGAAATCGGGGTAGCCGCCCTTCTCGACAACATCAACATCCCAATCAACATGCATGACTTTAGGTTGAATGGGATTTCCATCAGCATCGGTATAGCTGATGCCATCGGGCTCCATAACAGCAAACTCGTTGTCACCAAGAACAGTGACATCTCGGGAGGCTTCGATGACCGCGATGATGTCGGATGCAACATAGCTGCCCTTCTCGCCATGTGCAAGGACAATGGGAGAATCTTTGCGAGTAACTACAATGCGACCGGGTTCCCGAGAGCATATAACAGCAAGGCCATAGGTTCCTACAATTTGCGAGCATGCCTTGGCAACAGCATCGCGAAGGTTGCCTCTGTAGGCTTCTTCAATAAGGTGAGAAACGACTTCAGTATCGGTATCGCTGCGGAATTTGTGCCCCCGAGCCTCAAGCTGCTCACGGAGTTCGGCAAAGTTCTCGATGATGCCATTGTGTACGACAGCAATTTTATTGTCACAAGAGGTATGTGGGTGGGCGTTGCGTTCACTTGGAGCGCCGTGCGTTGCCCAGCGGGTATGTCCGATGCCACAGGGGCTTGCATTATTGAGGTACTCCACCGCTTCAGCTAATCCCGCAACCTTTCCTACGCGATGTACGACCGTAAGTTCTTCGTTGGTTGCGTTTTGCAAAGCAATACCGGCAGAGTCATAACCACGATATTCGAGACGTCTCAGACCCTCGATGAGGGTATCTTTTGCGCTTTGGTGTCCAGTAAAACCAACGATGCCGCACATATATAAACTCCAATCGTGTGCTTCTGGGAGTGTCACAGAAACGATTAGTTTTAACCAACCCACTCTATTTTAGCGAGTTATATAGGCAAACTTGTATGGTATTAAAAATGAAGACCGGAGTATGCAAAATGATGTAACAATGCTATTTGAATATTTACCACGGCAGTTGGCAAGTATTTGCCACGGCAGTTGGCTAATATTTACCACGGCAGTTGGCAAATACTTATCAGAAAGCGAATAGCAGCTATACGATACAAACGGGACATAATGATACAGATGGGCTATTGACTGCGTTTCTCTGTGTCTATCCTTTATAAGTTAGATAGAGCTAACCGAAGGGAGACGTATTATGTCTGAAACACCCTCAGTCAAGAAAAAAGGGCTGCAACCGAAGGACCTTATAAACATCGGTATCTTCACCGCTCTCTACTTCATAATCATCATGGCTGTGGCAATGCTGGGCTACGTTCCTATATTCATTCCATTGCTCTCCGTCATCTGTCCGCTTATCGGAGGCATTCCGTACATGCTCTATATCACAAAAGTAAGGCATTTCGGAATGGTTTTCATCATGGGAACCATCCTCGGCCTCCTTATGGGTCTCGGTGGCATGGGCGTATATGCCTTTATTACGGGGCCAGTATGTGGTCTTCTCGCCGACCTTGTCCTCAGAAGCGGTAACTATAACAGCGCAGGGCGCGCCATAATTTCACACGGAGTCCTGAGCGTATGGTTGATAGGCAACTATATTCCCATCGTCATGAATCGCGCGAGCTACTTCGCAGGTATCGCCTCTGGCTACGGACAGGAATATGCCAACGCCCTCTCCAGCTACATTCCTGACTGGAGCCTTCTACCTCTTGCTCTTGCTGCATGTATCGCAGGGTGTATCGGAGCCGTCATCGGCAAGAAACTCCTCCACAAGCACTTTGAGCGAGCCGGCATCGCATAATGAAAAAGGGGCTGTTCCTCTCAACTATCAATAACCGAGGGCTCGTGCTTGATCCCCGCACTAAAGTGCTTGCCACACTCGTCGTCTCAACAATTATGCTTGGGTCTTATAACGTGGGTCCTCTCCTTGTGGTTAAGCCGCTGCTTATTGCAACACCTTTCATCATGCTAGCCCTCTCTCACCATTTCCGCTCAGCAATCACCTACCTCACGCTATACGGGGCTGCAAGCACTGTGGCGGCAATCGCAGAATCATGCCTCACTGGAGTTGCTCTCTTTGCCACGCTAGGCATCTCGGGAATCGTAAGGCAGTTTGCCCCTGGTATTGCCATGGGAACCTGGCTAGTCACAACCACGTCAGTGAGTGAGTTCATGGCAGCATGCGACCGCATGCACATGCCTCAGGCTGTAGAAATTCCTCTTGTCGTAATGCTTCGATACTTTCCGGCAATAGCCGAAGATTACCGTCAGATAGCTGCTGCAATGCGCATGCGCAGCAGCAAGACAACCAGAAATCCTATCTCTGCCATCGAGAGTTGCCTGGTGCCTCTACTTGTCTCGGCGGTGCGAGGCGGTGAAGACCTCTCTGCTTCGGCGCTTGTGCGAGGGCTCGGTGGACCAACAGCTCGCACAAACATAAACGAAGCACGCATGCGTGTACGAGACTGGATAGTAATCGCCTTTCTCGCCATAGCCACTATCTGCGCGGTGATCACGCCATTGCTCTACTACTAGGATTGAAATGATCGAGATAAAAAATGCATGCTACTGCTATCAGGCAAGCGAGAAAAACAGCCTCTCCAAGGTCAACCTTAACGTGGCTCCTGGTGAGGTTGTTTGCCTGACAGGCGCCTCGGGATCTGGAAAGACAACCCTAACAAGGCTCGTCAATGGCCTCATCCCCCATTATTATGAGGGGAAACTCTCGGGGAAGATTGAGGTCTGTGGTCTTACACCTTCCAACCACGAGCTTTGGGAACTGGCGCCAAAGGTTGGGTCAGTCTTCCAGAATCCTAAGACCCAATTTTTCTGTTTGGATACAACCGGTGAACTCGCATTTGCATGTGAGAACCAAGGAATACCACCTGACAAGATACGCACACGCTTAAAGGACGTCACCAACGCGCTTGAGCTCACAGACCTTATCGACCGCAGCTGCCTCTCACTTTCTGGTGGAGAAAAACAACGCGTTGCCTGTGGCTCGGCCACTATGCTTGACCCGGATGTTCTTGTCCTTGATGAGCCGTCCTCCAACCTTGACTTCGCTTCCATAGAACTTCTCCGAAAGATTGTTGCAAAGTGGAAAGCTGAGGGCCGTACTGTGCTCATCTCCGAACATCGACTTCATTGGTTGGAGGGCATCGCCGATCGCATTATTGTGATGCGCTCAGGCAGCGTGGAACGCGAGATTGACTCCAAGCAATTCTATGCATCCACTGCTGCCGAGGCTCGTGCGCTTGGTCTGCGTGCACCAACCTTTGCGGCCATTGCAGCTGAACAGTGCTGCGCACGATGCGAGAAAAACGAGTTTGTAGAAATACGGAATATGGACTATCACTACCCGCAGTCAAGCCGCGGCATTAACGTTTCTCGCATCGCCTTCAGGCGAGGAGGTGTCACTGCCATTATCGGAAGCAATGGTGCTGGAAAGTCTACCTTCGCACGCTGCATCTGCGGTCTTGTTCGCAATTGCAAGGGAACCGTAGACGTCGGAGAAGGTCCTCACCCTCTCTCAGGCAGATCAAGAAATGGCTACTTGGTTATGCAGGACGTGAGCCATCAGCTCTTCCGAGAGAGCGTATTTGATGAGGTACTCGACTCCACGGGACGTGCTGACGAGCACCTTACCCGTACTATACTTGCATCGTTGGACTTAACTGAACTGGCACAACGCCATCCGCTGTCGCTTTCAGGAGGCCAAATGCAACGCGTTGCCCTTGCTACGGCACTTGCATCAGGTCGTAATCTACTCGTGCTTGACGAACCTACCAGTGGACTTGACCTTGCCCATATGGAACAGGTTGCTGCAAGCGTTACCGCAGCAGCAGCGGAAGGACGAGCTGTCGTGGTTGTAACACACGATCCTGAGTTCATCAGAGCATGTTGCACCGACTTTGCCCGCATGGAAGACGGATCGTTTGTAGACCAAGGCGCGCTCGATGATGAGGGCTGGTCAAAGGTGCTGTCATTTTTTGAGAACACTCTTCAGAGAAACGAAGGGGATGGGAGACACGATGGACATTGCTCACTATGCTGACATGGGTGGCAATGTCCGTCGCGTGACGCACGATACAGATCATTCTGTATGGAGGGCGGAAGGTACTGACGGACAGGGCATCATGACAATGCACGACGTCATGCCTGGAATTACCCTCATGTTCAATGACTTCACAAGCGTATGGAACCTTGAATCGGGCTTTAAGCTTACCCCAGGATCACGCATGCTCTGCCTGAACTATTGTCGAGAAGGAAGAATTGAGTGGGAGTCCGGGACTGACTCATGCCTGTACCTTGACGTAGGTGATCTTGGCATTGACGATCACGCAAGACATGAAAGTCTCTTTCGGTTTCCGTTTGGACACTACCGTGGTGTCACCGTCTGTCTTGATCCCGACATAGCAGATAAATCGCTGCAATCAATGTTTCCCGAGGGCTTTCCTGTGAGTGTTAAGCAGCTCTACGAGAGGTTCTGTTCAGGCGATGAACCAAGTGTGCTCCGTAGCGGACCGTCGGTCGAGCATATTTTCTGCGAGATATATAACGCTCATGACCGCTTTAGAGATGCTTACCTAAAACTCAAGATTATGGAGCTTCTCTTGTTTCTCGGCAGTAATATTCCTGAAGGCGGACGCATTGGACAGTACGGTCTCACGCGCGCACAGGTTGATAAGGTAAAGGAAATAGAACGAGCTATAACCTCTGATCTTTCTTCCCATAAGACACTCAAAGAGCTCTCACAAGAGTTCGAGTTTCCCTACGCCAGCATGCAGCGGTGGTTCAAGGAGGTTTATGGCACCAGTGTGCACGTATACCTCACACGCTATCGCATGGCACAAGCTGCGACACTCCTTCGGACAACCTCCAAGCCAATTAGTGAGGTGGCGTTTGAAGTCGGATATACCAATGCCTCAAAATTTGCTTCCACATTCCGTAATGTCGTTGGCATGGCACCTGGCGATTACCGTGAAAGCGCTGGACAAGAAAGATAATCCACCCGCATAGATACACTTGGAGCTAGCCGCGACAATCGGGCTTTTCTCATGCAACGAGCTATGAATACAATTTGCTCATACTCGTCGTTTGGGAGGACCCATGGACCCTAGCAAAAAGAAAAAGAGCAGTTGGATGCAGCGGCTTGCTTCATTTACACGTGGACAGCGTCTAAAACTTGGAGCCTCGCTGTTATTTGCTGTGGCAGGTGTTGTGGGAGGCATTATTCCTTTTTTTGCCGCCTACAAGTTGATTGCGCTCTCAATATCAGGCGCCCTTGCCATCAGTGAAGTTGGACACTGGGCACTCATTGCCCTTCTCGGAGTGGCAGTTCAGACAATAGGCTATCTAGCCTCAACATCGACATCACACAGCGTTGCCTACCATACGCTTGAGAACTTGCGAAACGCTGCGTGCAAACATCTTGCTGCATGCTCCCTCGGCGATGTTCAATCAGCGCCCTCTGGAGCACTTAAGAAAATAATCATTGACGATATTGAGCAAATGGAGCTGCCCATTGCCCACGTTATCCCGGAATTTACCAGCAATGTGCTTCTTCTCATCTTGTGTTTTGCAATCGTGTGCTCAATTGATATCCGGCTCGCTCTCTCTATGCTCATCGCACCAGCCTTGTCAATTGTGCCCCTTTCGCTCCTTTTTAAAAACTTTGAACGAGACTATGCAGCGTACTGGACAGCAAGTGAGCGCGTTAACTCAACACTCGTCGAATACATCGATGGAATCGAAGTCATCAAGACTTTCAACCAAGCCGACTCCTCGTATGCTCGCTTTCGTAACGACATCTCTGAATTTGAGAAACTAACACTTGCCTGGTATAGGTCTGCTCGCATCCCCATGAACGCCATGTTTGCAATACTGCCAACGCTTCTTCTGGGTGTTGTACCAGTTGGATGCATTCTTGTAGCTTCGGGCAGTATCGACGTAGCTCAGATGGCTCTTGCCTGTATGTTGTCAATCGGCGTCATTGGTCCTCTCACCAAAATTACGCAGTACACCAATATGTTCAAGGAAATCGAGAAGGTAATGGACAGCGTTAGTAAGCTGTTAGAGATGAAGCCCTTGCCCGAAGTCTCCTCTCCCGCACTCATCACGTCTCACGATATCTCATTCAAGAACGTCCGATTCTCATATTCCAACGAAGAAGTGCTCCACGGAATCTCTCTTGAAGTGCCTGAAGGTACCTCATGTGCTCTGGTGGGACCAAGTGGTTCTGGAAAGTCAACAATGGCCAAGCTCATTGCTCGATTCTGGGATGCAGGATCAGGAGCAATCCGCATCGGGGAAACTGACGTGCGCGATATACCACTTGATCAGCTCGCTGGTCTTGTAAGCTTTGTGACTCAAGACAATTTCCTCTTTGATCGAACAATCTTTGAGAACGTAAGACTCGGACGTGAGGGCGCAACTGACGCCGAGGTAGAGCGCGCGCTTGCCGCTGCGCACTGTGAAGAATTGGCAGATAAACTTGCAAATGGATTTGAAACCCTTTCCGGAGAAGCCGGAGGAGCTCTTTCGGGTGGAGAACGCCAGCGTATCTCTATCGCACGCGCCTATCTAAAAGACGCACCGATTCTTGTGCTTGATGAGGCAACTGCGTTCATAGACCCCGAGAGCGAGGAGCTTATCCAACAGGCGCTTTCAGAGCTTGCACGTGGAAAAACGCTGATAGTAATTGCGCACAGAATCTCGACGGTACGTAATTTTGACAAGATAGTAGTCATGGATTCCGGAAATATTGTCGCCGAGGGAACACATACGGACCTCCTTGGCTCAAGCGATCTCTATCGCCGCATGTGGGAAGCACACATCTCCAATGGAACTCATGAAGTGAGAAAGGACCAGCGTAATGTTTAGTGCGCTTATGAAAGTGGTGCGTTGGACGGGCAACAAGAAAACGCGAATCCTCTTTGGCTTTGCATGCTCTTTTCTTATCTCTCTTGTTTCTGCAGCACCCATCGCTATTGCTGCTTGGGCCATGTGCGGGTTCCTGGGTTTATCAAATGGCGAGAAACCCGATCTTAAAATTGCACTTACGGCTGGACTGGCCATTATTGCTTCGATTGCGCTACGCGCAGCACTTATGTGGTTGAGAGCACGAGCCGAGGAAACCGTAGCTGCAGAACGTTCCAACGAGGTGCGTATACGTATCGGAGAAGCGCTGAAACGCGTCCCTCTTGGTTACTTTGACAATCACCCATCAGGAGAAATTCTCTCGGCACTCACAACCGAGCTGTCATTTGTGGAAATCCACGGTATGCGCATGGTAGACATGCTTGGCAACGGATACATAACCGCAGCTGCAATGGTGGCGTTTCTCGCCTTCATGGATCTGCGGGCCTGTATCCTTGCATTGGCTGCGATTGCGGTAGCAACGGTGGTACTGGAGCTGATGTTCAAAAATTCCGCGCGTTTGTCACCCGCGCAAAATGACGCACGCGAGGATATGGCTCAAGCAACGTTGGAATACATCCACGGTATGCCCGTTGTTAAGAGTTACCGGCAGGTAGATGCTGCTGTTTCAGCAGTACGCTCTGCATACGCACGTTCTAGAAATGTAAATCTCAAAACCGAGCTTGCTTTCCAACCCTTCAACGCCTTGCTTCTCTTTGTGACACGCAGTGCTTCGATTGGCGTCATTGTTATCGTATGTATCTCTTTCCTGAATGACACGATATCTCTTCTTAACTTCTGCACACTGGTGATGTTCTCCTTTATGCTGTTCCAATCAATCGAGGCTTGTGGCGATGCTGCCTACGTAATTGGACACATCGGAGAAGTTATCGACCGTCTTGACGCTATCGAATCCGCACCCGCAATCGATGACAATTGCAAAGCTGTAAAACTTGAGCATCACAACCTTGAGATGCATGACGTCTCATTTGCTTACGGAGATGGACCTCTTGTGCTTAACGGAATGTCTCTGACTATTCCCGAGGGAACAACTGCAGCTCTTGTTGGAGGAAGTGGTTCAGGTAAGACAACTGTCGCCAAGCTGTTTGCGCGTTTCTACGATGCAACAGGCGGCTCCGTACGCATAGGAGGCCACGATGTACGAGAGCTTTCTTGCGACAGTATTCTTGCGGACTTCTCCATGGTTTTCCAAGACGTCTATCTTATGGATGACACGATTGAGCGTAATATTGCCCTCAGTAGGCCAGATGCACAGTTTGAAGAGATTGTAGAAGCGGCAAAGGCCGCACGCTGCGATGAGTTCATAAAAGCTCTGCCCGAGGGCTATAAGACAAAAGTTGGAGAAGGTGGAGCTCGACTTTCTGGAGGCGAGAGACAACGCATCTCAATTGCTCGCGCAATTTTGAAAGATGCGCCTCTTGTTGTTCTTGATGAGGCAACGGCAAGTGTTGACCCAGAAAACGAAGCAGAGATTCAAGCAGCCCTTGCCCAACTCTGTAAGGGAAAAACTGTGCTTGAAATTGCGCATCGTCTCTCAACAATTGAGGAAGCTGACCAGATTTTCTTCCTTAGAGATGGACGTGTTGCAGAACAGGGCACCCATGAGGAGCTTATCTCGCACAATGGTCCCTACCATGACTTTGTTGAAGCTCGCTCACGTATTGAAGGCTGGCAGATTTCTAAGTAATAGGCATGCTATATGCGAAGTTTTGGGAAATAAGCACAGATGAATGAACAATTAGAGTCACCTGCTCTGCGGGTGACTCTATGTTTTTCTCGAGAACGCTCTCAACAGGTTGAAGTCTATTGATCATACTGTCTAATGTGATGGACAGTATTTGAGGATGTATATTTGTAGCCCCTAGCACACAGGATTGCCATACTCACGCAACATAGCGTCACGGTTAACAATCCACTGCTTACCATACTTACGAGCATTCACTCTTGGAACTATTTTGATCAACCGCAACATCTCTGAACAATGATTCATCTTTTAGAAGCTTTTTATAAGCAAAATTGTAGACGGCTGACATCTATCGTGATATTTTGTAAAAAAATATGTTACTGACAAAAAATAAGT
>ERZ772920.724-NODE-724-length-18242-cov-4.893935_pt1 | contig 18242 bp, 13 predicted proteins | sample MGYA00511469_ERZ772920 | MGnify/ENA primary metagenome ERZ772920 (study PRJEB29015, sample SAMEA2738069) | human oral metagenome | biome: human oral; feature: human-associated habitat; material: saliva | place: China | collected 2216 ... | reverse complement strand
AGATAACCCTACAGACGAGTGATAAGTCAGGATTTCATGTAACATTCATACAAGGGCAATTAAGAACAAAGTAAATTATTTTTTCACACTTTAAAGTATAACATTATGGCAATGAAAAAGAAAACCGAGTTGAAGGATATTTTCTCTGGACCTTCTTCTCTCATGTATCAAAAGGCAGCGGTAGACCTTAGCAGCGCAACCGCTATTGCTCTTGCTCCCGAACTTGACATTCCCGTGAAGGTAGATTCACTGAAGATTGAGCAAGGTGACCCATCGTTGACCCATTACAAGGTAATTGGTATGAATGGCGATTGGCAGTCAACCGCAGAGATTGGCGATTTCGAGATTTCGTTCACCGTACCAACAAAGCACGCTGATGTTTTGAAATGGGCGCACGGAGAGGATGCTGTTAAGGACAACGTTCAGGCTACTATTGGCAGCGCGAACTACAAAGGTCAGGCTCTCACTCCTACCAAGCACAAGATTACTGGTACGTTCGTCATCGAGGACGATACGCAAGAGAATATCATGATTCTCTCTGGTGTTGCCCTCTGGGCTAAGCCTTTGATGGACGATGGTAAGGTTTACGCTATCGGTCTTACAGGTACACTTGAGATTGGTGATAAGCCTTCTATCGCATGGTTGAAGAAGGCGTAAGATTAATCTCAATAGGTATTAGTTTTTAGGATAACAACAACGCAAGGGCGGCTGGCTTTCAACAAGAGCCGTCGCCCTTTACTAATTAAAAGAACATGGCAACAAAAAAGATAGAGCAGCCAAACGTAGAACTTCAAGAAGTCCTTGATGATATTCTAAACGAAACTCCTACAGAATATACTTTCAGAGGTAAAAAGAGGATGCTTGGTTGGCTTCATAAGGGTACAACGAGGAAATTTACTCATATTGAATTAAAAGAGAAAAATGAATGGAAGAAGCGCATCAAGCAGTGTGCGGTTGTACAGCTCAACAACGTCTGGAAGATACGCTTTTTCTATTGGCTCTTGTGGCGATACTACTATTACATCATTGACCTTGACGTATGGGAGGTATTGGGTGTTCTTAATGTTGCTAAAAAAAAAATACAATCAGCAGCATTTCAACTCACTACCATATTAGCGACCGCAATGACGGATGCGATGATGACGATGACGAAAGCGGAAGCAGAGCATATCCAAGCCGAACAAGCTGGGGAGGAGCGTTTAGCTTAGCTGAGAAGTTTAGTTTTCTCTTTGAACGTCGTTTCGGGATACGTGCATACGATTATTGGTGGGGCTATACGTCAGCGCAGATTGACCTTATGGCAATAGATCAACCAACTATTGTCTATCCGAAGAAAAATGATGGTAAGCATGCAAGTAAATCCGAAATAGACGAACTAACAAAGGCATGGGAGAAGAAGCATAAATCTTCACGTGTTGGAAGAGAAATCTCTCTCAATGATTATTTCAACAACGATATTAAACAAGACGATAAAGGATAACGGATTATGGCAGATGGAAATTTAGGAGGGATGAGCTTTTCCCTTGGAGTTCAAGATAACGTATCAAAAGAACTTAACAATATAATGGCCAAGTTTGTGAATATGGATATATCTGTTAATAAAGCGACAGATTCTATTCGCAAACTCTCGGCAAAACTTCGCGAAGCTAATGAATTGAATGGTGAAGGACCTTCAAAGGAAATGCTCAAAATGGCGAATGCTATTGATGGTGCCGCTACGAGAATTGTGCGCCTCAGAAGCGAAATTAGAAAGACGGCAGACGCCATCAATCAGATAAAGGCTATTCCTAATTTCATGAAGGATGCAAATCTGATGTCGTCTTTGAATAAGTTGCAAGGATATTTACGCACCCTTAATAGCATTGATGGAAATAAACTCCTTGATGGAAATCGTATTCAAGCTATTTTTTCAAATGGCGCAAGATCTATTCAAGAAGCAAATACCTCCTTAAAGGCGTACAAGGAAACTGCTATCCAGTCAGAAAGAGCTGTAGAGGCTAATGCACGTGCGGCAAGAGATTTAGCTTCTGCCTTCCGTCAAGCATACGATGCTTCAAGTAGAACATCTGGTGTTATAAGTGATATTAAAAGCTTACTTCTGCAAGGAGGTATAGTTTATGGTGCACAACAGTTTGCCAACTCTATTATTCAAACTGGTGGAGAGATAGCTCAACAGCATATTGCTTTACGAAATATTATTGGAGATGCAAGAAAAGCTGATGAACTTTTCGCCCAAACACAGAAGTTAGCCTTAGAGTCTCCGTTTACATTTGGAGACCTTAATAGAGATGTTAAACAATTAGCAGCTTTTGGCGTAGAAACTGACACTCTGTACGATACGACTAAACGACTCGCCGATGTGTCTTCTGGACTCGGAGTCTCATTTGAGAGATTAGGACTTGCTTATGGACAAGTAAAGTCAAGAAGTTGGCTTGATGGAAAAGAGCTTCGACAATTTGCTTACGCGGGATTACCTTTGCTTCAAAAGATTGCAGACCTCTACAATGAGACAGGTAAGGACGGAAGGAACAATTATACCACGAAGGACATTCGTGATATGATAACTAAGCGTCAAGTATCTTTTGAAGACGTTGATTCTGTTATCAAAAAGTTAACAGATGAAGGAGGACAGTTCTATAACATGCAGTATGTCCTCTCTGATACTCTACTTGGTCGTTGGAATAAGCTTATTGACGCATGGGATATTATGCTCGGAAAATTTGCAGATGGGAAGAGTGCTGTCGGAAGTTTCTTTATGTCTGCTATAAATGGAGCTGTCACACTTGTGCAATCTATTGATAAATTAGGACCTATTTTCCTTGCTGCGTTCTCTGGTATTGCTTTAAAAAAACTTAGCACATCGATAGGGGGAGGTTTTGCTGGGAGCTTTTTATCGTCTAAGCAAGCATTAGCAGCTAAATATCAAGAAAAGGCTTTGACAGGTGAGTTAAGCGCAGAAGAGCAACGCATATTAAGTACAAAAACTCAAATTACCACAAAGGATTTAGAGACGCTTGCTGCCACAAGGGCAATTACTATGGCGGATTTGCAGCGTGCTTATGTTACTCGCCAGATAACAACCGAGCAGTATAAGAGCATTTCTGCCTTATTAGCACAACAGAGGCAGACCACCACCTTGTCAGCTCGTTTCTCAGCTATGCGAGTACAGGTTTCGCAGATGTTTACTGCTAATTATTGGCAAAATTTCGGAGCAAGGGGTTTAGTCGCATTTAACTTGTTAAAAGCAGGAGCTGTTTCGCTTGGAACAACAATATGGTCAGCTATCGGTGGGTTGCCAGGTCTTCTGATTACTGGAGCGACCATGTTGTTTGCTAATTGGATGCAAGAGAATGAAGAGTTAAAACAAACAGCCGATTCTATCGCAGAAAATACCAAACAAACTTATGATGACTTAAGAAAATATATTGAAGAAAATCCAATAAATATCAGGGCTTCAATCTCCGACATTGCAGACCAGATAAACAAGGAGAAAGATATTCTCAAGGAAAAGGCAGGTTCTGGGTATGACTCCATTATTATTGATGTAAGCGCAAAAGCAAAAGGAGACCCAAGTAAGCAATTAGAGTATCTTCGACAATACACTGACCTGTATGCACGCGCCGCAGAAAAGGCACAGGCAATGAAATCTGTTTTCGCTGAAGCTGAATCTGAGTCAAATGCCTTCTATCGTGAATCGATAAAGACAAACCTTGAGGATTTAGAGAAGAGCGCACAAGCATTAAGCCTTACAACTTCTAAAATGTCAATGGCGCAACTTGTCAAAGAGGCGCAAGAGTTGAAGTCAAAGAGCGATGTTAGTAGTGATTTCAAGAAATTCGCTGACATAATATTAGAAGCCAACAAGAATGGATTAACACTTGATAAAACGCTTTCTCAAGTAAAAGAGACGGCGGTAAACATGTCGTCTATAAGTTACCGTGGAACTTTTGGGACCGATATTTCTAAATTCGTAGGTGACGCTGTGCGAGCTAATAGTGATAGTAGAAATCTTGATGCAAACATAGCAGATTTTGTAAATAGTTTGTCAGGCAAGTTTGAAAACCTCACTAAAGACCCTATGGAGCAAGCCACCTACCGTGTGTTAAAAGATGCTTGGAAGAATGCTAACAATCTTGATGTTGTACAAGGGGCATACTTTGATATGAAGCTTGACCAAGCTATGGGCCTAAAGGAGTTTCCTTCCCTTGCAGAAGATATGGCAAAAGATGCTGCAAGTCGTATTAGTGAATCAACTCGCCAAATACTCGCTTCTGGTCAACCATTGGCAAAGGCTGCACAAGACGATATACGCAAGGCAACTAATAAGGCGATGGAACACTTTAGAGCGACATGGCCAGGTAATGCTGACGAAATTCAGAGAATGATAAGTAGTAGGAACTTCTCCTTTAATGTAATGATGCACGTTATTGGTGATAAATCTGTTACGCAAGGAGTATTAGACGACTTCTATCTTGGTAAGTCTAAGTTTTTAGGAAACTCTCTCTTGTTGCAACCAGATTACCAAGGTTCTCATCCACGTCAATTTTCTCAGAAGGGAGAGTCTTATTATAAACAATGGTCAAATGGCGGTAGCTCTCCAGATGAGGTCGAAAAGAAGGCAAAAGAGGAGGTAGACAAAGCTCTCGAAACTTATAATTCGGCTGTAAGACAAAGAGGTCAAAATATGGCTAAGCCATACTTAGATGCACTTAATTCTGCTCGTGCTGCATTTAAGGAAGTTATCGGTTATTCCTACGCTGGAGAAGCTACTGGTATAACAAAAAAGAATAACGCAAAAGAGGAGAAAGCTCGTAAAGCAGTTGAAACAGCGAAGCGAAATGCAGAGCGTGCTGCCGAAAAAGCAAGGAGGGCTGAGGAACGTCGTCAGCGTGAAATCCTCCGCACATGGCAGAGTCGCAAGAAACTGCTTGAGGAATATTACGAAACGTGGAATAAATGGCGTAACATTGAGGGCAAAGAGGATGCAAAGACACGTCTTCGTAACGATAAGCGTTTCGGTAGTATAAGCAAAACTTACACTGACCCAGAAAATTTAGCAGGAAATTTATCGAAACTTGTAGAAGGATATAAGAAACTTGCAAAAACTGAGGACCAGCGCAATTTTCTTGCAGAAGCACGTACAGAAGCAGCTAAGAAAGAGGCAGACCTTGAATTTATCAATGCAGAAAGGTTAGTAAAATCTCTTAATGAGCAACTTAACTTATTATCAAAGCAATATGATATTTACCAGAAGCTTTCAAAGTTTACAACGAGTGCTGCTGCTGCCGAGTACGCCTTCGGCTCCTACAATGTAAGTCGTGCAGGAAAGGGAAGCTATTATGGTTATCTACGTGATACGCTAAATAGCTTGCAAGGCAAGAAGGTTACTCCAAAAGCATTTGTCGATAACAGTATGCCAGATAGTGATAAAGACAAAATGGAGCTTGGTAATGTTCTTGTTACAGCAAGTACAAAGCGAGTTGATTTCGGTCCTGATGGTCTGGAGGGCGTGCTTGCTATGACAGATGCAGATATTGAGGAGAAGTTCGGAAAAGAAAGCCGATTAGTAAAAATTCTTATTGATTATAAGAAGGAGCGTGCGGCTCTTGATACCGAAATCGCTGAAAGTCTTTCAAAAGGTTATGAGTTCGAGGAGGATTACGCTGCTCAGATTGAGTTTAATAACAGGCAACTTGACGAGCAAATAGAGCGTTTACGCGAGAGGAACAAGCTTTCTGGCGACCACCCACAGCATATTAGTAACGATACACTTGCTGAAGCGGAATTAAATCTCCGCAAGAAGACAACTCGTGAAAACAACGACCTTTCTTTTAAGCAAATGCAGAGAGAAACTGGTTGGAGCGTTGCCCTTGGAAATCTTGGAGCGATGTCAAGTGGGGTTGTTGACCGTATTAAGAGGGAGATTGAAACAAGACTTGATGCAGGTAATCTGTCAGATGACGAGAGAAGTAAACTCAACGAAGCTCTTACAAAGTTAAATGAACAATTTGAGAAGAGTGATCCATTCTCTTCTATAGTCAAGGGCTATGATATTGTTAAGGCTATTGATTCTATTCGCAATGGGAGTAAGGATAAAAATGGTCAGTACACTATTGATGCTCAAAAGGCACGTTCGGTTGGGTTAAAGGTTAGCAAAGACAATAAGTATTCAGACGCAGACCTTGATGAGGCGCAGGCTAATGTATTTAGAGGCTTCGATACGTCAATTAAGGCTATTTCTGATGGATTCCAGTCATTACAAACAGTACTACAACCAGTAGTTGACCTGTTTGATTCCCTCGGTAATAAAGGAATTGGAGAAGGTGCTCAGATTGCTGGTAAGGCTTTTGGTAGTGCAACGAGTGTTGCAGGTGGTGTCAGTAGCTTAACTAAGTTAGCAGGAGAAAACTCTCCTTTAGGTAAGGTGCTTGGCAAAGCAGGCCCATACGCAGCGGCAGCAGCAGCAGCTCTAAGTGTATTTTCTTCATTATGGAACAAAAAAACGGCGTCGCAGAAGGCTTACGAAAAACAAGCAGAATACCTTAAGAATATTCAAGGGGCTGTCAAGGAGATTAATGGTAGCTTAAAAGAAAAGGTATCTTCTTCTTATGGCTCACAATCTCAGGTATATGGAGATAAGATAAAAAATAATCTTCAGACAGAAGCGCAAGAATTAAGACGCACGTATTATCTTTGGACTGAGGCGAAGGAGCATCATGGAGGACACAGAAACAGAGTAAAGGTAAGTGACTTTGCCAACAAACTCAACGAGTGGCTTAAAGAGAATGGATTAAATGAGGCAAAAATAAAGGAGTTATACTTTCAGAAATTTGGATGGTATAAAATAAACGGTAGTGGTAATAGCATTAATAATTTTGGCTCACAAGAAATTCAGTGGCTTAATGGAGATATTCTAAGGAAATATAGAGATGAGCATGCAGGAGAGTGGTCTAATCTCAATTCAACAGCAAAAGAGATTTTTAATCGTCTCATAGAAATAGAAGGCGAAGGAGGAGAGATTCAGAAAACAACAGAAGAAACTGCCAAGGCTCTTACAGACATGGATTTGAGTTCTCTGAAATCGGAATGGGTAGACCTTCTTAATAATCTCGATTCTGCAAATGAGGATTTTGCTGACAACTTCGAGAAGCACATGAGAAACGCCATTCTTAACGGAATGGTCGCTAATCAATATCGAGATAAACTTGCAGAAATAAACGAGGAGAATGCAAAACGTGGAGGAAATGAGAAGGGAAATAAGTATGTTGCAAAAGATGGTAGCATAAAGGAGCATACTGGCGGTGATGATTCTAAAGATGTCTTATCAGAGTACACAGCGGAAGAATATCGTCTTTCAGCCGAAGCATATCAACAGTACTCAGAGCAGGCTCGTCAGACTCGAGACGTTCTGAAGAAGATTTATGGATGGTCTGACAAGGATAGCAAATCTCGCTCTGGAAACAATATTAAGGGTATTACGGAGAATACTGGTGATATTATCGCAAGTTATCTTAATGCTATTAAACTTGATGTATCTGTTGACAGACCAAATATCCAAAGGATTGCAGATGCAGTTGCAAGTATGCCAGAGATGAGTGACATAGCACAGTCGCAGTTATCTCAACTCACAACACTTGTAACCCTTGCGCAGTATCGCAACGGACGGCTTGATGATATGTACGACTGGATGCGTTCTGTTACCAAAGAAGGTGGCACAAAACACCTTTCAATATGATGAATTAAAGGCAGAGCTAATTATAAACTCTGCCTTTAATTTTAATTCTTTCTTGTAAAAACCTCTGGAGTATCGTTTGGTTCGTCCTCTAACACAAATGTCAGAGTTTTACCGTTATTGCTTATATTGTAAATAATTACCACATTGTCTTCATCCTTTTCTTTTATTGTTTTGCCAAATCCTGTAATCTCTCTTTCTTTTGTTTCCCATTTTATAGCAATTTTATTCGATTCAACTTGTTTCCATTTCCCACGATAGGTGTCTGTATAATTAATCCAAACGTTGTTATTGTTTAAGTCGATGGTAGCATTTGTAACCGTCTCTTCACAAATACCATTTGCATCAATTTTCATATCGCTTTGCTCCCATTTCTTTCCATCCCATGTTTTCCTAAACTTGGAACTCCACGTTCCGATAATGTTTGGGTCTGTACTGAACGATTCGTTATCTTTTGAACACGCAGTAAATGTTGCAGCCATAGCTGTGGCAACAAGCAATAAAAGTAAATACTTTTTCATAATTTATCGTTTTTAGTTAAAATATATTTGCAAAGGTAGTGATAAAACGCCACCCTTGCAAATGTTTTGAGATTGTTCTACTTGTTATGTTGATTTCCTGCTATTTTTCTTGCTCTGAATGGTTGTTATGAAATAACACTACTTTGATGCTATATATGTTAATATGCGAAGTCACCAGAGAACTTCGCTTTTTTATTCCATAAGAATATATAACAGAATATTTATTCATTAACTATTGTATATTTATGCAGTATTTTGTATATTTGCACAATAAGTCTGTAAATATATGAATTACGATAAAGTATATATTCAGAAAATGAAAGAGGGAGCAGCTGTAAAGGAAACAGTTGCCGACTTTGATATTTACTGTGCCGAGATTCCATTTAGGTTGTTTGTTGAAGCAAAAGACCCTTCAAAACGCGATTGGATGGATGAGCATGGCGATGATGAATATATACCAGACGGTGGGCTTAAATTGAAAGCCTACACTATGGATGTCAAATTTTGCTGCAAAGGTGACAAGTTTTCTTCAAACGCAAAAATACAGAAGTTTGTTGAGTATCTGACAGGTATGGATGGTTCTGGTGCTGTCATGAAGATGTATTGTACTTGGACCAAGATAGGTCGTAGGGAAATTCGCTTTGACAAGCTCAATGATAAGGCTGAGCTTGTTAGAGATAGTGACGGTGACACTCTTGTATTTACAATTACATTTAAGGTTAACGACCCAGTAAGCAATATAACTCCTATATCAGCAAGTGGTGTAGTTACTGAATTAAGAAAGGTATAATAATGAGCGAATGGATTATTAAACATAGTGACGGTAGTCCTCTAAAAGATGCAAATGGCAACGATGTAACCACCAAGACTCTTGAATACAGCGGTTCTTGGATGGGTGAATGCTTTGTGACTATAACTTTCAACAGTCCAGTCCCAATATCTTTCAAAATTGGCGATTATTTGACTTACAGAGGTGAGATTTTTGAGATTAATTACGACCCGGGCAAGATAAAGCAGTCAAGGCGTAACGAACACGGAGAAGCATTTGTTTATAACAATGTTAAATTTAACGCAAAGCAAGACGAGTTGGCAAGAACAGAGTTTCTTGATATTGTGTTGCATGACAATAATATCCACTATACATCGCTAACAAAATTCTCTTTCTACGCGTCATCTCTTGATGATTTGTTGGACCGCATACAAGCTAATCTAAATGAACAATGGGGGGATGGTGAATGGAAAATATATAGTCGAAATAAGCTACGTTCTGGTCAGCGTGGGTGTGTAGATGCAGTGTGGGATAAAACCTATGGCTCAGGCGTTTCTGATAATACCATAAAATCAACTTCAATAACTGCCGATGGTTTAAACTGTTGGAGTGCTTTGGCTTTGGTTAATAGCCAATTTAATGTTAATTTTATCGTTAGAGGACGAAACGTCTTTGTTGGAACAGCAGGACTACCAACCTCCATGATTTTTGAGTATGGCAAGGGGAGGGGACTATATCAGATAGAGCAAAATGCAGATAGCGAACAAGCTATCACAACTCGCTTGCGTGCGTATGGTTCTTCTAAGAATCTTCCAAATAGATATTATGCAACACTTAATTTACAAGCATTTGCAACTGTATCATCTATAGAAACTAAGGGAAGCTCTGACGGAAATTATAATATACAAGCTCATCTTGACTTACCCTTCTCAATCGCTTATTTCTATAATCAATTACACGAGTTAAGTGATGGTAGACCGTCGTATTTAGTAACAATAGAATGTGGTGGCTTTAAGGTAAAAGCCTCTGTTTTTAAAGCAAAGAACTCGGAAAAGACTTGTTTCTTTGCAGCCCACAATAATACATTAAATCTTGCAAGTCACCAAAACGACCTTGCCGATATTCAAAATTTCGGAAATGCGGTTGAAGTTGGTCAAAGAATCACTTTTCTCTCAGGGGTGAAAAAAGAAAACTTCCCAAGAGATAACAAAACGTACGCAACAGACAACCTGCCAAATAATATGGCAGTTGACCACCTTATGCTTCCTGGATTTCCTAATAAGTCACTAAAACAATGGTGGGACGAGCAGCCTAATAATGTAAAGAATAGGATTTATAGCGGAGAAAAATCACACTTATTTTCAGAAAACAAGTATCGTCCGTATGTAGACTCTACAAATGTATCAGAGATAGGAGTACGTCCAAACTCAGTATATTTCGATACAGAAAATTTACAGGAAGGACTTGTAGAGATATTTCCTACCATAGAGGAGATGGAAATTGGTGGAGTTAGGATTGACGAAGTACACTCTGCTGATAAAATAGAGGATAACGGTGTTTTCAAAGACGGAGCATCCATTCCAAATTTTCATATATATCTAAAATCAGCTATTGACTTTGATATTAATGACCTTATAGGTAACTCAACAGAAACTCCTACAATCTCAATGAAAGATGGAATGTGTGGAGGACGCACATTCCAGATTAATTCTGCAAAAAAGTTAGTAGACGGAAGATGGGAGCTTAGTTGCCAAAGAGTTAAGGACGAAAGTCTTAACCTTTACTTTCCATATAATGACTACTTGATAAAAGAAGGTGACCACTTTGTTTTGTTAGGCATTCCCCTACCCGATTCTTATGTTGAGGCAGCTTCTCGAAAGCTATTAAAATACGCATTAGAATATCTTGACAAGAACGACTATACAAGATACATCTACGCGCCAAAGATAGATGATGTCTTTATGGCTCGACAACACGACAAAGCTATTACCGACACAACTGGTACTATTGTTTCTCTCCATGATACAATTAAGGAGGGAGATATTATGCAATTTGATGACAACGATTTGAATATCAATGGGGAAATTGCGATAGATCAGCTTACAATTCGTGAAAATGAAGATAAAATACCTTCATACGAAATAACTCTTCGTGAAGACAAATCAGTTGGCACTATCCAAAAGATACAGGAGAAAATTAATTCTCTTTGGAGTGGTAATGGTGGTGGATCAGGCGTTGGAGGGAATAATCTTACTGTTCCGCAAATACAACGACTTATAGAAAGTTATGGTGGTCAAAATTTTCTCGATAAATTAAAGCCCGACACCGCCCAAGAGGTTATTACATTCTTGAAGGGTATCGAGTTTGGCGATGATTTCGTAAAGGATGGCTCAGGTGCTGGCATTTATAAGGACGACAATGGACAGTGGCACGTTGATACCGACTATATTCACGCACGCAAGAAACTGACGGCAGAGGAGGTGGAGATTATGAAGACCTCTCACATTAAAGGCAAGGTGGTAAACTCTGCTGGTGGCTTTGTTATCTCACGAATAGAGAAGATTGCTGGTGCTTGGCGGTGCTATTTTGTTCAGCAGGATAGTGAAGGGCGTAGGGTGTATAATTCTATGCGCAAGAATGACTTGGCTCTTTGCGAGACATTTAATCTTGTTGATAATAACGGACAAACAGCTAATCACTACTGGCATAGGCGTGTCGCCGAAGTTGGTACTGATTATGTAGACATTGCAGATAATACGAATGTAGACGATTATGCGAGTGGTAGCGATGTTCCGCAGGTGGGCGACGAGGTCGTGCAATTAGGTCACCTTACTGTTGAAGAGCGTCAGAGTGCTATTATTCAGTCAGCAGCTGGAGAGGGTTCACCGTACTTTAAGATTATAAAAGGTATTAATAGCTTTACCCTTCCTGACCCTATCTTCTTATTCGATAAGCAGAACTTCGATATAAGGGTCAAGAACCCTGCTGATCGTAGTGAGTATATCCTCCTGCAAGACTTCTTGAATACGATGCAAGGACGTATCAATGCTGTGCAACAGCAGTCAGACAAGCAACTTGTGATTTGGTTTGGTGACGTGGTACCAACGCTCACCACTGAACCTGCTAACGAATGGGCAGACAACACAACGAAGGAGTTGCATGAGCATGACATCTACTACAATCGCTCATACGTAGAGACTGGCGGAGGTCGTGCTTATTCTTTCGAGCGAAACCCTGATGGCTCTTTCTCTTGGCACGAGATTACGGATGCTGATGTATTGAAATCGCTTGAAGCAGCTAAGCACGCACAAGACACGGCAGATGGTAAGCGTAGGATGTTCGTGCAAGAACGGCCTGTTCCGCCATATGACAAGGGCGACCAATGGAGCAATGCTACCTTAGAAGAGTATAAAAACGACTTACTCGTATGTGTTCGTCCCAAGGCAGCAGGCGAAGAGTTCAATATCAAGGATTGGCAGGCAGCACAGGAGTTTACTACGAAGCAGTTTGAAACCTCATTGAAGGTTGGTGATAAGTCAATCTCAGCCGTTGTGACAGACTTGCGGACAGGTCTTAAGCGTGTCGGATTCACTCTTAATGGTGAGAATAGCACTTTTGATATTGTTGCAGACCGTTTCAAGGTAAGAACAACAACTGGCAATGTTCCTTTCTTTACTGATGGTGAAAAGCTTAATGCTTATTTTATTGATGCAAAGGAAATAGTCGCTAAAGGTATCAAGGCGCAGACTATCGATGCGGAAGGAGCTACTTTTCAAAATCTCACCGTTACTGGTAATAGTACATTTGAGGGTACACTCAAAGGCACAAGTGGCTCGTTTACTTCGTTAGATTGCCTTGACGGTACTAATAAGGTTGGTGGCATTACATTCGGGACTATGGGAAATAAAGGCTATATGGCTTTTACAGGTGATTTTGGAATGTTGGGCGAAACAACGGGTGACATTCGTAAGCGTTTCCATAATTTTTATGCAACTAACATTTATTGTAACAATCAGTTCGGGCATAAGTCAAGGGTCTGTGCGGTTGTGAAGGACGATGAGATGTTTGTTTATAACGATGGACATATTGAAAATGGTATTCGTATAGGTTTAACTTTTAACCATATAATTATAAATGGTAGAAACATTAATTATTATAGAATCCCTATGTATTCTCCTGGCTTCGGGGGTGAATCTGGAGAGATTTTGGATATTGATAATCCAAAGGCTCAAAAGGGTTCGCAAACCTATTTTGATGAACTTCCAGTAGGTGTCCCTATTGATGTTATTATATTCAATGGTACTAAGAATTTCTGTTATGAATTTTTTGGGATGGGATATGGCAAGCAGTGGACGGTTATTAATGGCAATGATAGTCAAGCTGTGTACATTTTTGACCATCGAGAACTTCGTAAGTTTGAAGGTGGGTATGTGTTTGAATATATGTATGTAAATCCACATTGGTTAACTCCTGAGAAGAGTAATGATAATCTTGGTGCAGGCGTATTCTATACGGCTGGTATTGATTTTGACTGGTAAGAACATTATTAATTTAAAATAAAATAATATGAAAAAACTTTTAGATTGTATTTACAGGATTTTCGGAAGGCTCGCTGCTATCGGCAGCGATAAGTATCTGCATTTGCTTGTATGTCTTATCTTAGCATTTATGCTTGGTAAGTTGTTTGCACACGTTGAAGCATGGGCGTATCCTGCTATTGTTGGCGTGTTGCTTCTAATGGTGGCAAAGGAGTGTGTTGATTATTACATCCGTAAGGAGCAGTTCGACTGGAAAGATGTAGTTGCTGGTCTGGTGGGTGCGTTTGTCGGAGTCTTAATGTGCCTGCTATGAACTATTTAGAACAATTCAAATACGTGATGTGTAGCATTGTCAGCGGAATGCTGAGCCTTTTCTTCCCGATACGTGATTTCATGTATGCAATGATAGTTGTCTTCGCTCTTAACTATCTGTTTGGATGGATAGCAGGAATGACACAAGGCGAGCATTGGGATTGGAAAAAGTCAATGGTCTTTTTTCGTCATTGCGCACTATTTTTTGTCATGACATCATCCGTATTCATTACAGGTCACTTTCTCCACAACGAAGATGAAACTGTTGGAGTAGTAAAGGTGTTATGTGGTGTAGCAATATGGTTTTATGCTACAAATATTGCAAGAAATTGGCGGATAATGCTTGTTAAGGACACCACCATGTGGAAAGTAGCAGGGTTTGTATATTATGTGTTAACGCTTAAGATGGTAGACAAAATACCATATTTAGGAGAATATCTCAACACCACTGGAACTAACCCAACACAAGATAGCGATAATGCTACTATTGAATAACCATTTAACGATAAAGATATGACAGAAGAAGAAAAGAGTGGCATCGTCCACGAGGTGATAGAAACTATCAAAGGGCAGTCGCAGGACATCACAGAACTCCCATTGTCGGATAACATTGAGGATTTCACCACCCTTCCTGCTGTTGGCAGAGATGGCAGGTTAAAGCGGTTCAACGTAAAGGAACTCAGAAAAGAGTTCGCTGGCGGTGATAGTGTTGAACTTGTGCAGGAAACAGGACAAAGCGAGGATAAGGCGATGTCACAGAAGGCTGTATCGGCTGTTATTGCTGAAATTGAGAAGAAAGCTCGTGACAATGCAGAGGCTATTGCGTCTATGTCTGCAAGTGGCGGTGTACCTATTGCGCAGGAGGCAGGCGACAGCGCAACAAAAGTGATGTCTCAAGCTGCTGTGACAAGGCTCATTGAAGAATCGTCACAAAAAGGAAAAGTGATGAACATCACATCCTCTACTCCTTACACAGATGGCAATTACCTTGCAAAGGGTGCTGTAGGTAGCTTAGTAGGCATCGAGCACGACTATACAGGTAGGTTGACGGCTGCTATTAATCTTGAAGCAGGAGAGGTGTTAGAATGTGTTATACCTTGCCGCAATTACGTAGGTTACACAGCACTTGCAGAAGTAGTAGGAGATAAGTACAAGGTATTAGCAGTGCTTGATGGAAAGGAAGAAAACGGAAATGTTACCAAAGTCAGCTATACTGCCGATAAGAAGATGCAGGTAGTAGTTAGTGGTCGCTTCGATAAAGGGTGGAATATTGAAAAGAAAACGCCCACTATTGAGCAGCAGATAGCTAATCTAAGAGACAATAAGTCAAGTAATCAAGTTCCAAACAAGAGCTTATCAGAAGGTAGTATCAGTGAATTGAATAGAGATTGTGAAGAGTTGCTAAATGTTATGACAATACAGCAACCTTATGTGTATAATAGTGCTAATGCTGTCGAATTTCCTGCTCTAATGATAGTTACTGATGAACACGGAAGCACAGAAGCAACGAAAAGAGCATTACAATATGCTGATGAACACGATGTTATATCAGCAACATTATCGCTTGGCGATACAGGTTCGTCATTAGATGTGTACGGTGATTTGGCAAAAAACAGCAAAAAGCCATTTCTTCTCACTGTTGGAAATCATGATATGAGTGACCACTACACATCTGAGCAGCAACTGATGGAGAACTGGTACACAAAAGAGCATTCTACGAAACTTGGGGCTAATTTTCATCAAAAAGAAAACAAGCCGTTCTATTATTATGACATCCCATCTCTCGCTAATGGAGTTCATAAAAAAGTGAGGGTGATTAATATAATGGAACATGAGAAGTTTTATAACCCGTCTCCAACCTCAACAGAGTTTATCAGCGATTTGCAGTATCAATGGCTGTGCGAAGTACTTGATAGCTGCGATGAGAATACGTATATTATTCTCACAAAGCACTATCCTATGGAATATGCTGACGCTAATGTGTTTTGTGAGAATTTCGCACCAATCAAGGAGTATCGGTGCAAGACGTATGAGTTTTATAGCGGTCATCTTGCGAAGATTATAGATGCATGGATACACGGCAAGAGTGTTGAATTTGTTGGCGAGGCGCAATTTTCTCATACCTTCTCAAGGTCGCACAAAGAGAACTTCATCTGTTACCTGACAGGTCACATGCACGAAGACAACTGTTTCACGGTAAAAGACTATCCAGAGCAGGTGTGCATATCTTTCGCTTGCACTTCTCTTGATAAGAGACAACTCGTAGGTGACTTAGTGAGAACACAAGGCAGGTTAGAAGACTGCGTAACGTGTTTCAGCTACAACTGGAATACAAGGCATATTAATCTATTAAGATTAGGCTCAAACGTGACAGCAGACGGAAGAAGTAGAAAGTATGTATCTTTCAAAATTCCTGAAATTGGTTAGAGTGTTTTTTATCATAAAATAACTATGGCAGAACTGATTTAAATTTTAACGCCTCTATTGAGGCTGATTAGTTCAGTTCTGCTTATTAAATGGAAGTTATGGAAACAATAGATATTGGAAACAGAACGGGTGGCATCTTGCGAATTAACCGCAAGAGCGACTTCCCTCTTGGCATAAGGTTGGCAGAGGGAGGGTTTCCCGATTACGACTTCACTTTGAGAGCCACGTCTGGAAGTGGGTTTACAGTGTTCAAGGCTGAAAGGCGGAACGGCATCTGCACTCATTGCAAGGTGTCTGATGGTCAGCTTGTGGTGTTCTTTGACAATCATAACTTGGGTAAGGGTCGTGTGAAAATAGAGGTCTTTATAGACTTTCCCGATGATAACTTTTCAGACGGCTATCGTAGGGAGTGTTTCACCGCAACGTCAAACATTGAGCTCGTTGACGACAATGGTGATACTCTCAAACTCGCAATGCCCGACCCTATTGTGATTGAGAAGGAAGTCATTAAAGAGAAGAAAAGTATCTTAGTTTGGCAGATTTAATAAACATAACAGAATGGGTGTTTATAATTTTATAAATGCTCTATAAATTTTTATATAAAAATTATAAGAAAATTATAAACTGATATTCAAATAGTTACAAGAATATCTATAATTTGTTTATAAAAAGTTTATAAGAATTTTATAGAAATTATAAAGCACTCATTCGCAAAGGAAATAGATTATGGCAAATTTTACAATAGCGGAAATGGTACAATCCAACACCGCAGACAGATTAAAGATTAGCAACAACCCACCAGCAAGCGTAAGGGTTCATCTGACAGAAACAATTACCCTCTTAGAGAGTATTCGTGCGGAATGGGGTAAATATTGTGAGCGTCACAAAATCGAGAATCCTGCTATCCGTGTGACAAGTGGCTACCGCTCACCAGAACTGAACAAGGCTGTAGGAGGTGTAAAAAACTCTGCACATGTAGAGGGCTACGCTGCTGACTTACAGCCTGTCAATGGTAAGCAGACTGAGTTTGAACGTTTCATGGCTAACGAGTTCTCCAAGATGGGGTACTCCTACGACCAAATTATCGTAGAAAGAAGTAAGACTTCCCGATGGGTACATGTCGCTTACAAGAATTCCGAAGACAAGCAAAGAAGACAGTGTTTCAAACTTAAAGTGTAACAAAGTGAGGGAGAAAAACTCCCTCACCTAAATCGAAAGAGTATGAATAGATCTATAAATACATCTTGTAAACTATTAATTTGCGTCCTTGTAACAATGTGCGTTGGCTGTCGGACAAAGAAGTCGGTCGCTATTGAAAGCGTCAAGCAAACGTATAATAGTGAGCAGGTGACAACAGAGCGAAACGAAAAGCATATATCGCTTATCGACACAACTAACATAGACGAACTAACAAGTGTAATACGTGAGTTTGTTTTTGAAGTTCCTTGCCTGGAGGATAGTTCTGCTGCCAACGCAAATGTCGGGAGCAAAGTGCCAATGGTTGAATATAAAGCCGACGGCAGAATCATAATTAATCGTGGTTTGAAATCGATTAAAGAGCGAATTGAAAGCCGCAGAAACGAAAAAAGAGGGCTGTCAGAGAAAAAGGATAGTGCTGCTAACAAGCAGACTAATACGAAAGTCAACTTCTCTGAAAACAAACGACATAAAGATAAGCACGTTGAGCAGGTGCAGATAGCAGAGCCTTTCAGATGGTGGCAAATTATAATGGGCTTGCTGGTGTTGTCTATTGTTGTCTTTGGACTAAAATTTAAGCCAAGTATAAAAGGCTTCCTTCTCAAGATTTTCAACAGAATAAATTAACGTGTTGAATGAAGCACATCAAGGTCTATATAACAGAGAGCCGTACGAAAAATAACCGCTTCGCACAAGCTTCTATCCGTGGCATCGAAGATAATACGGGTGAGAGTTATTCTTCCTCT
>ERZ772920.722-NODE-722-length-18282-cov-17.798376_pt1 | contig 18282 bp, 13 predicted proteins | sample MGYA00511469_ERZ772920 | MGnify/ENA primary metagenome ERZ772920 (study PRJEB29015, sample SAMEA2738069) | human oral metagenome | biome: human oral; feature: human-associated habitat; material: saliva | place: China | collected 2216 ... | reverse complement strand
GAGAAACGAACAGCTCGGTCACGCCCCAGTCGCCGTTGCGGCGCTGCTCAATGGCGACGTCTTCAATAACGGCGTCGCCGCTGCCGTCAAGCAGGCGTACGCGGCGGTCGAAGAGCTCACCGACGATGAGGGTCTCGGAGTTGCGCTGCTCGAAGCGGCGCAGGTTCACCAGGCCGGTCGAAATAATCTGGGAGGCGTCGATGCTGCGCACGCGGGTCATGGGCATGAACACGCGTTTCTTGCCGAGCACCTCAACGATGATGCCGACGACAATCGGTTCGGTGCCCTTGGCGGGGCGGGCGCCGGCAATGGAGGCACCCAGGCCGCGTTTGAGCACGACAACATCGCGGAGACGGCCGAGGCGGTCACCGAAGGGGTCAAAAACGTCGAGGCCCAGAAGGCGGGCAATGTAAATCTTGCTGGGGGCGCTGAACTTAGAATTGCTCACCCCTCTAGGGTACGCTCCGCCGCCTGGAATCGCACTTTGAGCGTTCTCGTTCTCAGCGGTGCCCGCAGGGAAGCCCCGCGGCCGGGCCCGGACAGGCCGGTACAATTAATGCCATGACTTCTCAGCTGCCGAATCTGCCCAATACCCCGCCCTCCTCGTTTATGGCCTCGCGCCTGGCCCAGGCCAACGGCCACCCCCTGCCGAGCGGTGAGCCGGTCGCCTCCTTCGTGCGCCACGACGACGCGCTATCCGCTTTTGACGTGCTGAACGAGCAACAGTTCCCGGTGACGGCCCTGTACCTGGTCAACGACGGCATCCGTCAGGTGGAGTACCCCGTGCAGACCGGCTACGGCCGCGCCCTGCTGGTATCCGCCATCCAGGGCGTCATGATCGGCCTGCTGTACTCGATGTTTGTGGCGGCCGGCGGCACGAACTTTATGAGCGCGCTGCTCTCAACGGTGCCGATTTCAGTGGCCATTTTTGTGCTGTGGCGCGTGTTTGACCTGCGCCGCGGCCGCGGGGTTCGCTACCCCATGCGCACCGAGGCGATTCCCTCGCGTACCGTGCTGTACGCGCTGCCGGAGTACGCCCAGGAGGCGCGCCGCGTGCTGGGCGGTCATTCCCGCTTCTCGGCCGCGGTTGCGGCCGCGCGTGCGGCGACCGCCCCGGAAGCTTCGCAGGCGCGTGCCGCTCAGAGCACCGTCTCGATGAACGGTGCGCCGGTTCCGACCGGTGCCCCGAAGGCGCCCTCCTACCGTTCGCAGGCCGGTAGCCAACCCGCCCCGAACCAGAACCTGCCCGAGCGTGATACTACCGCGCAGAACGCGGTGGCCCAGAGCGCGGCCCAGAACATGCCCGCGCCCCTCCAGCCCGCGCAGAGCGTTCAGCCCGCCGTCCGGGAGGCAGCAACCGCCGAACAGGTAAACAGCGCGCAGGCTACCGAGCAGAAGCCGGATGCGCAGAAGCGTCCGGCTCAGCGCTTCGGCCTGCGCGTGGACGACCCGGAGGAATACGCCAAACTGATTCAGCCCAAGCCCGAGCGCCCCACCCCACGTCCGCAGGGTCTACGCGATAAGTCCTCGAAGGACTCCGAATAGGCTCCAGCCGCAACGGCGGAAAACAGGCGGAGAAGACGGCGGCTGAGAAGAGATGCGAAAGCCCCTCACCGATTCACTCGGTGAGGGGCTTTCCTCATGCATAGACAACCGGTACTAACCGGTACATCCGGCGGGGATGGGGTTACGCCTCCTTGGAGAGCTTAGCCATCCACTCCTCAATCTCCTCGACGGTGCGAGGCAGTGCAGCGGAGAGGTTCACGTTGCCGTCCTCGGTGCAGAGCACATCGTCCTCCAGGCGGATACCGATGCCGCGGTACTCCTCGGGAACCGACAGGTCCTCGTCCTTGAAGTACAGGGCCGGCTCGATGGTGAAGACCATGCCCGGCTCCAGCTCAGCCCACATGTAAAGCTCAGCCTTAGCCTGCGCGCAGTCGTGCACGTCCAGGCCCAGGTGGTGGCTGGTGCCGTGCGGCATCCAGCGGCGGTGCTGACCGCCCTCAACGGTGAGCGAAACATCAGCGGAAACCGGCAGCAGGCCCCACTCCTCCAGGCGGTGCGCCAGAACGTTCATGGCGGCCTCGTGAATCTCGTAGAACTTGGTGCCCGGCTTAGCCACGGCGAATGCGGCGTCGGCGGCATCCAGCACGGCGTTGTAGACCTTTGCCTGAACCTCGGTGAACTTACCGTTCACGGGGAAGGTGCGGGTCACGTCTGCGGTGTACAGGGTGTCGTCCTCAACACCGGCGTCCAGCAGCAGCAGCTTGCCCTCGTCCACGGTGCCGTTGTTACGAATCCAGTGCAGGATGGTTGCGTTGTTACCGCAGGCCGCGATGGTGTCGTAGCCCAGGTCGTTACCGTCGGTACGAGCCACGGAGAAGAACGCGGTCTCAACCACGCGCTCGCCGCGGTGGTGCTTCACGGCCTTGGGCAGCTCGCGCACAACCTCCTCGAAACCCTTCACGGTCATGGCGACCGAACGCTTCAGGTTCTCAACCTCGATCTCGTCCTTAATCAGGCGAGCCTCGGAGAGAGCCACTGCCAGCTCGGAGTCCAGCTTGTCGGCCTGCTCCAGCTCCACGCCGGTGTTGTAGCGGGAGGTGTCGACGAGAGCGTCAACAGCCGGGTCAACGTTGCGGACCAGGCGGATGTTCACGCCGCCCAGACCCTGGTTGCCGGCGTTCTTGGTGATAGCAACCTCAAGCTCGGACAGGTCGCGGGTGCGGATGCCAAAACGCTCCGAGAACTCCTTCAAGGTCGGGCGGGGGCCAACCCAGAACTCGCCGTAGCGTGCATCGGCGTAGAACTCGGTGGTGTCGCGGCCGGCCAGCGGGCGGAAGTACAGGGTCACCTCGTGGTTGGAACCGTTATCGCCGGTACCCTCCTCGACGGGCTCAAAAATCAGCACGGCGTCCGGCTCGTGGTCGACGCCCAGACCGGTCTGGTGAGCGAAGGCCGAGTGCGGACGGAAGCGGTAATCGCAGTCGTTCGAACGGACCTTCAGCGGGCCTGCGGGCAGAACCAGACGCTCGCCGGGGAAAGCCTTGGAAATCTTGGCGCGGCGCTTAGCGGCGTAGTCGGCGACGGGCTCGCGGGTGTAGCCGCCGTCCTCGGCCTTGGCCCAGTCCTTAGCGATGAATTCGGTAAACGCAGACGCTTTAGGGGTGCTGCGGTGATCAGTCTTCTGAGCTTCGGTGCTCTTCTTATTGTTCTCAGTCATACCTTAATCATATCGCCTTCGCCACAGATGGGCGCATATTCGGGTCCCCACGACCAAATAGCCGGTGGGCCGCCGCCAATGTTGGTAGGGTGGAAGAAGAGAAAGACACCGTAGACACCATTCAGACACAAATCCCCGAGAAACGGGCCCCGCCGCGTGAGGCGGCGCGGGCACCCGTACGGGGTGAGGAGACGGAGCGGCACATGAGCCAGGCAGAGACGAACCCGACGGCCCCGACGACCCCGGAACGTCGAGAGCACAACGGACGCTACGATCTGCACATCCACTCCGCCATCTCAGACGGCACCCAGAGCCTTGAAGAGCTGGTGCCGCTCATCGCCCAAACCGGGCTGGTCGGGTTCGCCCTGACCGACCACGACACCGCATCCGGGTGGGATAGGGCCTCGCGCCTGGCCGAGGAACACGGCCTGGACTTTCTGCCCGGCGCCGAGTTCTCCTGCCGCTACCACTACACCGAGGACCGCCCCCGCACGAAGACAATTCACCTGCTGGCCTACGGCTTCGACCCGGTGCACTCCGAGCTTGCACACCGCGTGGAGCAGATTCGCCTCAGCCGCGAGGGTCGCGCCCGCGCCATCCTCGAACGCCTGGCCGCCGACTACCCGTTGACCTGGGACGACGTGCTCGCACAGGTGGGGGAGGGCAACGCCGCAGTGGGCCGACCGCACATCGCCGACGCGCTGGTCGCTGCCGGAATCGTGCGGGACCGCACCGAGGCCTTCAACCGCCTGCTCTACACGGGCAGCCCCTACTACGTGCCCCAGCAGGCCCTTGACCCGGTGGAGGCGGTGCGCCTGGTTCGCGAGGCCGGCGGCGTGCCGGTCATCGCGCACCCCATGAGCACGATGCGCGGGCCCGCCCTGAGCCTGGAGTACCTGGGCAAGCTGGTGGATGCGGGCCTAGCCGGCGTCGAGGTGTACCACCGCGAGAACTCCGCGGAAGACCGGGCGCGCCTGCTGAAGTTTATCGAGGAGCGCCGCGCGGCGGGCACCGACCTGCTGGTGACCGGTTCGAGCGACTACCACGGCGCGGGCAAGCCGAACCTGCTGGGCGAAAACACGACGGACGCGGCCACGGTGGCGCGCATCCGCGAACAAATCGCGTAGGGCACCCGACGGGCCGCACCTATTCACGCCTATTCAGCGAACGCACGAAGGGGCGGGACGGAATCTCCTGAGATTCCGTCCCGCCCCTTTTCGCATACGGGTTGCGCCCCTGGCGGCGCGGCTAAACCGGCCCGAATTACCGGGCAGGTCGAACGAGCTAAGCCGGCCCGAAAAGCAGAACCGGCCGCGCGGTTACAGGCTCTCGCGGGAGGCCCGGTGCTGCAGCACCTCCTCGGCCGTGGAGGCGGCCACCTCCGCAGCCCGCGCCGCGCGAGCCTTCGCGCGCGCCTGGCGCTGGCGCTGGCGGCGCAGTTCGTTCCGCCCGTCGATGCGCATCTTCCGGTCCACCGCATCCATCGACCAGTGACGCACGAACTTGCATGAGGCGCCCTCAACCGGGCGGGTCGTCTCGGTCAGCGTCTCCAGCACAGCCTTGAGCGCGTGGCGGCTCGCCGCCGTCAGCGCGTCTCGGCTCGTGCCGCCGCGCACGCCCACCGTGCGCTTGGGGGTGAACAGCACGCTCGCCCCGCGGGGCACGCCGCGGTACGCCTCGAAAGAGACCGGGTCCACGTTCAGGCGCTTCGCCATGACCTCAATCGCCGGGGGATTCTGGTCCACGCACACGAACTTGCGGTCCAGCTGAGCCGCCGCCGCGGCCGTCGACCCCGAACCCGCGAAGAAATCCAGCACCCAATCGCCCGGGCGGGAGCTTGCCGCAATCATGCGGCGCAGCAGGCCGGTGGGCTTCTGCGTGGGATAACCCGTCTTCTCCTTACCCGTCGGCGAGACAATCGTGTGCCACCACACGTCCGTGGGGAGCTTGCCTCGCGAGGCCTTCTCCTCGGTCACCAGGCCGGGGGCCATGTACGGTTCGCGGTCTACCTCGGCGGTGTTGAAGTAGTAGCTGCGGTGATCCTTCGCGTACACGAGGATGTTGTCATGCTTGGTCGGCCAGCGGCGCGTGGACTTCGCGCCGTAGTCGTACGCCCAAATCAGCTCGTTAATGAAGTTCTCACGCCCAAAAATCATGTCGCACATGATCTTCACGTAGTGCACTTCGCGCCAATCCAGGTGCAGATACAGGGTGCCGTCCTGCGCGAGCAGGCGGTGCGCCTGCTCAATGCGCGGGGCCAGGAACGCCCAATAGTCCTCGAAGGAGTCGTTGTAGCTCGCCAGGGTCTGCAGGGTGCTCGAGTAGCTCTTGCCCTTGAACCCGGTGCGGTCGCCCTTCTCGGAGGCCTCCGAGCTCAGCGTGCGGCGCGTCTGCTTCTTGCCCGTGTTGAAGGGCGGGTCAATGTAGATGACCGTGAACGCGCCGTCGGGTAGCTCGCGCAGGTAGTGCAGGTTATCGGCCTGCACAATCAGGGACGGGCCCTGCGGGTCGAACGTGCCCGAACGCAGGCCGGGCTGCGCGGAGGCGCCACCCGGCTCGGCGGGAGAGGGCACAGCGGGCGCCGGGGATACTGAGATACCCAACCCTAGCCCTCAGCACCGGGGCGCTCGGCGCCGGAACGCTCGGAGGAACGGCGGCGGGTGCGGCGGCGCGGCTGACGCTCCGCGGACTTGCCCTCCACCGGCTGGCCCTCAACGCGGCGGGTGCGGCGACGCTGGCGGGGCGCACGCTCGGCGCGGGGTGCCTCGGACTCAGAACCCGAACGCTCGGAGGAACGCTCAGCCGAGCGCTCAGAGCGGCGGCGGCCCTCGGAACGGCTGCCCTTCTCGCCATCGCGGGAACGGCCACCGCGGCGGCCGCCCTTCTCACCGTCGCGGGAACGGCCACCGCGTCCACGGGAATCGCGGCGGGAACCGCGACCGTCACGGCTTTCACGCTCCTCGCGGGCGTTGGCGAAGAACTCGTCGCCCATGCCCTCGGCCACGCGCTCCTCGCGGGGCAGGCGGCCCTTCGTACCGAGCGGAATGTTTAGGTCGTAGAAGAGGTGCTCGGAGGAGGAGTAGGTCTCCACGGGTTCGGGCACGCCCAGCTCGAGGGCGTCGTTGATGGCCTTCCAGCGGGGCAGGTCGTCCCAGTCCACCAGGGTGATCGCGGTACCCTCGTTGCCCGCGCGGCCGGTGCGCCCGGTGCGGTGCAGGTAGGTCTTCTCGTCCTCGGGCACACGGTGGTTAATCACGTGGGTCACGTCGTCGACGTCGATACCGCGGGCGGCCACATCGGTGGCGACCAGGATGTCGACCTTGCCGGTGCGGAAAGCCTTCAGCGCCTGCTCGCGGGCCACCTGGTTCAGGTCGCCGTGCAGGGGAGCGGCCGCGAAGCCGCGGTTGACGAGCTCCTCGGCCACGCGGGCGGCGTCACGCTTGGTCTTGGTGAAGATGATGGTGCGGCCACGGCCCGTGGCGCGTAGGATGCGGCCAATCATCTCGTCCTTGTCGAGGTGGTGGGCGCGGTAGACGACCTGGCGAATCGACGCCTTGGTCTTCGAGGCGTCCTCGGGGTCGGCGGCGCTAATACGCATGGGCTTGGTCATGTACTGGCGCGCCATGGCAATCACGGGGCCGGGCATGGTGGCGGAGAACAGCATGCTCTGACGCTTCTCGGGCAGGTAGCCGAGAATCTTCTCCACCGAGGGCTGGAAACCCAGGTCCAGCATTTCGTCGGCCTCGTCGAGGACCACAATCTTGACCTGCTTGAGGTTCAGGAAGCCCTGCTTGTACAGGTCGATGATGCGGCCGGGGGTGCCCACGGCCACTTCCAGGCCGCGGCGCAGCAGCTCGGCCTGCGGCTCAATCGGCACGCCACCGTAGAGGGTTGCGACGCGGGCGTTGCGCAGCTTCGCGGCGAGAGCCAGGTCGTCGCCCACCTGAATGGCGAGCTCGCGGGTGGGAACCAGAATCAGGGCCTGGGGTGCGCCGGGGTACTCCAGGTCGGCCCAACCCTCGTCGTCGCGGCCGACCACACGCTGGATGGTGGGCAGACCGAAGCCGAGGGTCTTACCGGTACCGGTCTTGGCCTGGCCGATGATGTCCTGGCCGGACAGGGCCACGGGAAGAGTGAGCTCCTGAATGGGGAAGGGGGAAGTGATGCCCACTTCGGCGAGGGCGTCGCTAATGTCTTGGCGTACGCCGAAGTCCGCGAAGGACTTGGGCTGCTGAGCGGTTTCCTGCGTATTCGTATCAGTCACTGGACCGTATCTTTCTACCCCGCGCGCGGGGTGTGTCGTCTCCCCGAAGGGGTAGGGGCCAGTGCCAGCGGGGCTGTGCAATGGCCGGTCGATATCGAAAGCCGGCCGCGGGAAATTCTAGTGCGGGAAATTCTGCCGAGAACGCCGCGCTCGAGCCGGTCCGGCGGGTGGGCCGGTGCGGTGTTGCGGGCTCGCCGCCCGGCGTAGGGGGTGCCGGGGTGCGGTGCCGCGCTGCGGCGTGATACTCGGGGTACAGGGTTGGTACGACCGGTCATTCACTTAACCCCTCAATATTAACCCGTAACCCCTCAATATTAACCCGGATCGCTCCGGAACGCACCATCGGGAGGCTGTGGTGTACGCCCCTCGCGGCCGTTGCGGAGGCGTGCGGGAGGAACGCGGAAAGGGGTGAGGAATACTGCGAGAGGCCCCGCGGATGCGCAATGCCCCGCCGCTCCGCGGGTGAATCGCGGAGGGCGGGGCGTGCAGGGTACGATGCGGCGATTAGGCGCCGATGCCGAAGCCCACGTGGCGCTTGGCGTCGCTACCGAGCTCGACGTAGCTGATCTGGCCGCCGGGAATCAGGGTGGTGTTGCCCTTATCGTCCATGATTTCCAGGATCGAGCCGTCCTCGATGGCCTTGGTGACCTTCTCGGTGAGAATTTCCTTAGCCTCGCTGGTCTCGACAACGATTTCGCGGGTGTTGTGGCGAACGCCAATCTTGATTTCCATGGTTCTCCTTGCGGATGCTTTCGGGGCTCGCCGCCGGCCAACCGCGGTCGGGGCGCGCCTCTGCTTCGTTCTGTCTCTACCCTCTACTCTAGCGCGCGAGTGCCCCGCGGTACGGCCCGCCGCGGGCACTTCGCCCCGGGCTGAGAGCGAGCAGGGCTGAGAGCGAGCAGGGCTGAGCATATGCCGGGTACAGCGGGCACGGAAAGGGCCCGGCGCGCATGTTCGCCGGGCCCAATACACAAGCTCTATCGCCTAGTCGTCAGCAACCTGAATACCGTACAGAACCTCCAGTGCGTGCACGTACTCGTCCGTGCGGCCCTGAGCCGCCAGCATCTTCGCGCGCACCGTCGGGGTGTGCAACAGGGACTTCACGGTGCGGCGCATCGCGATTTCCAGCTGCTCGGCGGCGGCACCGCATCCGAACTGGTTGCGGGCCTTCTCCAGCTCGGAGTCGAGCACCGCCATCGTGTGCGAGCGCAGGGCCACAATGGCCGAGTCAATCGTGCGGGCGCGCTGGCGTGACAGGAAGGCGGCCAGCTCGGACTCCACGATGCGCAGCGCGGTGGCCACGGCCTCCTCGGTCTCTTCGGGGGCGGCCAGGCGCACCGACTCGAGCGTAATCAGCTCGACGTTCGGCAGGTCGGCCACAGAGGGATCGAAGTCGCGCGAGAGGGCCAGGTCGAGGATCGTGTGGTGACCGGCGGGAATCTGCTCGGGCTGAAGCGGCGCGGAGCCGCCCGAGCAACCGATAATCAGGTCGGCCTCGGCCATGGCCTGCTCCATGCCGCCCTCGGGCACCGCGAAAACATCGCGCTTGGCGGCGAACTCGGGGGCGCGTCCGGAACGGGAGTTCACCCAGATGTCGGTGCAGCCGCGGTCGCGCAGGGCCGCAATCGTGGCGCCCGCGTAGGCGCCGGTGCCGAATACCAGGGCGCGGCGGGTGGGCCAATCCTTCTCGGTCACCTCGTCGGCCAAATCCAGGGCCACAGAGACGATGGAGCGTCCCTGCGAGCCCAGGAGGGTGTGCTGGCCGACCTGGCGGGCCGTGTGCGCGGCGTGTTCGAAGAGCTGAACCAGCTCGCCGGGCAGGGGGCGCTCATCCCGCTGTGCCTTCTCCTGGGCGGAGGCGAGGGCGCGGCGTACCTGGCCGGCAATCTCGCGCTCACCCACGACGGCGGACTCCAGGCCGGAGGCGACCGTCAGCAGGTGGCGGACGGCGTCCTCGCCCTCGTACAGGTCGAAGCTGCCGGAGACGAGCGCGGAATCCAGCCCAGACCGACCGGAGATGCTGGAGGTAATCATGTCGCGGATGGCGGGCAGGTGCGCGGCAATGGGGAGCTGGACGTACATCTCGAGACGGTTGCAGGTGGCCAGGACCACCGAACCGGTCACGCCCAGCTGACGGGCGTCGTCGCTAGAGAGGACGTCGGGTATGCCAGAGGCACCGGCGCTCAGGGCAGCGACGGTGGTTAGATCTACTGTGTGGTGCGATGCCACAAATGCATAAGTACTCACTAGTGACTAATCATAACCGCCGGGGGTGACGGGCTGTAAAGCGCGCATAACCTAAGTGACTTCATGAAGTGTCATGTTGGCGGGGTGCGGATGAGGAATAACGGGGAGCAACTACTTTCTAAAGGGTTCAAAAAATAGGCACGAAAGATAAGGAAAATAAGCGCGGGTCGTCGCGGGTCATATGACCCAATGTATAAATAATCACTTCCGGGGGGCTCTCGGTGCACCAAACAGTGCCTATAAGCCTCCCACTAGGGGTTTTATTCATCGGTGGCCGCGAATAGCCTCGCCCTGCTCCCGCTACATCGCGGGTCAGATAAGGTAAACCTGACACGTAGCATAGTGAACCTTGGGGGAACCTAAGCGTGACAAAGTGTCGTAAAAACGCCCACATAAACCTGTCACACTAGACACTATGAGCGAAAACCAGCAGCACACACTTCCGGCCGAAAGCTCTGCACCCTCGCAGACCCTGCCCACGCACCCCACCGACGCACAGCGCCCCCTGCTCACCGACGAGCAGCTCGCGCACCTGCCCGCACAGCACCCCCTGCGCGCCGGAACCGCCGCATCCTCGCCTATGCTCCAGGCCCTCACCGGCCGCCCCTCAAGCCACCGCCCCGTCTGGTTCATGCGCCAGGCCGGCCGCTCCCTGCCCGAGTACCGCCGGGTACGCGAGGGCATCCCCATGCTGGAAGCCTGCCTCACCCCCGAACTGGCCGCGGAAATCACCGTGCAGCCCGTCCGCCGCCACAAGGTCGACGCCGGCATCTTCTTCTCCGACATCGTAATCCCCATGAAGCTCGCGGGCGTCAACGTGGATATCGTGCCCGGTAAGGGTCCGGTCCTCGACCGCCCCGTGCGCACCCTCGAGGATGTGCGCGCCCTGCCTGAGCTGACCGAGAGCGCCCTGGACCCTATCCGCGAGGCCATCGCCGCAACCGTTGAAATGCTCGGCGATACCCCGCTCATCGGCTTTGCCGGCGCCCCCTTCACCGTGGCCGCCTACATGGTTGAGGGCGGCCCCTCCCGCGACCACCTGCGCCCGCGCACCATGATGCACGCCGACCCCGCCGCCTGGCACGAACTGGCCTCCTGGGCCGCCCGCACCGCCGGCCAGTTCCTGCGCGCGCAGATTGAGGCGGGTGCCTCCGCCGTGCAGCTCTTCGACTCGTGGGCGGGCTCCCTCGGCGAGGGCGACTACCGCCGCTACGTGCAGCAGCACTCCGCCGAGACCCTGGACGCGGTGCGCGAGTACGGCGTGCCGCGCATCCACTTCGGCACCGGCACCGCCGCGCTGCTGCCCGCGATGCACGAGGCCGGCGCGGACGTCATCGGCGTGGACTACCGCCTGCCGCTCTCCGCCGCAAACACCCTGCTCAACGGCGCGGTGCCCCTGCAGGGCAATATCGACCCGGCCCTGCTCGCCGCGGGCTCCGAAAGCCTCTACGCGCACGTGGACGAAGTCCTCGCCGAAGGCTCCGCCGCCCCCTCGCACGTGGTGAACCTCGGCCACGGCGTACCCCCGACCACCGACCCGCAGGTACTGACCGACCTGGTTCGCTACATTCACGAGAAGACGGCGAACTAGGGCGACGAACTCGCGGGGCCGGCGTAGAATCGGCACCGTGGGAACCCACGACCACCGGCACCAGCTGACAGATAAAGGAGAACCAACCATGGGGAATCACGATAACCAGGCGCACCGATACACCGCGCAGGGACAGTCCTCCACCGCACGTCTGTCGGCACGAGCGACCCACCGCGCCAACGATAAGGCGCCCACCGCCATCGTCATCGGCGGCGGCCCCTCCGGTCTGATTGCGGCCCGCCGCCTCGCCGCGGCCGGCCTGCGCGTGACCCTGCTCGAGCAGCGCCCCCACCTCGGCGGTGCCGTGGGCGCGCACGAGGTCGGCGGCCTGCTGCTGGACTCCGGCGCCGAATCCTTCGCAACCCGTAGCCCCATTGTGCGCGAACTCGTCGAGGAGCTCGGCCTGGGCGACCAGATTGTTACCCCGCACTCCTACGGCTCCTGGCTGTACCTGCCGCAGGGCGCCCGCCGCACCCCCAGCACCGGCATCATGGGTATTCCCGGCAACGTGAGCGATAAGTCGCTGATCCCCGTTATCGGTAAGAGCGGCCTGCGCCGCGCCCAGCTGGACCGTCTCCTGCCCGCCTCCGTGGGCGAGAAGGCGAAGACCCTGGGCGAGCTTGTGCGCCTGCGCATGGGCCAGAAGGTGCTCGACAACCTGGTCGCACCCGTGGTCTCGGGCGTGTACTCGAGCCACCCCGACAACCTGGATGTGGACGCCACCATCCCCGGCCTGCGCGCGGCCCTGCGCAAGCACGGCTCCCTCTCGGCTGCCGCGGCCGCCTTCCGTTCGGCGGCCCCCGCCGGCTCGCAGGTTGCGGGCATCGTGGGCGGCATGAACCAGCTCTCCGAGCGTCTCGTGGAGGAACTCTACGAGGCCGGTGTGCGCATCGTGACCAACTTTGACGTCATCGCCGTGGACCGCGACGAATCCACCGGCCAGTGGTTCATCATCCAGCGCCACACCACCGACGGCGAGAACACGCCCCTCTACGCCGACTACCTGGTGCTCGCCACCGACGGCCCGACTGTAGCGCGTCTCATCGGTCCGCACGTCTCCACCGCGCTGCCCGCCGTGGAACCCGGCCCCGAGGTCGCTCTCGTGACCCTCGTCGTTGACGCCCCCGACCTGAACAAGCACCCGCGCGGCACCGGCCTGCTCGTCTCGGAACAGGCCACCGCCGTGCGCGCCAAGGCCCTGACCCACGCGACCGCCAAGTGGCAGTGGGTGGCCGACGAGGCCGGCCCGGACCGCCACGTGGTGCGCCTGTCCTACGGCCGAGGCGGCGAGGACTCCCGCTTCTCCGAAGTCGCCCTGGCCGACGAGCAGCTCATCACCCTGGCCCTGCGCGACGCAACCCGCATGATGGATGTAGCCCTCACCCACAGCAACCTCATCGACGCGGACGTCGTGCGCTGGCGCGGTGTTCTGCCCGCCTCCACGCCGGGTCACCGCAAGCGCGTGCAGGAGTTCCGCGAGCGCGCCAGCGAGCTGGGCACGCTCAGCACCGTCGGCTCCTGGGCCGCAGGCTCGGGCCTCGTGGCCACGGTGCGCGACACCTACGAGCAGATGGACCGCCTCATCACCCACGCCGCCCAGAACTGGGAGGGCGTAAAGGCCCCCGAACCCAAGCGGGATGCGGCGACCGCCCCCGGCACCAAGCCCAAGGGCGCGTAGCATCCCTCAAAGACTTCCCACGCCTGTGGGATGCCTCCTACCGCTTCGGGCGGGAAGAGCGCAGAATATTCACCAATCAACCGGTGCGCGGCTACGGAAGCCACACACCACGAACAGCGGGTTACCGCTGAGGAAAGGAAGAGAAGAACCATGTCTCACCCCCACGCAGCACAGGGCGGCCACGGCCACGGCGGTTACACCCACCCCGGCCAGGGTTACGGTGGCGCTCCCAAGGGCTACGCTGTTCAGCACTCCGCAGCCGACGAGAACCGTCGCGGCCGCGAAGAGGGCGAAACCCTGCACTACGCCCTGTACACCGTGTTCGCACGCTCCGGCGCACGCCCGGCAGAGGCTAACACCGACGAGGCCCGCGCCGAGTTCGAGAAGGTTGCCGAGCAGCTGGCCGCCGAGGGCGTGACCCTGCGCGGCATCTACGACGTCTCCGCAATGCGCGACAACGCCGACATCATGATTTGGACCCACGGCCAGAACCCCGAGAAGCTGCAGGCCGCCGTGCGCAAGATTCGCCGCACCGCACTGTTCTCCGGCACCACCATCGTCTGGTCCACCATGGGCGTTCACCGCGAGGCCGAGTTCACCCGCAACCACGCACCCGCCTACGCCCGCGGTAAGGCCCCCGAGGCTTGGGTCTGCGTGTACCCCTTCGTGCGCTCCTACGACTGGTACTACATGAACCCCGAGCGTCGCGCCGAGATGCTGAAGAACCACGGCATGAAGGCCATCGACTTCCCGCAGGTTCTGGCCAATACCGTCGCATCGTTCGGCCTGAACGACTATGAGTGGGTCCTGGCTCTCGAAGCACCTGTGCTGGTTGACCTGGTCGACCTGATGCGCCACTTCCGCAACACCGAGGCTCGCCTGCACGTTCGTGAAGACACCCCCTTCTACACCGGTCGTCGCATCGGTGCCGATGAAGTAGCCGAGGTTCTGGCGTGAGCCAACAGCCTCACGGCGCTACCCGCGGATGCGGTTGCTCCCACCCCGGTTCGTCCAGCGCGGTAGAGGCCGCCGCCGAGAACACCTCGGTTGCGTCCTCCGCCGCCGGCGCGGCCGGGGTGGCGGCGCGTCCCGCGCGTTTCGCCCCCGCACACACAAACCCCTCGGGCGAGGGTACCCTGAACGGCTCCCTCCTGCCCGATGATGTCATTCCTAACCGCACCAATCCCGCCAACACGGCCTCCAACGGCCCGGCGCGGCTGACCGAGCAGACCCTGGGGGAGTACCGCAGCGAGCGGACCATCATCCGTGTTCGCGCCGAGGAACCCCGCCCCTACGACCTGGTGATTCTCTCCTCCTTCGGCGGCCCCGAGGGCCAAGAGGACGTCATCCCCTTCCTACGCAACGTGACCGCCGGCCGCGGCATCCCGGACGAGCGCCTCGAAGAGGTCGCCACCCACTACCGCGCCAACGGCGGTGTTTCGCCGATTAACGAGCAGAACCGTGCCCTGCTCGCCGCGCTACAGCAGGCGCTGGCCGAGCGCGGCCCGCGCATCCCGATTACCTGGGCGAACCGCAACTGGAAGCCCTACGTGAAGGACGTGCTCGCCGAGGCCTACGAGAACGGCCACCGCAACGTGCTGGTGCTGGCGACCAGCGCCTACCCGGGTTACTCGAGCTGCCGCCAGTACCGTGAAGACTACGGCATCGCGCTTCAGCAGCTCGGCCTGGAAGGCCGCATGCACGTGGGCAAGATCCGCCAGTTCTTTGACGTTCCCGGCTTCGCCCGCGCCTTCGCCGACGGGCTGAAGGACGGGCTCGCCACGGTGCGCGAACAGCTTGCCGCCCGCGAGAGCGGTTCGCAGAACCCGCGCCTGCGCATCATGTTCTGCACCCACTCGGTACCCACCTCCGCCGCAAACGAGGCGGGCCCGCGCGGCGTGAACTACGAGGGCGGCTCCGCCTACGTGGAGAAGCACCTGCAGGTCGCCCGCGCCGTGCTTTCGCTCGTGCGCGATGAGGCCCCGCAGCTTCTGCAGAACGTCGAATGGGAGCTGGTGTACCAGTCCCGTTCCGGCCCGCCGTCCATGCCGTGGCTGGAACCGGACGTCAACGACGCCCTGGAGGCGCTGCCCACCCCCGCCAACCCGGCGGAGGACGGCGAAGCCCCCGTGGAAGGCGTCGTGCTGGTGCCCCTCGGCTTCGTCTCCGACCACATGGAGGTGAAGTGGGACCTCGACACCGAGGCCCTGGACACCTGCGAGCGCCTGGGCGTGGTGGCCGTGCGCACCCCGACCCCCGGTACGCATCCGGCGTACGTGGAGTCGCTGCGCCGCCTGATTGCCGAGCGCGTGGAGAACGGTATTCCCGCCGACCTGCGCCCCGGACGCGAGAGCGTCTGCGCTCCGAGCGCGAGCGGCCAGTACGGCTGGTTCGACGAGTGCGAGCCGGGCTGCTGCAAGCCGGGCCGTGGCGCGGAGAAACCCGTCATCGCCGAATATTGCACCGGATGCACCGACCGGTCCGAAGAGGACTAGAGCAGGAGAGAAATGAGCCACAGCGAGTATATTCTGGGCACCCGAGGTTCCGCGCTCGCGCTCACCCAGAGCCGTCTGGCGGCCGAATCCGTCACCGAGCTCTACGCCGAGCATCAGCCGAGCGGTGAGCCCGCCGAAAGCGTGAGCTTTGAGCTGCGCACCGTCAAGACCGAGGGCGACGTGCTCACCGGCCCGCTGGCCACCCTGGGCGGCACCGGTGTGTTCGCCGCCGCCCTGCGCCAGCGCCTGCTGGACGGTGCCGACGCCCCCGCCGAGCAGCGCGTGGACATGGCCGTCCATTCCCTGAAGGACCTGCCCTCCGCGCCCTGCCCCGGCCTGGTCGTCGCCGCAACCCTCAAGCGTGAGGACCCGCGCGACGCCCTCGTGGCTCGCGACGGCCTGACCGTCGACACCCTGCCGGAGGGCTCCCGCGTGGGCACCGGCTCGCCTCGCCGCGCTGCCCAGCTGCGAGCCCTGCGACCCGACCTCGAGATCGTGGATATCCGCGGTAACGTGGGCACCCGCATCGGCCGCGTGAAGGGCCTCGAGGAGCACTCCGGCAAGCAGGTCGTCCTCCGTCAGAACGCCGAGACCGACGAGCACGCCGACCGCGGCGTGGGCACCGAACGCCTTGGCGATTGCGACGCCGTGGTGCTGGCCGTCTCCGGTCTCAAGCGCCTGGGCAAGGAACACCTGATTACCGAGTACCTGGACCCCAGCCGCATGCTACCGGCCCCCGGCCAGGGCGCCCTGGCCCTGGAGGTGCGCGAGAGCGAGTTCGGCAACCCCGATCCGGCCGTGCTCGACGACGCCGAGCTGGCCCGGCCGACCCGCTCCCTGGGCCGCGCGCTGATTGCCGCGAACCACTACGAGACGCGCCTGGCCGTCAGCGCCGAGCGCGCCCTGCTGCGCCGCCTGGAGGCCGGATGCGCCGCCCCCATCGGCGCTTTCGCCGAGATCGTTGAGGGCGACCTGGTGCTCAGCGCCGTGGTGGCCTCCCCGGACGGCACCGACCTGCTGCGTCACACCTCCGCGACCTCCGAGCTGGATGTGCCCGGCGCCGAGCGCCTGGGCGTGCGCGTGGCCGAGGACCTGCTGCAGATGGGTGCCGCCGCCCTGGCCGGTCTGGACGTCAAGTAACCATGGACGAGGAGCAACGCCCCGCCGAACGGGGTGCCACGGTTCTGCTGACCCGCTCGGCGGCCCAGGGTGCGGCCTTCGCGCGCGCCCTCGCCGAGGAATGGGAGGCTGAGCGGGCCGCTAAACCGTCCACCCGCGAAGGCACCAGCGAAGAGACCCGCGAAGGTGACAACGGGGAGGACCGCCTGCGGAACGCCGCGGCCCCTCGCGTGCTCTTCGCGCCCCTGCAGCAGGCACGCACCGTGCCCGCCATCGAGGAGCTGCGCGGTATTCCCGCGCTCCTGGAATCCGGAGCCTACGCCTGGGTGAGCTTCACGAGCGCCCACACCGTGCGCGCCTGCGCCGAGCTCTGGGGTGAGGACTTCACCCGCGCGGTTCACGCCGGGGGAGCGCGCATCGCCTGCGTGGGTGCGGCAACCGCCCGCGCCGTGCGCGCCCAGCTCGGGCTGGACGCGGACTTCCAGCCGAGCGTTCAGAGCGCCGCCGGCATGCTCGCGGAGTTCGAAGGGCCCGCGGCCGGGGCTGTCTCAACCGATTCAGCCGCGGCCGGGCCTGATTCAACCAAGCCCGCCGCCGTGCTGGTTCTGGAGGGCTCTAACGCCCGCCCGACCCTGCGCGAGGGCCTCAAAAACCTGGGATGGTCGGTGACCGCGCGCGTGCTCTACGACATGGTGCCCGCCGAACGGGTGGAGCCCGGCGAGCTGAGCCTTGCCGCCGCCCGCGCACTCGTGCAGGGGAACGCCGTAGATGCGCCCACGCCGGATGTGCTGGTAGTGACAGCCCCCTCCCGCCTGCACGCCCTGCTCGACGGCGCACCCGCGCTAGAGCCCGAATCCGTGCCTCCGGTGGTGGCGATTGGGGCGAGCACCGCATCCGCCTGCCACGCCCTCAACCTGCGCCACGTGCAGGCCGACTCACCCTCCCCGAGGGATTTGGCGCGCGCCGCAGTATCCCTCATCTAAGATTTCACATTATTTCGTAAGAATTTTCAGGAGAGATCATGAACCTCACCCGCCGCCCGCGCCGCCTGCGCACCACCGCAGCCATGCGCTCCCTCGTCGCCGAGACCACCCTGCGCCCCTCGCAGCTGATTCAGGTGTTCTTCGTGCGCGACGGCATTACCGAGCCGCAGTCGATTCGCTCCATGCCCGGTCAGTACCAGCACACCCTGGAGAGCATCATCCCCGCCGTGCGCGAGGCCTACGAGGCAGGCATCCGCTGCATCGACCTGTTTGGTATTCCCCTCGACGAGGACAAGGACGAGGTCGGCTCGACCGCATGGGATCCGCAGGGCATCCTGAACCGTGCGATTGCCGTGTGCCGCGAGGAGTTCGGCGACGACCTGGTGGTCATGGCCGACACCTGCCTGGATGAGTTCACGAGCCACGGCCACTGCGGCGTGCTGGTCGATGACGGCCACGGCACGCTCGTAGTGGATAACGACCAGACCGTGGAGCTGTACTGCAAGATGGCGGTTTCGCAGGCTCGCGCGGGTGCGCACACCGTTTCGCCCTCGGGCATGATGGACGGCCAGATTGCGGCCATGCGTGCCGCCCTGGACGAGGCTGGCTTCGAGGACGTGTCGATTATGGCGTATTCGGCGAAGTACGCTTCGGCGTTCTTCGGCCCGTTCCGTGACGCGGT
>ERZ772920.719-NODE-719-length-18307-cov-4.381273_pt1 | contig 18307 bp, 19 predicted proteins | sample MGYA00511469_ERZ772920 | MGnify/ENA primary metagenome ERZ772920 (study PRJEB29015, sample SAMEA2738069) | human oral metagenome | biome: human oral; feature: human-associated habitat; material: saliva | place: China | collected 2216 ... | reverse complement strand
TTCAATTGAAGAAATACTCACCAAAACTTCGCAAACACGTTGTGTTTACAGAAGTTAAATAATAGGTCATTACGTTTCAGTAGAAACGAAAAACCTTGATTTAATGCGATTCTTGAATTTCTAAATTTCAATGTATTGCAATAAAAATCAACCGAATGACTACATTTTTGACTACATTTTTTGTGAAATAAATTAGATGTTCGGATATATAGAAAACGCTCTAGTCATATTGTCTAGAGCGTTTTTGTGTTGTTTAAGAAAATTAGATGTTGGTTTTTGATAACTACACATTTCAGATTTTTTAAAACAAGATTTAATTGTTGATAACTAGAAAGGATTATTATGTTTACAAAAAATAAATTTCAATACTGTATTTACGATCATGAGAGACTAGAACTTCATGAGCTACAAAAGGAATATCAAAAGGATAAAGCTGGGACAAAACTTAAGTATGAAATCCAATTGTTCGTAATCCTTCATGGATAGAGCACAAGTTGTTCTTAATAGCCCTGAGATTAGCTTGCTGTATTATTCATTTAGCCATAATATCCCCCTTTTAGCTGTTATATTACTAAGCAGTGCCTTTCTACTGTAAGTTAATTAATTTTTATATGATTGAAATAAATCTGATAAAACAGTTGCTCGTTCAAGAAAGAATGTTCATATTATTTTGTGGTTTTCCTCCTCGGTTTTATAACGATAATATTATAATGATGTAATAATGTAATAAAATCGACTTATATTGAAGATGGAATGATTAGGTATTTTTTGAGCTACAAACAAAAAATACTAATAATTGTTCGAAGCGCTTTTATCTGATATCAGCTAGTCTTTGTAAAGATTTATCTGTAAGCAAAAGGCGGTGTTTAAATTCTTAAGGAGGCAACTTTCGTATAATAAACAAGCAAAAATAGGCTCGCTTATATGATTTTAAGATTGAGCATTTTTTAAGCGTATGAAAACTTGAATACAGGTTTCTTTCTGTTTAAATGTTTTTGCAGATACTTTTTTGTAAAAATGTGTATTACGAGTGTGTGATTGATAGACAAACATTAAAATATATGATAAACTAAAGTAGATAAAAATTTTAAAGGAGAATCCTTATGTCAGCAATTAGTTTAACTCCAGAACAGTTACAATCTCAGGCGGCAATTTATCTTAGCGCTAAAGATCAAATCGAACAAGCGGTACAAACCGTTAATCGAACAAATGGAGAAATGGCATCACAATGGAAAGGGCAAGCATTTAGTGCTTACCTTGAGCAATACAACCAGTTGTATACACATGTTCAAAAATTCGAGGAGCTTCTAGTGAGCATCAACCAACAATTGAACAACTATGCTCAAACAGTAGCTGAACGTGACCAACAAGATGCACAAAGCTTTGGTTTGTAGTTAATTTTGAGGAGCGTCAGGGAAACTTGACGCTTATTTTTATATCATGATGAAGAAAATTAAAAAGTACCTTTTAATTCTTTGTATCGTATTTCCTGTGCTAGTTTATGCAGACGATGGTAGCTTAAAACTTGATACAGATATCATTACAAATAGTACACAGGAAACGGTCAAAAATAGGATAGAATCCAAATATGCTCCAAATTTATTTTTAAATCGTACCCAAAAGGTTGTGGATCAGAGAACTCAAACGACGAACGAACTTTTACAGGGGGCAGAGAAGACTATATTTACCGATAGTGAAAATCATTCTATTTATCGCTTAGAAACTACTGTCGTTAAAACATCATTGTTTAATAAATACACTGTAGAGGAGAAACCCTCTTTTAAACAAAGTGACTATTCAATTTTTAAGGATTGGCTGGGAAGTGTATTTACAAGTTTTTTCTTGTTATTTATGGTTTTTTTGGGAGTCTATTTAGGAAGGAAATGGCATGGATTACGGAAAAATAAAGTTAACTCTAGAGTATAGAACAAAACAAATAGATATCCGAGTTTCAAAATCCCTTACTTGGTTAAGATTAGAAGAATTATTAAAAGATACCAAAGTTAGAGAACAGTTGAATTTACCTCTAGATAGTTCATTTTATTTCAAAGTTAGAAATAAACAAATTCATATCGAGTCAACGGACATCTTGGCTGCTTATCCAGTTAGTGATGGGGATTATATAGAGATTGAAGATGTATCATAGGAGAAAAAATGTTTGAAGCAGATCAACTACAATTTGTGAGAGAAGGCAACCAAATATCAGTTCAAATTTCTTCATCAGGTTATCATAGAGAACAACTTGAATTGATTAAAGAATATTGTCCAGTAGAAATAGTGCAGAAAGATGGAGTCCTTTCTTTGCATTATATTATTCCAGAGTATTTTAAAACTGTTAAAGAAGAAATTTTAGACAGAACTACGGAACTTGAACGCTTTGGTTTGGCGCAAAGTATGTCGGTATTAGTTCATTCTGAAAATGATTATAAAATTCCGTATATTCATCCTGAAAATATCATTGTTTTTGGGAGTAATGTACAGATGTTACATTATGGAATCGAAAAATTACTTGCACCTCAACAGTATAGTTCTGAACTCTATTTAGAATCTTATAAAGCTTTAATAATTTCAATTTTACTACCTAAGGTAGATTTTGACTTAGTCATCCATGGGATTGATGCAATAAAGGAAAAGGTAGCACAGGATATTATTCCCTTAGGGAGTGTAGCTGATGTTAATAAATATATTGCAGAAAAGTATGCAAAATTATCAGAAGAGAGTTCAAAAGCTAATTTGTTGGTGAACAAGAAAAAATGGAAGGCTTTGTTAATAGGGGGAGCCTTGCTTGCTACAACCACAGTGATTTTAAGTTTTGCCACTTATAAGTCTATGTTTAAAGACGGCCCCCTAAAATCATCAGTCATTATGGCCCAATCAAATTTCATGCGAAAAGACTATTCTGAAACAGTTGAATCATTAAAAAATTATGGTGCAGAATCATTGCCAAAGGAAGCTAAGTATATCTTAGCAGCAAGCTATGTTCGTTTAGATAGTTTGAGCGATAAGCAAAAGGAAGTTATTTTAAATACGATTACAGAATCAACAGATGATACAATTTTCTATTATTGGATTTATCTTGGACGTGGAAAATTTGAAAAAGCTCTAGATGTGGCACAAAATATCGGGGACACACAATTGATTTTACACGCTTATACAAATCTATATGAATCAGTCAAAGCAGATATCAATATGAACGGTTCTGAAAAACAAAAGAAACTTGAAGAATATGAAAAGAAAATAAAAGAACTTTCTGCTGAGATTGGAGAAGCTACTACAAATAGTAGTGATAAAAAAGCATCTACTGAGACCACAACTCCTAAGGACAACCAAACAAAAGAAAAGAGTGAACGATAAATGAAGGCAAAAAAGCTAGAATATGATCATCAACTGGGAGACCAACTAGGAGAACTTCATAAACCTCTTTATACCTTGTTGATTGAACAAGAAAAACTGGAAAAAATAGATTTGTTTGAAGGAGGTAAGAGTAGGTGCTAACAAGTATACAGTAGAAGGCAGAAGAGTCTATCGAAACGGTAAGGAATTAGAAAGAGGAAAATCTACCTTTGATAAAGAAACTGTAACCTTATTGGTCCCTGAAGAGGATATTTTTGTCACTTATATTTTTCCGCCACAACGGTTTATTTGTAGCAAGAAAGAATCGGCTGACATTAGTTGGTCACTTTCAAATCAACTTATTTTCTCAAATAATCAAGTACAGGTTACTCTTGGGGAATCTCCAATTTATCTAAATGACCGTCTTATCAAAGAGGAAGGGCTTTATCCGTTTGAAGTGGGAAACCGAATGAAGGTTTCTAACTATTTTATAGAAAAAAGAAAAAAACAGTGGAAGATTGGATGTCTTTTTGAAGAACCACAATTGAATAAGAATCGAATTCTGATACAAGAAAAAAATAATGAATATCCGATGGATTTTCCAGAGTATAGAAGGAGTCCGAGAGTCAACCCTATTATCCATAGTGGGAAAATCATTATCAATCAACCTCCGCAGCCGATAAAGCCACCAAAAAACTCGCTCATCCGAGCAATTGTTCCAGCTTTAGGGATGTTTACTTTAACTGCATTTAGTTCAATTTGGACAAAAGGGAATCCTGTAATGATGCTAGGAATGGGTGGTTTTAGTCTCCTGACTGCAGCGACAACTATGAGTCAGTATTTTGAGGAGAGAAAGGATACTAAAGAGCAGGAAAAAAATCGTATTCAAGACTACGAAGCATATTTATTAAAACAAGTATCCGACTTAGAAAGATACTACAAAGAAGAAACTAATATTTTACATTACAATCAACCGTCAATATCAACCATTACTGAACTGATTGCAAAGTATGATTCTAGAATTTATGAGCGAATGGACTATAATGAAGATTTCTTACAGGTGTCTTTAGGATTAGGAGATAAGTTAAGTCAGCTAGAGTTGCAAACAAATTTTGATGAGCAAAGTAAAGATGAAATATCGCAATTTGCTCGAACAGTCTTGCAGGATTACAGTTTGCAAAAGAAGGTTCCAATCACTGTTAATATTTTTGAAGCGACAGTTGGTCTTGTTGGTAACAGTGAAGTAACTAGGACAGCTATGTATAATATGCTTTTACAGATGGCAATGTTCCATAGCTACTTAGATGTTAATTTTATCAACCTTGTTCAAGAACAGAGATATGAGAAGGATTGGTCTGAGTGGCGCTTTCTTCCACATTTTAATATGCAGGAACGAAATATTCGTGGTTTTGTTCATGATGCAAGAAGCCGTGATGCTGTTCTAAATTCGCTTTATCGTATCATTCAAAAACGTTCTCAAATCAAACGTGAAATGGGGGAAAAAGATGCACGCTTTAAACCTCATTATGTTTTAACGATTATGGATGACTCCCATTTACTTGGCCATAGTTTGAATGAGTATCTAGCCAAGGATTTGACAGAGTTGGGTGTAACAGTCATTTGGGTGAAAGAGGCACGTCGTCTTTTGCCAGAAACTATCACAACTCTAATTGAATATAAGAATCAAAATTTAGGTCAAATCATTAATGATGAAGGTGCCTATAGTGCTCAAACCTTTATTCCCCACCCGCTGTTGGATTGCTATGAAGATTCTATTCGTACTTTAGCAAATCTAAAACACACGGAAGTAGAGAAGAACACGATTCCTAAATCTGTTACTTTTTTGGAACTCTATCAAGTCAGAGAAGTTGAAGAGTTAGAGGTTGCGACTAGATGGTCCAAAGCGGATACTTTTAAAACGTTAGCAGTGCCATTAGGATTGCGCGGGAAGGATGACCAGGTGGAGCTCAACTTACATGAACGTGCACATGGACCACATGGTCTTGTGGCAGGAACTACTGGTTCGGGTAAATCGGAGATTCTTCAGTCTTATATATTATCCATGGCTGTAAATTTTAGTCCGGAGGATGTTGGATTTCTTACGATTGACTTCAAGGGTGGAGGGATGGCGAATCTTTTCAAAGATCTCCCACATATGCTTGGATCTATTACTAACTTAGATGGCGCGGCTAGTGCGCGTGCCTTAGCTTCTATCAAAGCAGAGTTACAAAAACGCCAACGGCTATTTAATCAATTTGGTGTCAACCATATTAATGGATACACTAAATTATATAAGGAAGGGCAAAAATCTACTGACAAATCAGGTTATCCAGATAAACCATTACCTCATCTCTTCCTTATTAGTGATGAGTTTGCTGAATTGAAAGAACATGAACCAGAATTTATGACAGAGCTGGTTTCGACAGCCCGTATCGGACGTTCGCTTGGAGTCCATCTAATTCTTGCTACACAAAAGCCATCAGGTGTCGTGAATGATCAAATATGGTCAAACTCTCGTTTCAAACTAGCTTTGAAAGTGTCAGATGAGTCTGATTCAAATGAAATTATCAAAACGCCAGATGCAGCGAGTATTACTGAACCAGGGCGTGCTTACTTACAAGTAGGAAATAACGAAATCTATGAATTGTTCCAGTCTGCTTGGAGTGGTGCGCATTATGCCCCACAAACAGAGGGAGTTCAAGAAGTTGTTGATGAACGAATCTGGTTGATAAATGACCTAGGACAATACGAATTGCTATCTGATGACCTATCTAAGGATGAAAACTATACTGCTGATCAGACGGAAGAAATCACGGAACTCTCAGCTGTTGTAAACTATATAGCAAGAGTGAGCAAGACTGTTCCTCTCAACCTGCCAGATAAACCGTGGTTAGAACCACTAGAGACAGCCATCATATCCCCTCAAACAGATATTCACTGGACCGATAACAAAGTATTGGCCGTTCCCTTTGCTCGAATGGATATTCCGACAGAGCAACGTCAGAAGGATTATCATTTTGATTTGGAAAAAATGGGGCATACAGTTTTCTATGGTTCACCTGGTTTTGGGAAATCCCTAGCTCTTCAAACTCTAGTGTTAAATCTCGCTCGTTTGAATACTCCAGAGCAAGTACAAATCAATTTATTTGCCTTTGGGACAAATGGACTCTTGCCACTAAAAGATTTACCTCATGTGGTTGATTTGACACGCTTTGATGAAGAAGAAAAACTGGTTAAGTTTTTAAAACGTATTGACCAAGAGTTGAAGATTCGCAAGGAGAAGTTTGCGCTCTATAATGTAGCAAGTCTTTCTCAATACGAACAAAAATCGGGTGACAAACTCCCTGCTATTCTTACTATTTTTGATGGCTTTGATACTATAAAAGACACACAACTAGAAGAGGCTATTGAAAGTACGATTAACCGCCTCCTACGTGAGGGAGCGAGTCTTGGATGTTATGTGATTTTGACAGCACTCCGCTCAAATACCCTTAAAATCAGCATGTCAAGCAACATCACCTCGCGCTTGGCCTTTTACCTGGTTGATGAAGGAGCTTCTAAGGAAATTATCGGACGCGATGCTTTAATTCAACAAGAAATTTTTGGTCGTGCCCAGTTGAAAGAAGATATCCCTTATGCCATTCAGGTTTATCTCCCAATAAGTGGAGAAGGGGACATTGAGCGCCTATATAACTTGGAAGAAGAAGTCAAGTTGATTGCAAGAAGCTGGACAGGGGTTTGCCCAGAACCAATCCCAATGTTGCCAAATGAAGTGACGCTTACACACTTTAGTAATCATCCTAAAGTACTTGAGATGTGGTCGAGAGGGGAATTACCAATAGGGTTTGATAAAGAAACAACGGATCCTCAAGGGTTTGTTCCCGATAGAGATGGGTATTTTGAATTCTTATATGATACCCCGCAACAATTGGAATATTGTGAAAATAGTTTGATACCAGGTCTGAATAGATTAGTAAATATTGAAAAAATATTATTAAATACCAACAATAGTTACAAAAAAACAGAAGTATTTAATAAAATTATTGATAGAGATAATATACCTAGTTTCTTTAACGATATTCAAGGAGAAATTGAAAGCCGTCAAAATGGTAAAGAGGCTTCAATGATGTACGTATTTATCCCGGAAGCACATATGCTGGGGACTTTATTAAATATGAAAATAACCGAGGATGTATTTAAAAAGATTGTTAGAAATAGCGGAAAAGTTCACATTCATTTTGTATTTATGGGAGAACAACAAGCTATTAGTGTAGGCTACTTAGATGTTGACAAGGTCTTAAAGAGCAATGTTCCTGCGGGATGTGTTGGAACAAGGTTCAAAGATCAAAATATTTCAAAAGTACAAACGAGCTTCAGTGAGCCAGTTGTAGCAGAGGATGAGACAAACTTTTTTGTGGGTAGAATAGGTTATCGTTTACGGTTGGTTACAGATAATGGATAGAATCTTTAACATAGGTTGATAAAAAACAAAGGAGATATAGCTATGTCTCGTGATTACAGTTATGAGATTTACTCTTTACGACAACAGATTTCAACAATGTCTAGTGAAAGAGCAGATATATTAAATAAAATTAGTATTCTAAAACAGAATAAGAGTAAAATACAGAGCAAGAAAAGCGCAATTTCAGAACAATTGTCTCAATACGATTTGATAAAGACAAAAGCTACTTCTAATTTTGCTGGAAATAGAAGAGATGATTTTAATAATAAAATTGAGACGCTAAAAGGGTCGATTTCCCAATGGTTGAAGAATACCCAGAATAATATTGATTTGATTGACCAAAAAATCTCAACCTATACGGCTGAAGCTTCTAATTTAGCAATTGGTATGAATTACGCTAGCCAATCACTAAATACTTATATTTATCTTCAAAGTCAAAATGAAGATTAGGGGGGAGATTTATGGGAGAAGTAAAATTAGATTTAAATATTTGGTCTGTTGATGTTGTTTCATATTCTTCATCAATTGATGCTTTGTCCGATCTTTCAAAACCTACCTTGAGCGAGAATGACTTACAACCTTTCTTTAAAATTAATTCTATGATAGATGAGTTAAACAGTTCGATAAAAACATTTAAAAGCAATTCAATAGATCAGACAGGAAATATGTCTAGGGCTGTAGCGAATAAAATGTCTGATGATGCTGCTGGGGCTGCAGGTTTTAGAGGAGGATAAGATGATTTCACAAGAAATGTTATGGGCGCAGTATTTTACAGAGTCCTATCTTGGTTTTAAGCCAAATTCACTCATCGATCAAATCGCTAAAGCTATTATTTATAGACCGGATTTATTTAGAACATTGGTTTTAAATTTGTCTCAGAGTGATGTGAGTTATGAGTACAATCCAACAATTGGAGCAAGTATTGATTTTCGCTTCAATAAGGGAGAGGTTATTATCACTCGTCTTGGGGAAACTCAGCTTTTTTCCACATCTGAGTTTGTGCGTTTACTTGGATTAATTGATAAAATTTATACAGAAATTCTGCCATTAGGTAGTGTTATTCAAATAAATAGAGAAAAGTTACCCAAAGATGCTCTTGAGGATTTTATTGAAGAAATGCCTATCTATGTATTAATTACAGGACAACGGGTATCAATTGAAAACAAATTTTATCTAGATTACACAGGATATTTTTGGCCAAAAGGTTTGATTCCAAATCAAGAAACCTTAGTTATATCCGATGACATGATTGCATCCGTCCTTTTTAGGGGGCTAGAGAAGAATGATATTCAGGAACAACATGTCTTAAACCTACGTCGCCAACTACTTGCAAAGGATCTGGATTCTTATACTTTTCACAATTATCAAATGGAGGCTAGCCAATGAAATATAAGTATTCTGAATTATTGATAGCGCGCGAGGGACTTTATCGTTCAAAAAGTGGATTTGAGGATAAGATTCTAGCAGCGATTCAAGGTACTCGAGAGTTGATTGGCACGGAAAGTTTTCGTTCTGCCACCAAAGATGCGATTAATGCAGAGCTGAGTAATTATAACCTGCCTTTATTATTTAGTTACCATGATTTAGCCAATGGTTTATATAATGAGTGGGATCGGCTGATGTTACGCTTTCAGGAGTTGGTTGATGAGCATAGTCCTGCTGCTGTCATTGATACGTCAGAATTTTCCGGTTTAAAAATAGCTGTGAAACAACCGACTCAAGATATTTTGAACTTGATTGCCCATCCAGACCTGACAATAGCCTACTCTGCAATTGGAGGTATGGTTGGCATCAGCAATCCTTCACGCTTGAACTTGATAAGAGTCCATCCCCAAAAGTTAACTAGAGGACTTCTCACTTTTGGGGATTGATTCAAAGGGAGTAAGTTTAATAAAAAGGATATGTATATAGGTTGTTAATTCTACGCAAAATATGCTAAAATGAATTACAGTTTATAAAAAGGAGAAGGGAAATGGGGTCGTATTATAAACAAATTGCTGCTAGATTTCGTCGACAAGCTGCTGAAGCTCAAAGAGAAAAAAGTGTAGTTGATGGGAAAATATCTAGATTAAGAAAAGCTAGCAGTAGTTTAGCAAGTGAGATACAGTCTATTGATAATCGTGCAAGATCTTTAGGTCAGATTCTTCCTTTAGATTCCTCTAGTTTTAAGGGGAGTCGTCAGCAAGATTTTGAAGGTCATTTTTATAATTTAGGAACGAATATTACTAATTTTCGAAATGGTCACAACAATAATAAAACGGCTATAGAGGATAAGATACGTAGTTTGGAAACTCAATCAAGTGAACTACAGTCTGCAATAGCATCTTATTATCGTCAGGCTCGTGTCTATGAATATATGGAGGATTAGGGAGAGAAATGGTAGATACAGGTGTAAATCAATCCAGTTGGAACACTATTACAAGAGGTGTTTCTACATCAACTACAGGAATCGGTAAACTAGGTGATATGCGGTTTAGTCGCACAGACCTTACCCCTTTTACCACTTTTAATGACGTTTTGGAGCACTTTAACAAGTCTATTGTTACTTTGAAAAATTTTACCAGCTCAGACGCGCTAAAAATGGAACAAGCAGGACAGAATAAGATAGATGATGACACGCATGAAGCAGGAGCTATCGCAGCAGGAGCTATCGCATCAGGAGGGTTGCTACCATGAAGGAAGAACAAATGGTTTTATTCGCCCGAGCGTTGTCTAGATGTAACCTATCTGAGAAGGACCAAGAAGTATTGACAGCGGTAGCGATGACCCTATCAGGACATCCGGATGTTTTTCGAGCCTGTTATATAGCTTTTATGAATGACGAACCTAGTTATCATTATCATCCAATGATAGGGGCGCCGTTGGAGTTTTTCTATGAAAAAGAACTCGTGCGGATTCGGCGTCTCCAAGAAGAAGTCACCTTACCTCGTTCAGTTTTTATCCAGTATGCTTCCTATGTGGATCTCTGCTTAAGTCGTATCTATCCTTTAGGTACTGTTGTCGAACTTGATCGTGAGCTTCTTCCTAAGGACTTGGTTGAATCATTTGAAAGCGAACAGATGGACTTTTTTGTAGTTCTTTCAGGTCGTCGAGTTGATTTGGCAAATGGCCATTATGTGGACTACATTGGTCATGGCTATCCATTTGGATTACGCTTTGACACTTCACCCTTGTTTTTAAGCAATCTCTTGATCAAGAGAGTAGTATCAGAAGGGTATTCGGATACCACGGATGAACACTACTGCCAAGAAGCTCTGCGTAAGGACTATCTAGACGCAGGGTTGATTTCCAGTGTTTACGCAGAGGAGGAAGTGAATGAAGATTGATGTAACTGAAGTTCGAGTTCAAAAAGAGTTGTTAGTTATTTCGGTAAATAGTATCAAGGAACAGCTATCTGTTTCGAGAAGTCGTCTATCAGAGGTCGTTTCAACCGATAGTCTTAAAGGGACGGTAAAGGATGCCATTAACCAGAAGGTGACCAACTATCAGATACCACTGGTTGATAACTATGTCAATGCCCTAGATAGCATTGTCAGTCGCTATGATGAACTTGTGAAGCTCTTTCAAGACATGGTGTCAGAGACTGACAACAGTGCGATAATTAAGACAGAATACCTAGAACGCATCAAGCAACGGATGAAAGATCCAATCGAGGGATTAAAGAGTAGTTCCAGTAAGACACAAAATATCTATGCAGGGATAAGTGATATCCTAACGTTAACGAATCCTAGTTTGGATAGTGTGAATACGAGCTATAATCAAGCAGTCAAGAGTTTAGATGATACCATAAAGAACATGGAGGCTTTTAATCAACTTGTTGGAGATAGTAGCTTTACAGATTTGATAAATGTTCAAAATAATCAATTAAAGTTTCTCGCCCTTCGTTCAAGCACTCCATATACCGAATACGCGGCAATAAGTTATTATCGTAGTACAGGTTTTAAAAACGATGTTGCAGAATATACTAAGGCTGTGCATAGTGGAGGAAAGAAAGTAGAGTTACAGAATGATTTAGCCAAACGATTAGCTGAGTCTAAGTATAGCGGAGAAAAAGTTAAGACCCTTCCACCTGGAGTTGTGGTTGATGATGATTTTTCTGATTTAGATATGGGATTTGAAGCTTATGCTGGGAAAACTACTGCAGGTGATAAGAATTTAGGCGGTGAAGTTTCGGTACTTAAGGCAGATGTTTCTGCTGGTATAATCAAGCCACGAGCGTCTGTCAAAGAAAGTAAAAAAGGTGACTCAGAAAATAAAAAACCTTCTCAAAAATATGGCGCTGGAGTTAAAGCTAAAGCGAAAATTACCGGCGCTGAGGCGGAAGGTCATGCTCGCTTGGGAGATGATAGCAACGATATCCATGGGAAACTTTCTGGATCTGCATATACAGCTTCGGCAGATGCAAGCGCCGAAATTGGTTTTTTTACTAATAAGGAAGGAAAACTAGAGGGAGGATACCAATTAGAGGCGGGAGCTGATGCTTATATTGTAGAAGGAGAAGCCAAAGCTGGATTTAAAATATTTGGTCTTACGATTGATGTAAGTGCTTCTGCTGGAGTGGGTGTTTCTGCTAGGGCAAAAGTGGGAGTAACAACTGAAAAAGCAGAGGCAAAAATGAAACTAGGACCATTTGGATTGGGCTTATCAATAGGGTGGTAAAACATGGAAATACAATTACAATTACGTGGAAACTCAGAAGGATTTATCCTTGAGTCAAAATTACCTGATGATGAACATTGGACTGAAAGAATTGAAATCGTTCAAGAAGAGGAAGGTTACCGTCTATATGCAAAAGATGTAGAAATTCTTGTCTTGAAAGAATCAGAATTCATTTCTAAAAAGAAAAGAATAGTCGCAAAAGGGGTAAATAAGGATTTGATTTATTTTGAAGAAGAAAGATTTGACCATTTATGGGAACAAGCATACTGGCATGGAGTTTTTCAATTTAATTTAAATAACTATGAAATGACGTGTGTAGGTTCAGGTAGTAAAGGAGATATTTCACCTGTCACAAAAGATGGCATTCCGATTGCCGTTTATGCTGCAAGTAATATTGCAATTGCTGGAAAGAGAAATTTTTCTCTCTATACTGAAAATATTGACGAAATTGACAATTTACTGATGTTTTACGTAATTGATTATATTAGGGGATATGACTTTTTAGATATTGATTCTTTATCTGCAAGATATCGTTTCTTTTATCAATTCAATGATCGCTCAGCTATAACGAAGGAACATTTAGATATGCTTCCAGAGGCTAGAAGACCATCTAAGTTAGAGGCGTTTATCATTTATTTTTTATCAGCCTTCTTTGTTGTGGGTATCAGTTTGGTATCATTACGCCCTTTGTTCTCACTTATAGTAGTACTACTGATACATTCTATTTATAATATCATAAAGAATTGGAGAAATAGAGATGAATAAAAATTGGTTGCCACTCGGAACAACTGTTTTGTTAAAAAATGGGACTCAACCTATTATGATTGTCGGGCGCTATCAACAGAATAGTGAAGGGAAAGTTTTTGATTATTCTGGGGTCCTAAACCCTCAAGGCTTTGAAGATTCCCAGTCAATGTATTTGTTTGATGCTGAGAAAATTGAGCAGGTGTTATTTAAAGCTCACGTAACAGAGTTTGAGAAAGAGTTTATCACAAGATTAGAAGAGTTCATTTCTAGTGATAAATAGTCTGAGTTTTATTAACAGCTTGTGAAAACTTTCGTTACTAGCAAAATGAATAATGAAGGAGTAGTAGGAAGTGTTTTGATAAACTGAAAAGGACGGCAAGCAAGGTTATTTTGATTTTGGAGCTGTCAGTCTTCCGCTAGGGCTTATGAATCAAAACATTATCTTCTTTCAACAAAGAGGATATAGATGAAGTTCCATTCTTTGGTTACATCGATCGTAGATTTCAAGACTTTTTGAGTCGTTATGATGAGGAAGTTTCAAAAATCACTTATGACCATTTCACCATTGAAGACTTCAAAAAATAACATACAAATCCTAGAATTTCATTCTAGGATTTTCTATATGGTGAGAAAATGGAACGACTGAAAATTTAGTATATAAGTCGGTGCATAAGCAAGTTGCAAATTGCTAAGTTTCATTAATAGAATAAAGATTATAAGCATTCCTTGCCGAACTCTAGTATTCATGGTATAATAAAGAAATAAATGAGAGAGGTTAGTTATGAAAAAAATAATTATAGGTAGTAGTGTTTTTGTAACTTTGTTGGTTGGTTCAGGAGCAACATTTATTTATTTAAAGAATCAAGAAATTTCTGTAACAAATAAGGTTAACGATCGTAAATTAAATATTGCTCTGGTAAACGAAGATGCTGGAGGCGTATTAAATGGTAACGCCTATAATTTAGGAAATGATTTCACAACTTTATTATCAAAAGAGAATACAAATCAATGGACTGTCATGACTCGTAATGTTGCTGAAAATCGATTTGAAAATGGATCGGTTGATGTAATTGTTTATATCGAACAACAGTTTTCAGAAAAAATAGCTCAACTGGAAAGTTTTAATCCTGATAGAGCGAAGATAACATATAAAACTAAATCAAATTTAGATCCAGTTAAATCTAAGAATGTTGAGCTACGAGTAGGTGAGTACCTTAATACTATTAACCAAAATGTTATAAAAATGTATTTTTCGAGTGTTATCAATAACCTAGATGATGCTAAAAGAAATGTTGATAATATTGTTAATGAACAATCTGGCACTCATTCAAAAATTTCTCAATATATCTATGGCCCGTCAAACGAAGCAAGTCAGTCTATGTTAAGCACTTTGGAATTAGCTTCAAATCTACAGAAAACGAATTCGTCTTATGAAGATTCTCAAAAAGCGTTTTCTGATTCTGTTGCTAGCCTTTTAAATAATACAGGAATCGGATTAGAAAAACAACTTAAGGAAGTTAAAACTTATTTTGATTTTCAGAAGGGTATATTTGAGCAGAATGTCTTAACAACCAATAGCACCTTGAAAGAACAGCATGAAGAAAATTCTAAAATAATAGATGGTTTAAATAATTCTATTCTTAAATCATTGTATAAATTTGGGAATAGTACAGATGAGGAAAAATCTGAACAAGCTAAACTAGAAGATTTAGTAGCTAATTATCATAAGGTTATTGTTGATTATCAAGGTAAAACAAAAGATAGAAAAACTGAATTTGAACAACTCAAAACAGAATTAGAAGCAGAGAAAAAGAAAATATCACTCTTTTACTTTGGCAAAGAAGATGTTGATTTAAAATCGGACCTTACTTCGGATGCTAAAGCAACACTTGTAGATCAGATTAATAAAAGTTTGATTACTGAAAATCATTTGCCTGAAACTTATCAAAATTTGATTCGTTCAAATCTAACAGATATTAGTGTTGAACCAACTGATTACCAAACTTTATTTAGTAAATTGGAGAAACTCAATGTTCTAACAGCTAATCAAGTTAAAGAATATAATGAAAAAATAGATTTACTTAAGAATTATACTAAATTTGATAATAAGGCCACCTCTATAAGTGGATTACCTATTTTTGAATTTTTATCGATTGAAAATGATAAGCTCGATAAAGTAACAGAAACGATGGAATTGACAGTTAAATTACCCCAAGCTGAGTCTAAAACTGTCGAGGCATCTGTGACAAAACCATCAAGTAGTTCGCCTGAATCATCAACGGTAGTTGAGGCTAGCGGAGTTTCTACTAGTTCTGAAGGGACAAAATATTTATCTCCTAAAGCTAAAGTTTATGTTACAGGAGATGCTACTTTAGTTGGAGGAGAGCAAACTATAACAGATGATAAGCTTTATACTATGACGGTTGAATATACTTTAGAACCACATTATGGGAAAAATGAAATTTCATTTGAAGTACACATTGGTGAAACTACAATTCCTATCAAGAAAACTATTTATCGTAGTGATAAAGAAGAGTCAGATGTTTTAGTGAAAAAAGATTTAAAACATATTTTTGATAAATTAAGCAAAATCGATCGTACAACTGGTATGATTCAAGCAATTTATGGAAGTCCAAGTAGTTCCTCTATTAATTTTTCTGCTTTATCACCAGATTCTGTTTACCATATGTACGGTAACATCAGTCGTGATGATATAGCAGCTCAGTTGTCAGGAAATCAAGTTGATAAATTTAAAGAGTCAGGTATAGCTTTGTTGGGACAAATTCAAAACTCTTTGGAGTCATTAGAAAAATCAAGCAACGCATTGCCTGAATTGGCTGAAGCTGAGTTACCAAATGATTATTTCAAAAATCAAATTACAAACTTAGCTGATTGGTATAACAATTCGATTAAGACCTTATCAACCGAGTACGATAAGTGGAAGGAAACGAAAGCGAAACAATTGGAAGTGACGGGTACAGCTTCAGATGCTAATAGCGGAACATTAATAAATGATAGTGAGTCATCAAATCGCTTATATAGTTCAATTGAATCATTAGTGTCTACAACTTCTAATGGATCAAAAGAAACTAGTCAAAATCATGAGGCGGTTGGAACTATGAAGGATCAGTTTACTCAATTTGTTGACCAAGTTCAGACTATTAAAGGTAATGTTGATAAGACTATTTCAACTACGAATGATTTGATATCTAATGAAGCAGAAGTTATTCAAGGGAATAGAGACTACGCAGAGTCCTTTAAAACTGTTATGAAGAATATTCGTGATGGTGGAACGACCAATCAAAATGTGATGAATTTTTTATCTAATCCAATTGAAACTAAAAAAGAAACATATGAAGCGCCAATTTCAGTGGATAATAACAGAGTATGGGTTATTTTAGCGATTATTTTGTCAGCAATTTCATCAGCAGGAATCACATATTGGTTGACAAAAGAAAAAGTCAAATAATGTAGACAACAAAGCTTAAAATGAAATGAGGTTGGGCAAAAAGTCTTTAAAATCCCCAATTGTCAAGTCAAGTGCAACAAAGTTGTTCCTCTGATTAAGTGAATATCTTTCCAGCTGTTTGAGTTAGCTCAAACAGCTTTTTTGCGGACTGATAGCCATGGATTTTTCTTAGGCTTTCATTGATAGTTTTGATATAGGCTTCTAAAAGGTTCGAACCTAGTTCTTTGAGTGAAACTCCCTTTGGTATGAATTCTCTCAAAAGTCCATTAAAATTCTTATTTGTATCTCGTTCATAAGATGAATAGTTATATGGAAAATAAATATTTTAGCCCTCTATCTTTCTCAATAATGGGATAAAGTTTTATACACTCTAAGATGTTTGATTTACATACTATACTTTCTTTTCGACGAATTTCTTTGCGACAGCATACCATGTTTGTCGTTCTACCAAGGTCAGAATAGAAGGTTCTCCCATTGTCTTTACACCTAGAACAGAATCGATTTCCCAATATTCAAAACGGGAACGATTATTGATCTCTTCGGGTCTTTCTTAAATTGACTTTCTTAGATGTTTTTTGTAGAGGGACACTTGGTAAATTAATGACTTTAATCTCTAATAATCCTTGATGGGTATAGCTATAGAGCGTCTTGGTTGAAGGAAAAACTGCATCTAAATGCTGTAATTTATAGGTGTGAACAAAAAGTATTCACGTTATGTCTCCTTGGCTTCTATTTCATTACTTTTGTAAATTTTATCAGAAAGTCATCCGATACACGGCCCAGTTTCAGATAATAGCTGGCTTCTATACTATGACGATAACGGTTATGGGCAATATCTGCATAATAGTGTTGGGAATAGACTTTCTGCCCGATTTACTTTTTTCACTTGTGTTAGGGAATCACGATTGATTTCACGGGAAATAGTAGAGTGATTTCTCCTCAGTCGACAAGCAATCTCTGTAGGTTTGAGTCCTAAACATAAATAAGCCTCAATTTTTCCTCGTTCAGTGTCAGATAAGTGTTTGTAGGATTGATTTGCGGTAGAATAATTAGTGGACATATTCATTTTCCTTTAGACTGTTTTTGTGTTGTTTTTAAAAATAGACATTTTATTAAAGCACATATTCGTGAGCATATAATTTGAGTGCGCTCTCATATTTTGATATACTATATTTAACCCAGATATATAGGGGTAATGAAAGGAGGCGCATATTATGTTGTGGTCCATTATTGTAGGAGGCTTTATCGGCCTTGCAGCAGGGGCAATCACTAAAAAAGGTGGCTCAATGGGAGTAATTGCTAATATATTTGCCGGTTTAATCGGTTCATCAGTAGGTCAATCACTCCTTGGTACTTGGGGACCTTCACTAGCTGGTATGGCTATCATTCCATCTATTGTTGGTGCGGTGATTGTAGTTTCTGTGGTATCGTTCTTTTTGAGTAAAAAAGGTTAATGTTTTACTCGAAAGCAGACTATAGCTTTTAATTTATAATGACGGGTAAAGCTATGGTTTGTTGCACTAATTGAAAGGATTTTATATGTCAAAATCAAAGAAAATATTATTGTTTATTTTCTGTATTTTAATCTTGACAATTTTCCTTCCTATTTTGATAGATTACCACCAGGTTAGTGATTT